>JACCDT011353337.1_pt1 | contig 11894 bp, 24 predicted proteins | sample 7446291 | NCBI WGS metagenome assembly JACCDT01 (sample SAMN15323446, study PRJNA562643) | freshwater metagenome | isolation source: river surface water | place: USA:Blue River Watershed | collected 2017-08-17 | reverse complement strand
TGGCTCAGGGCACTTCGAAGTTAAGTCCAGACGACTCAACTTTCACTATCATCCTTTCACCTACCCCTTTGAGACTGCCTTTGTGGACACGGTCAGCGGTTGGGAACAGAAGGCAGAAAAGCCCCTAGCGGTACTGCTAGTGAGCCAGCAGACTGGCAAGATTATGGTTATCCCCCCTGAGAGCCGAGAGCACTGGCAGACCACCACTACATTCGACCATGTGCGTGGGTTTACCGACACCTGGTACGTAGTCCCCAAAGAGCACATGATGCGCCTAGACGCTTTCGTAGAGAGGCTGAAGAGTGAAGTCGGGGCCTAAAGTAATGTGCGCCAGATGTCTTGACGTCATCTTCTCACAACACCGCCACGACTTTGCTGAGTGCAAGTGTCGTGCAATTGCTATCGACGGTGGCTCTGACTATACTCGCACCGTAGGAAATCCAGAGGACTTCATCTGGGACTTTGAAGAGGAGGAGTCGTGAACAGGTGGCTTGAGTGGATGCACTCAGACGAATACGCAGAATTATCTGAAGCTGAAGAGAAGGCTCTCGCTGAGCACTGGGCTAATGACCTGCTAGATGCACCTCACGCACTAATTGCGATGATTGAGACCAAGATTGCTAGGGCTGAGATTCAGGCAGAAAAGCGCACTGAAGAGCGCATTATCAAGGTGCTAGAGGACGTTTGCAAAAAGTACGGTCTGAGTGAGGAAGGGTACACCGCCCGCCTTATCGCAGCAATCAAAGGAGAGCAGAAGTGAGAGAACCTACCCCATGGGAGAAACTTGACGGAGTAAAGCACATGCTTGATTTAGTCTTAGAGAGTGCGGTGACTTGGGAGCGTGAACGCATTCTTGGTTTGCGTAAACAAATAATCAACTGCGTCATCAACTACGGACTAACTCCTGAAGCTTATGAGCGTGTGATGCGTGACCTTGAAGAGCTAATCAAAGGAGAGCAGAAGTGACTGACATGGTTAACCACCCGCCTCACTACACCAGCGACCCATCAGGTGTGGAGGCCATCACGGTGCTGCGCCACCGTAACTACAACATCGGTAATGCTATGAAGTATCTGTGGAGGGCAGGTATAAAGAATGAAGACACCCACATCCAAGACCTTGAAAAAGCCATCTTCTACATCAACGACGAAATCAAGAGGCTCCAGAACCAGTGAGTGGTCTGGAGTAAAGGTGACTGGAATGTTTGGATGGTGCTCAGAGAACGACCACAAGAATTGCCCTGGTGAGGGCAGTACCGCACTCTGCAGCTGCAGGTGCCACATTAAGGAGAGCAATGAGTAAGAAAAAGAAGCAGTTTACCTATACAGGTAACGACATAGACGAAGCAAGCGCTGATGGCTTCCTAGAGGGCATGGAAGAGACTCACGCTATCGTATTCGAAGCTATTGAGGAGCTTCAGCAGAGCGTTGAGAACGTGCAGTCCATCTATTACATCGGCAACGTTGTTGGTGATAAGAACGCAAGAGTACAAGAGCTACAGGCAATCTTTGACTCCCTGACTCATTTAAAGGATGTTTTCCAAGCAAAGTATGATGAGTCAATGGACGAGCACATCCACATCTCTAATAGACTTAAAGCAATTCACTCACTGTCAGAGTCTGATTTTAAACTATAATTAAATAACAGGCCCTGATTCCGCGTAGTCAGGGTGGGCCTTCGGGCCTGTAAAACATTACGACGGGAACGTCCCTGATAACACCTTTCCCCTTTCGGTGTAGGTCACACGTCCGTTCAGGTGAACTATAGATAGCCTGACACCATTGTCCCTAAGGTGCGTTGCGGGTAAGGGACGGGCAGGCCCAGACGAGGGCATAAGTCAGGTTTCATAGCCTGACTAATTCAGGTTTCGTCGCCTGACTGTCCACGGCAAGGCCGAACACGGCGTGTGGGAAACTACACACTTAGTCCACTCGGTTTGCTACACTAACTAATGTGAGCACTCAGGGCCGCAGACGTAACAGTCGGGCCCTGAGTCATACTACGCCTTGAGTACTGGGTACGGACGAGCCTCCAAAACTTGTCTTGCTAAGTTCGATTCTTAGTCGGGGTGCGAAGCAACCGCACTTGGTTGGTTAAACCTGATTACAGGCATTAGGCCAACCACGGGATTGCTTCCTAGACTTACACCTGCGGTTCGTAATTGTTCAGCACCTCGCAAGAGATTAAGTTGTAAGATAGAACTAACAAACCCGTTTACGGCTATGCAGAGAGCAATCCGAGTAACCGCAAGACCTAACGGCTAGTTAAGGCTCCAAGTGGCCCGCTTTGCAAATACTTGGCGTGAAGAAGCAAGCGGTGTGCTTCGGGGCTTGTCACCTGTCTTAACCAACGACTAGGGATTGTATGGTAACTGGAAGCACTCCAGGTGAAGCCATGTCAAACGGTGCAAATCCGACAATCCCACAAACAGTAAGCTCCTTCTGGAATGGGAATACTCGCTTCACTACGAGCTTGCTGGGGGTCAGACCCTTTGCCGCGGCAGGTCTGGCCCTATTTTCATTAAACAGACAATAACCTTCATTTATTGAAAACTACATTTGTATCACTACACTGCTACAAATATAGATTTAGTGCTAGAATCTTATCGAACACGCCAACTGGGTGTTCATACACAACCTGTGCTTCGGGCAGGGATGCTTGAGGCACGTATCGTCTAAGGAGATACTATGTCCAGAAATCCATTTGAAATCCAGCCTTGGGGCAAGGATGACCACTACCCAAATAAGCAGCCTTACAAGACTCTACCTAAAGTAGACCAGAAGCCTGCCACTATTTACTCCCTATTTCCCAACATTGACCGTTGGGGTATCGGCTATGACTCTGTGTTCAACACCCTTACAGAGCTAGCACAGCACAAGCCTTCCTTCCCTCCATACAACCTAACTAAGTCTGGTGACAGCTACACCATCACCATGGCGCTTGCTGGGTTCAAGAAGGAAGAAGTAGAGGTGTTTGTAAAGGACCGTGTACTCACGGTGCGCTCAGACATCGAAGACCGCAACGACATCCCTGAAGAGGGACAGTACGGTCAGGTAATCCACCACGGCATCGCTCAGCGCAACTTCACCACTACCTTTGCTATTGCAGAGTACATTGAGGTAAAGAGCGCCAAGCTTGAAGACGGACTACTAACCATTAAGCTAGAGCTTGAGCTCCCTGAGGAGAAGAAGCCTAAGCAGATTGAGATTAGCTAATGGAAATTAACAAGAATATGACTCCAAGTCGTTTTCTAGAGGTGTTCGGTCCAGCTCTAGAAGGGTACTTGGAGCAGACGTACGGTAAGGACGGGGCTTACGTCCTTGACTTGCTTCCACAAGCGTCAGAGTTTTTCAGCGTGTCGTATCACGCTCTCTGCGCTTTGGAGTATTCTGGGTACACTTCTGAATCGGTTGATGTGGCCGAGGAGGAAGCAAAGTAGACTAAATAGTGGCAGGGACAAGGTTAAATTAATAACTAACCTATTAATCTAACAAAAACTTCGATTACGTCTTCGGTCTTGTTCCTGTCACTGTTTACTAGGGCTGAGGGTGCTGGGTCTTTTGTTTCCTTTCAACCAGTTGTAGGTTCGACTCCTACACAGTCCACGTGCAAAGGAGAAATGTGGCTAGCTACGAGTATGAGTGTCCTACGTGCAAATCAGTCGTTGAGATTTCGCACCCAATTACCGATTCCCCAGTAATCATCTGCGCTACTTGTGCAATAGCTCGTCGTAAGAAGTTCTCTGTTGGAGCCGTTACTTTTAAGGGCGGAGGCTGGGGCAAAGACGCCTAACAGCCTGTTTCCACTCCTAAGACCCCGCTACTAGAACTAGCGGGGTTTCTTTTTGTCTAGTTGAACTGCAGGTTAATTTCTACTAGGCTGGGGCCTCACAACTTAATATCGCTCAACAATAAACGACCAAGTACTAACGCAAGGAAAGGTAGGTCGCTAAATGAAGAGGTCAGTAATAATCATTACTGTTTCATCCCTGCTGGCGCTTTCGGGAGCGGCAATCGCCCAGGAAACAAGAACAGCAGTTGAACTTCCAGTGGTGGAGTACAGCACTCCGCTAGGAAGAGAAACTGCAGTAACACAACTAGAACAAGATGCAAAGCTAGCTTCTGCGAAAGCGGAGGCAGACGCCCTAACTGTTGTTAGGAAGAACAAACTAGCTGCGGTGTATGAGCAGCAGAAGGTCTCTAACAGAGCTGAACTAGAAGCAATGGTTACAGCAGTACTAGACCGTGTAGGAAAGACCAGATACGTCTTCAGTGGCTCTACGCCACTTGGATGGGACTGCTCAGGCCTAGTCACTTGGGCTTACGGAGAAATGGGCGTAGAACTACCCCACTCTGCCGCTAAGCAAGCCAAGCTAGGCACTGAGGTGGAAAAGCCCCAAATAGGAGACATCATCGTATTTGGTAATTCATCTGGATACTTTCACTCCAGTATTTACGTAGGTGATGGACTAATTGTCCACGCAGGCTTCAAGCCTGGAAGGTCGACTGAGGTTCTGCCTCTAGACCACCCGAGCTTGGCTACCTACAAGTCCACTATTCGACGCTATCTAGACATAGACTAGGTAGCACCCTGCGTAGCCCAACGGTAGAGGCAAGCGACTTAAAATCGTAAAAGTGTCAGTTCGAATCTGACCGCAGGGACTTTAGAGTGTAATACCCTATAAATCGTGAGAAACTACCATCATGGGTAGGAACGACGCCTTGGACCCCTTCGACTTCGAAGATGACTACGACGATTTCTATTTCGACGGAGATGACTTAGATGATGACCTCCTCTATGCTCTCTTCGATGCAGAAGAGTACGAGACTTGGGATGACGAAGAATGATGCCTGGACCTTCATGGGAAGATAACCAGCTCGTCCCGTATTTGCTAGAGCTTAATGCGGTACCTGGAAAGACTCGTGGGAACAACGTTCCTAACAGTCCTTGGTGGCAGCAGTACCCAGTGATGTACTCTTCGACAACTAACTACGGGGCAATGAGTACAGCCACCAACACAAACAATCAACCAGCTGCAGACACTACCGCGGGCAACGTAGTGGCAGACGCTGGCTTCGGGGGCTTTCAGCAGTAACTTTCTCTAATAAGTAATACAACTCGGTGCAATTACTTAGGAGAGAGAATGAAACTTTTTGGAAATGTAATGCTACGCGTTGTAGCTACATTTGTTGCATCTGCACTGGGCGTTATCGGTGCAGGCTCAATTATGGGCGTAGAACTGTGGGTTGCAGCCGCTATGGGCGGTATCCTCGCAGTATTTAAGGTAGTGGAGCTACTTGCTCTAGCCTTCTTAGAAGATGGAAAACTCACACTAGACGAAATCAATGCTGCATTTAGGCAGACGGTGAAACTCAAGGGCTTAGATGAGCAAGGAGCCGCCGAGAAGAAGTGAGAAACCTGCGTATATTCGCAGCACTATTCCTAGCATTCGGTAATTTATTCATAGCATCTCCAGCACAAGCAGCCCAAACAGGGACTGTCCAGATTACTTGTGAGAAGAACGGCACCCAAGGCACCTATCAGGTGGGCTGGGATAACTCCAACCAGTTCTTTGAAGGCAAGGGAAACATCGCTGCCCTGTACTGTGAGGGCGGGTTCTCTCCTCTAGGGCAAGGCGCTACCTACGTGTCTGACACCCTAACTGACGAATCGTTGCGTTATTACAACGGCGTAGTTCCTGTGGCCTCGGCTAGCCCCGTAGTATCTGAATCTTCTTCAGTGTCTTCTGAGAGCCCCAGTTCCACAGAATCGGCATCAGTGAGCCAAGAATCAACAGAGTCAGGAACGACAAGCCCAGTGCCTGAAACCACCAGCTCACCAGAACCACAAACAGAATCGCCGTCAGTGTCAGAAGAAGTGACAGAGTCACCTTCAACGGACTCATCTTCTTCACCAGAACCAAGTACATTAGCGCCATCTCTCCAATGGGAATACGTAGTAAACGAGGGTAACACACTCTACGCAGAAGCACCAGCGGGCAAAGTCTTCTCAGGAGCTGTGGCATGGTACGTAGCCCACGACACTGAGTGTGGGATTGACGTGTCTTCTATAGTGGCCGCTGCATTTAATGGCACTACTGCATCCAGGATTGCTGCAGATAACGGCGTCTTTGGCGACCCTTGTCCTGGGTGGTATAAGAAGCTTGTAGTTACTTTTGTTTACGAGACAACCGTAGTACCCACGCCAGCGCCAGAGCCAACCCCAGAACCCACACCAGAGCCGACGCCAGAGCCCACTGTACCTGCACAGCCTACGCCAGCCCCTGAACCAACACCAGCGCCAGAACCAGTAGTGCCGCAGCCAGTAGAGCCGCGTCCAGAAACGACCCCAGAACCCGTGACAGAATCAGTGCCCGTTGAGCCAGAACCGACGCCGAGTCCCGAGCCAGAGCCTTCTCCGACCACGACTCCAACCCCCACCCCAACAAATACCCCAGAATCAAAACCCACAGAAACAGCTCAACCATCGCCTACTCCTTCTCCAACTCCGTCACTGCCAGCACCAAGCCCCACAGTAACCCCGTTACCAACACCAAGTCCCGAACCCAAGCCCATTCCGACCCCAGAACCTGCCCCGACCACTCCAGCAGAGGTGACATCTGACACTCCAATCGCTGACGTTGCAGCTGTTATAGAAAACGTGAATCCAACCACTCTAACTGAGGAGCAGGTTGGTGTCTTGGTAAGTGTTGCTATGGCAACATTTGAAACGGCAGAGCCAGGCTCTGAAGAGTATGAGCAGGCGCTAGACCTGCTTCTAGTAGCTGCGCAAGCAGACGACATTGTATTAGACGAGGAACTAGCGGCTATACCGCTTATTGGAAACGTAGCTGGAGCAGCAGTTGAAGTATTCAACGCCCTTGGAAATGCGGGAGCAGACATGTCCCCTCAGGTCCGTGAACAATCAGAAAAGGTTGTTATTGCAGCCGTCATCGTTGGGCAAGTAGCGATGACCGCAGTAGCTTCCGCAACTAGTGCGGCGTCAGTCGCAGCAAGGAGACCATAATGTTGAAGTTCATTAAGGCCCTACTCAAGGACATTATCGACCAGGCATGGACCTTGCTCGGTATGTTCGTGGCGTGGGTCGTACTAGAAGGCTCAGCAAAAGAAGTCGTAGGTATGCTAATCTGGGTGACCCTAGGAGTGTGGGTCATTACCTTCCCGCTACGTTATGAACGAGACGATACTGAGTAACGAAGAGCTGTTTGCTAAAGCAGACTTTGAGGCTCGTCAGACAGAGATGCGCATAGGGCGACAGCTCTCTTCTGACGAGTACTCAGAGTTTGTCTACTGGTACATGAAAAGCCTGCGCTATACCCCAGAGCTTAGACCCCCAAATCCGTTCGAATAAGTCACAATTGTTGGTGAGGGCAATTAGTATTTAAGGACTATTATGAGTTGGAAGTCGCCCTTCCCAGATAAGAAGATTACTGGGCACTACGGCACTATGTCGGAGTTCCGCAAGAAGAACGGGCTACAAGCCCACAGCGGTACCGACTGGGCAATGCCAGAGGGAACTAAGATTCCCGCAATTGCAAAAGGCACCATCAAGTTTGTAGGCGAGTCCAAGGTTCTTGGTCACGTCATCGTACAGTCTGCCGCTGATAAAGACGGCAAGATTTGGTTCATCGGTTACTGCCACCTAAAGGCAGCCCCAACCCTAAAGGTAGGCGACAAGGTTGCCCTAGGCGACGTAGTCGGCCTAGTCGGTAACACTGGCAGCGCCTCAAGCGGTCCGCACCTTCATGCCACTCTATCGAAGAAGGTAAAGGGTGTATTCGGGGCTACTGCTGACAAGGCAGACCTATACAAGGCTATTAAGGAGAACGCATAATGAAGGACATCATCAAGCAAATCCTCGCTCGTGCTGCAGGTCTCTTCTTGGCGACCTTTTTCGCAGGTACTGGTGTAGGTTCTATCGCAACCAATGGTGACTGGTGGCTCGGTTCCATCATTGGTGTCGGAACCGCTTTTGCGGCGGTGGCAACCATGTTGGGTGTCTCACTTACGTGGCAAGGAAAGATTGACGGCCAAGACGTGGCCAACGCATTTCGTGCCGCAGTAGCTAAGGCCGCTGAGAGCAACGAGAACTTAGAAGCAGCTTTGAAGGTCGAAGAAGACGGCGACTTCACGTTTGACGACGTAGAGTTTGACGACAACGACGACGAGTTGTTCGGCGACGACCCAGACGACCGTAACGACTAACAGTGCAACCACGTAAGGCTTTGCGCCCCAACCAGCAGGTTCTGACCGCTGTGTTGGGGCCTCAGCTTATCCCTTACAGCTACCCTAAATCCATAGAACGACCAAGCATTGTGACACATAAAACACCTGGCAAAGGCCAGCAGGGAGAATCAGTAACAGGCGGTAGTAACAAACAGACGTACATCCGTAAAGGGACGTACCGAGCTAACTAGGACTAAACCACAATGCCAAATGATGTAGACGCTTTTCTATACCTTGTGACCGCTATTGGTGCTTTTTCAGGCACTCTTCTTGGAGTAGGCGCACTATTAGCGCCCCTGTTTAGAAGCATGAAGAAAGCCCAGACCAGACTAGACAACTTCTTCCGTGACTGGGACGGAACTCCTGCAGAGCCAGGTAGAGACCGTGTCCCTGGAGTCATGGAGCGTATCAACCGCCTTGACGGTGAGTTGAGCAGAAACGGCGGGAAATCCGTCAAGGACACCGTCAACAGAATCGAAAAACGCCTGATTGATGGTGACAAAAAGTTTGACGACTTATACAGTCGCGTTAATGCGTTAGAGGATACACTTTAAGCATGAGTAATCAGAAGAGTCCTTATAGCTTTGGCGGCAATGGCGTAAGCAGCCTAGCCCAGAGCATTTCCAAGATTGGCGAAGCCTTTGGCGGCCTTCGTAAGGAAAAGCAGCGTTTAAACGACAAGATGCTTGACTCTGAGATTCGCATCCGTGAGGGCGCTGTTAGGGACACCCTAAAGTCCAGCTTAAAAGAGAGCGAAATAAAGACTGCGGGTAAGCAGGAGCGTAAGACCTACAAGAAGCAGGTCAAAGCTAACGTAAAGGCCGCTGAGCGTCTAACTGGGACTAAAAAGGGCGAGGGTGTCACTGAAGGTGGCACTAAGTTCAGAATGACTCCTACCAGTCTTGACCTAACCACTAAGAAAACTTCAGCGCCAGCTACCCCTGCTAAGACTTCTAGACCAGCCTCTAAGCCTGCAGCAAAGACTCCTGCGGCAAAACCAGCTGCAGCCCCTAAAGCCACTCCTAAGGCTCCTGCAGCAAAGCCTGCTGCTACCCCTAAGCCAACCGCAAAAAAGGTTAAGTAATGACTACTTGTGCAAACTGCGAGTCACCAGCTGAGCTGGTGTATGAAGTAACCCCTAGCTTCTCTATTGTGTACTGCAACAAGCACGTACCTAGAACAGTCCGTGCGAAGTTTTCAGGCGCTCTAAAGCCTTTCGTCGAAGAAGCACCGAAGTCTACCAAGAAGAAGTCCGCACCTGCAGAAGAGCCTGTAGTTGCCGAAGAGCCAGTAGACGAAAATGGCGCTGATTAGAAAGTTTGCAGTTCAGGGACACGAGGTCCCTAAATCTGCATACAGACCTCATGGTCCGTTCCCTCCCGAGATTCTTGCGCAAACTCGGGTAGTGTACGACGACTCCCACTCCGACTCTTTACATGAAGCACTAGACGACGTTCGTATGTTCCGTTGTAGGGACTGCGGAGAGGTACTCTATGAGGACGAACTACCCATTCATGAATGTGAGGAAGAATACTAATGGCCGTAAATGAAAATGGCAACCTACTAGACGACGCTGGAAACGTCGTCATTGACCACGTATGGGGTAACATGCCCATGCAGCCAAACGATGTCCGTGAAGAGAACGGTGGCGGTCTGCTAGACGCTGACCTAGACAACCACAACGTTGCCTACACCAACTGGAACGGATACCCGCTGTACACCCCTAACAGTGCAGGACCAGAGGGCGCAGGCTACATCACCGTAGCTAGCGTTATTGGTCAGACCACTGCCAACGCAACCGACATCCTTGAGGATGCAGGTCTAGTTGTTACCGTAGCTACTGCAGCTACCAACGCTAAGAAGGACGTAACCCGCTTCAACGCAACTAGCGCAACTGTCGCTGTGGTTTACACCTCCTCTGCAAGCACCGCTTACCCAGTAGGTTCTAAGGTAACTCTACTAGCTGGTACCCCAGCTGGTTCTAGCCCAGTTAACCTACCTTCGTACGCTCTTGGTACTTGGACCGTAACTGCAGCAACTTCGACCACCCTAACCATCGCTGGTTCTGGATTCACCGTCGGAGACACCACTGGCATCAACGAGACTGGCAACATCCACGGTGTAGCTGGAACCATCAAGACCCAGTCAGTCGCCGCAGGCGCTAACGAGGTTGAGGTTGGCGACGCCATCACCATCACCCCTTTCGCAGCAGCTAGCTAATTTAGCGACTGTAACTACTAAGCCCCTAGTAACATTGTTGCTAGGGGTTTAGTTTTAGGACATTATGGCGAAATACTTTAAAGGCTACGACGCAGATGCCCGTCGACGGCTCCTAGAACAATACCGTCAGGGTACAGGCACCCGTAATCTACCGCGCCTAACAGACCCCATCTTTGCAGACGAGCAAGGCTACTCCCAAGAAGTCAGGTACAACGCTGAGGGAGAGCTAGAGGCTCGCTTTTACAAGCCTAAGAACACCGACGAAACCCCAGTGCGCCAGCCTTTCATGGCTGTTAATCCTGAAACTGGTGAAGAAGAGCTTCAGTACAACGCCTTAGACTTCGACAGCGTGGGGCCTGACAACGCCCGTCCAGCTGCTCTTACGATTGTTCCTACAAGTAGCACGAACTATAAGCGCCCTTACACCGTTGCTGCTGGCTGGGAAAGGTACCCTCGTCAGTCAGGTGCTTCGTCAGATAACCTTGGCACTCTCACTGTTTTGTTCCGTGACGGTACCCTGTGGAACTACTACGACGTAGACCGTTCTTTCTGGGTGAAGTTCCGCACGTCTATCTCTAAGGGTGAGTTCATCGCTAAAGACTTGCCTTCTGCAGACCTGACTAGGAACTACCGTAATGGTCCTGCAGATGTCTCCAGAGTTTCAGAACAAAATCGTCAGCTTATCTATACGATTGCTCGTGCAAGCCAGTATCGCTTCTCAACCAAGCGGGCGTACAAGTACACTAACAAGACTACTGGCGAGCGCCGTACGGTCAAACCTGGAGCTGTCCCTAAGTCTGCTCAGAAGAAACTCGGAAAGAACCCTAATCAGAAATAATGCCTAAGATTCACAACATCGGACCAAAACACTTCTTTCAGTACATCGACTTCCCTGTTGAGTGGGGGGCTAAGCTGTACGTTAAAGGTTGGACTCAAGAAATCTCAGAGCCATTTAGAACTTCTGAGCCTTTTATTTTTAGGATGCCTAACCACAAGGCCTTCGTAGTGGGTAAGTGGACAGGTAAAATTGACAGTGAAGAAGAAGCACTAAACCGAGCAGTTCAAGGACGGGTACTAAAAGATGAAGATTTTTCAAAAGACAAAGGGTGGACCCCAGCTGCCTACCAAGCTCCAGAAGAGAGTGGAGAAGATTGGGACTACTGAGCTAGTCCTTTGGGCTGAGAACGCCTTGTTTGCTATTGGAAAAAGCCTAACCCAGTGGTCTAGAAGTCAAGACCCTGTGCTTCTTGAAGAGGCACACCTTGGTGCAGAAGCCTTGTTTGCAATTACCACCGAGCTAAAGAACCGTGAGCGCAATGGATGAAATTGAAGAAGACGAGTACTACGGTGATGACAAGTTTGAAGAAATCAGTCCTGAGTACTACCAAGAAGAGCACGACGAAGAACTAGAACAGTTCGAAGAGATTG
>JACCDT011057124.1_pt1 | contig 11905 bp, 10 predicted proteins | sample 7446291 | NCBI WGS metagenome assembly JACCDT01 (sample SAMN15323446, study PRJNA562643) | freshwater metagenome | isolation source: river surface water | place: USA:Blue River Watershed | collected 2017-08-17 | reverse complement strand
GCTCAAGGGCGTGTCGCTCAATGTGCCCGAGGGCAGCATCGTGTCTTTGCTCGGCGGTAACGGCGCTGGCAAAACCACCACCTTGCGTGCCATTTCCAACTTGCTGCAAGGCGAGCGTGGTGCTGTGACCAAGGGCAGCATTGAGCTGCGCGGTGAGCGCATTGAAAACCTCACGCCCGCTGACTTGGTCAAGCGCGGTGTGGTGCAGGTGATGGAAGGCCGTCACTGCTTTGCCCACTTGACCATCGAAGAAAACTTGCTCACTGGCAGCTACACGCGTACCAGCAAAGGCGAGATTGAAGCCAACTTGGAGAAGGTCTACAACTACTTCCCACGTCTCAAAACACGCCGTACTTCGCAAGCCGCTTACACCTCGGGTGGCGAGCAGCAAATGTGCGCGATTGGTCGCGCCATCATGGCAAACCCCAACATGGTGTTGTTGGACGAACCCTCCATGGGCCTGGCGCCGCAAATCGTGGAAGAAGTGTTCAACATCGTCAAAGACTTGAACGAGAAAGAAAAAGTCACCTTCCTCATCGCTGAGCAAAACACCAACATGGCTTTGAAGTACGCCGACTACGGCTACATCATGGAGTCGGGTCGCATCGTGATGGACGGTGCTGCGGCAGACTTGGCCAACAACGAAGACGTGAAAGAGTTCTACCTCGGTATGGGTGGCGGCGAGCGCAAGAGCTTCAAAGACGCCAAGAGCTACAAGCGCCGCAAGCGTTGGTTGGCATAAAGGGGCGATCATGTCTAAACATTACGACGCGCTCGAAACCAGAAATTCAGTCGAGCGCGAGGCCGCGCTCATGGCTGCGCTGCCTGCGCAAATTGCGCATGCACAAAAAAACTCTCCCGCCTTTGCCAAATCATTGGCGGGCGTGAATGCTGCCAGCATCACTAGCCGTGAAGCGCTTGCCAAGCTGCCCGTGATTCGTAAGTACGAGTTATTGGCCCAGCAGCAAGAACAGCGTGCAACCAATGTGTTTGGCGGCTTTGCATCCATTGGTTTTGGCAAAGCTATGCCGCGTGTGTTTGCCAGCCCAGGCACCATTTATGAGCCCGAGGGTGCTCGCGCTGATTACTGGCGGATGGCACGTGCCATTTACGCCGCAGGCTTTCGCCCCAATGAACTGATCCACAACTGCTTCAGCTACCACTTCACCCCTGCGGGCTCGATGATGGAAACCGGCGCACACGCCATTGGCTGCACCGTGTTTGCCGGTGGTACAGGCCAGACTGAGCAACAAGTGGGCGCCATGGCTGAACTACAGCCTGCGGGCTACATCGGCACACCCAGCTTCTTGAAAATCATTGTGGAAAAAGCTGCCGAGATGGGTGTGAAGTTGCCCACGGTCACCAAAGCCTTGGTGTCTGGCGAGGCGTTCCCTCCCAGTTTGCGCGACTGGTTGGCTGAGCGCGGCATTGCCGGCTACCAGTGCTACGCCACTGCCGACCTTGGTTTGATTGCTTATGAAACTGAAGCTCGCGAAGGCTTGGTGCTTGACGAAGGCGTGATTGTTGAAATCGTTCGACCCGGCACGGGTGACCCTGTGCCTGAAGGCGAAGTGGGCGAGTTGGTCGTGACATCACTCAACCCTGATTACCCCCTCATTCGTTTTGGCACGGGTGATTTGTCTGCCGTGCTGCCCGGCCATTGCCCAACGGGACGCACCAATGTTCGAATCAAAGGTTGGATGGGCCGTGCAGACCAAACCACCAAAGTGCGTGGCATGTTTGTTCACCCAGGCCAAGTGGCAGAGGTGGTCAAGCGCTTCCCCGAAATCAAGCGTGCGCGCTTGGTCGTCACGGGTGAGATGGCGAATGACCAAATGTGCCTCAAGGTTGAGGGTGCAGGCGCAGAAGGTTTGGTGCAAAAAATTGGCGATGCCGTGCGCGATATCACCAAGCTGCGTGCCGATGTTGCCGTGGTCGCTGAGGGCAGTTTGCCCAATGATGGCAAGGTCATTGAAGACGCGCGCACCTACCAATAAGTCAGCGGTGGGCCCTTATCTTGATGTGCATCAAGGAAAGCCCCTACGTGTTAACCGAAATAACGAAATTGTCAATAGTGCTTTAGTATGGGGCACTTTTTAGAGGAGTCCCCGACGATGAAAAAACTGTTCACTTTGAGCTTGCTGGCTGTTGCCGCATTGACCGGCGCTAACGCTGCCGACTTCCCCGTAAAGGACAAGCCCGTCACCATCGTGGTGCCGTTCACTGCAGGTGGTCCAACGGACCGCGTGGCACGTGATTTGGCTGAAGCCATGCGCAAGCCTTTGGGCGCCAATGTGGTGGTTGAAAACGTGGCAGGTGCTGGTGGCACGATCGGCGCAAACAAAGTGGCCAAGGCTCCACAAGACGGTCACACCGTGTTGTTGCACCACATCGGCATGGCTACATCTCCAGCTTTGTATCGCAAGATGCCTTACAACACAGCCGATGATTTCGAATACATGGGCATGGTCAACGAAGTGCCAATGACGTTGATCGCTCGCCCCACTTTGCCAGCCAATAACTTCAAAGAGCTGCAAGCTTGGATTGAGCAAAACAAAGGCAAAGTCAACTTAGGCAATGCTGGTTTGGGTGCCGCCTCACACCTGTGCGGTTTGTTGTTCCAAAGCGCGATCAAGACCGACATGACCACTGTGCCCTACAAAGGCACTGCACCTGCGATGAACGACTTGATGGGCGGTCAGATCGACCTCTTGTGCGATCAAAGCACCAACACCACCAGCCAAATCGAAGGTAAGACCGTCAAGGCATTTGCTGTGACGACAACCAAGCGTTTGACCACACCTGCTTTGAAGCACTTGCCCACGATGCAAGAGGCTGGCCTCAAAGGTTTTGAAGTCACCATTTGGCACGGTCTGTATGCCCCTAAAGGCACGCCTGCTGATGTGACTGCCAAGATCAACGCTGCTTTGAAAACTGCTTTGAAAGATCCAGAGTTCATCAAGAAGCAAGAAGCCTTGGGTGCCGTCATCGTTACCGACAAGCGTGTGGATGGCGCTGAGCACAAGAAGTTTGTGGCTGCTGAGATCGCCAAGTGGGGCCCGATCATTCAGGCTGCCGGCGTGTACGCGGACTAATCAAACCACTTCGGTTGTTTGAAACTCAAAAGCCACCTTCGGGTGGCTTTTTTCATGGGGTAAATACGGACGCATTTCGGTGCAGAGGTGACAGTGATAACTCTGTGTGAATGGCACCATGAACGTGTCAAACAACAAGGACTCACCATGACACCGCACCGCCGTCGATTCACGCAAGCCTCTTTGTTCACCGCCCTGCTGTTGCTCATCGGCGCAAGCCATGCACAGCAGGCGTGGCCCAGCAAGCCTGTGCGCATCGTGGTGCCGTTCGCACCAGGAGGCACGACCGATATTTTGGCCCGTGCGATTGCGCCAGAGTTGACGCGTGCATTTGGCCAAACCTTCTTTGTAGAAAACAAAGCGGGTGCAGGGGGCAATTTGGGCGCAGATATCGTGGCCAAGTCGCCCAACGATGGCTACACGTTACTCATGGGAACGGTGGGCACGCATGGCATCAACCGAGCGCTATATAACAAGCTTCCGTTTGACCCTATCAAAGACTTTGCACCCATCACTGTGGTGGCCGGCGTGCCCAACGTGATGGTGCTCAATGCTGATATGGCCAAAGCACGCAACATCAATTCCGTGCCCGATTTCATTGCGTATGCCAAAGCCAATCCAGGCAAGCTCAACATGGCATCAAGTGGCAATGGCACTTCAATCCATTTGGCGGGGGAGTTATTCAAAAGCATGAGCGGTACCTACATGGTGCACTTCCCCTATAAAGGCTCTGGCCCCGCCATCCTCGACATGTTGGGCGGCTCGATGGATGTGATGTTTGACAACCTGCCCGCTGCGATGCCACACATCAAGTCTGGCAAATTCAAAGCCCTCGCCGTCACCAGTGGCCAGCGCTCCGAAGCCATGCCTGAATTACCTACGATTGAAGAGGCTGGCGGCCCTGTCTTGAAAGGCTATGAAGCCAGTTCATGGTTTGGTTTGCTGGCACCTGCAGGCACCCCCCCAGAGGTGGTGCGTCGCATTCAACAAGAGACAGCCAAAGCCATGAGCACACCTGTCGTGAAGGAAAAGTTATTGGCGCAAGGCGCCATCCCTGGCGGGAACACGCCTGAAGACTTTGCCAAGTTCATCGATGCCGAACACAAGAAGTGGGCGCAGGTGGTGAAGGTGTCTGGCGCCAAGGTGGACTGACGGGCGTGATTAGCCCATCAGGTGTTCAAAAGGCAGCGCCTGCTTCACCAAGATGACGGTGCAAGGCGCTTCCATGGCCACTTTGATGGGCACAGTAGCCACAAAGCGCTGCATCTGCAAACCATGCGTGGCTGCGCCCATGACGATCATGCTCACGTTGTTGCCCTCGGCGTAGCGCACGATGGCGTTGGCCACATCGCTGGCCTCAAGCACATGAAATGAAGTTTGGTGTTCTTCTAGGTCCAGCGGCTGCGCCCATTGGTACAGCATGGTCAGGTACTGGCGGTGCACCGAGGTTTCGCTCTTGTCGCTTTCCGTAGCGCTGGTCTGGTTGGGTGAAATTACCGTCACCACCGCCAAGCGTGCGCCGGGTCGAATACCGAGTGAACGTGCCACGGCTTGGCGCAGCGAATACAGCGTGGCATCGCTGGCTTCGTGGTGCGGCACAGCCACCATCAGAATCGGCACTTCATCAATTTGCTGCGACGGTAGCGGGCTGGGCTGGTAGTGCATGCCTGCGGCTTTGAGCCAGCGTTTGAAGTGCGTGAAAAACGGTGTGCCTTCCAGCTGCTTGCCGCGTTTGGTGACCTTCACTTGTTCTGCGTGCTCTAGGTCAAACGCCAAATGCGCAGCTGACGGGTAGCGCTTGGCGGCCTCGGGCTCTAGGCAGCGCAACACCACTTCTTGGAACCACTCGGGCAAGTCATCGCGCAAGCGGCGGAGTGGGGTGGGGTCCATCCACAAACGTTGGCGCATACCAGCTTGGGTTTGTGGGTTGCCAAAGGGTAGTTCGCCGGTAGCCAGTTCGTAGAGCATCACGCCGATCGCAAAGATGTCGCTGCGCGGGTCGCCCCGCACGCCAACCACTTGCTCAGGTGCAATCCAAGCGGGTGAACCCACAGCCTTGCGTAGTTCTTCAGCCAGCAGATCGGGGTAATGCGCGTGGGAGGACAAACCAAAGTCCAGCAGCACCGCGTGGCCATTTGGGTGCATCAGCACGTTAGCGGGTTTGATGTCGAGGTGGCAGGTGTTTTGTTGGTGTAGGCTGTGCGCAGCGCGAGCGATAGCGGCCCCCATACGCGACATATCCGCCACGCTTGCTTGTGTGCGTTCATGTGTGTGTGTGTCCAGCACTTGTTGTAAGGTTTGTCCTTGCACATGCTCCATCACCAAGTAAGGCATGCTGACCAAATCACCCGCCGCCACAAAGCGGGGCACATGCGTGCCTTGCAGCACTTGCAAAATTTGGTGCTCAACCTCGAAGCCCACGATGTTTTCAGCACCATCGCCGGCACGCATGCGCGGCACCTTCATCACCATGTCAAACGGTGCGGGGCGCTCGTCGGCGTAGGTCACTTTGTAAATGTGGGCCATGCCGCCTGCGTGGATGCAGGCGCCGATGCGAAAGCCGTCTAGGTCGGTGCCTGCTTCTAGGCGTTTCATTTGCCGTTCTCCAAGCGCTGTGCAAAGTATTCGGGTAAGCCTGCTTCGCGTATAGCGCGAGCGGCAGCGCGGTGGTCATACGCCACGCGGTGAAAGGTGAGTTTGGCGGCCGTGTTGTCAAACAGCGCATACATGGCGCGTGGGTTGCCATCCCGTGGTTGTCCCACCGAACCGATGGTGGCAATCCACTGTCGGTGTTTGGGTGTGGGGATGGGCACACCCGAGGTAGGCTTGAATGCCATCAGCTGCCGTCCTGTGCCGCGGTAGTACAACGACTGGTGGTGCACATGGCCGCCAAACACGTAGCGCACATCGGGGTGGGCGCAGGCGGCGTCTAGGCTAAGGCTTGCAGTGCGTTCGTCGTCCACATAGCGCCAACGCTCGGGGGCATCGGCACTGGCGTGCACCAGCCACATGTGGTCGACGTGTGCGGTGAGCGGCAAAATTTCTAGCCAGAAGCGTTGTGCCGGCGACAGTTGGTCATGCGTCCATTCCGCCGTTTGGCTACCCAACGACGGGTTGGGGTTGGCGGTGTTGATGTTGTAAGTCTGAATCAACTCTTCGTGATTGCCCCGCAGCACGATGGCGCCTTCTTGCTGCAAAGCTTGGCAGCGTGCCACCACCTCTGCAGGAAACGCACCGTAGCTCACCAAATCACCCAAGATGAGAATGCGCTCAGCACCTTGGGCTTTTGCATGCGCCAAGCACGCGTCGAACGCGTGCAAGTTGCTGTGGATGTCTGAGAGCAGGGCGTATTTCATGTCAGCGCAAAGCTGTTTTGCTTAGTAGGTGTAAACGCCTTTTCCGGTCTTTCGACCCAGCTGACCTGCGGCCACCATCTCTTTCAGCAGTGGGCATGCGCGGTATTTGCTGTCGCCAAACTCTTGCAAGTACACGTCCATCACGGCCAAGCACACATCGAGGCCAATCATGTCGGCCAAGGCCAATGGGCCAATGGGTTGGTTGCAACCCAACTTCATGCCCGCGTCGATGTCTTCGGCAGTGGCCACACCTTCGGCCAATACAAAGAACGCCTCGTTGATCATGGGCACCAAGATGCGGTTCACCACAAAGCCGGGTGCGTTCTTCACGGTAATGGGGCTCTTGCCCAAGCGTGTGGACAGGTCATGCACCGCACCGTGCGTGGCGTCGGAAGTTTGTAAACCACGGATGATTTCTACCAAGGCCATCATCGGCACAGGGTTGAAGAAGTGCATACCAATGAAGCGGTCAGCGCGTGTGGTGACAGCGGCCAGCTTGGTGATGGAAATGGAGGATGTGTTGGACGCGATGATGGCTTCAGGGGCCAGCATGCCATCGAGCTGCTTGACGATTTTGACCTTGAGGTCGTAGTTCTCTGTCGCCGCTTCAATGACGAGCTGTGCGCCTTTGAGGTCGTCGTAGCTGGTGCTGGTTTTGATGCGTGATAAGGCTGCTGCTTTGTCGGCTTCGGTAATTTTTTCTTTTTTGATCAAGCGGTCTAAGCTACCCGAAACGGTGGCGAGGCCTTTGGCCACAGCTGCGTCAGAGATGTCGACCATCACCACGTTCACGCCAGACACAGCACAGGCTTGTGCAATGCCATTGCCCATGGTGCCAGCGCCGATGATGCCTACGGTTTGAATGCTCATTGGGAAATCCTTGTTTTATCGGTTGAATCAAAAAATCAATATTAGCGGGGTAAGGGTTGCGTTTGGCTGACGTATGTCAATTTCTTGCACTCCAGCGAGTTGGCTTGGGGCGGCCTCCTGATGCTGGAGTACCAGAAATCGTCAGCCACCCCAAGCCAACTCACTTACGGGAGTTAGGCTCGAAAGCGTTTCTTAGTCAGGTGCAGGGCGATCTTCCAAGCGACCAGGGCATAGACCGCCAGTACGCCAAGGTGTAGCGCTGCATCCGTGGGCCATTGGTTAAGAAATAAAGGGCGCACCAAAGCAATGGCTTGCGTGAGGGGGAGCCATGCTGAGATGTCGCGCACGATGTCTGGCAACTGCTCACGCGGGAAGAACACGCCGCTCAAGAACATCATGGGGGTGAGGAAGAGCGTGAAGTAGTAGGTGAAGAAGTCATAGCCTTTGGCCAGCGCATTGAAGATGAGCGCGATGCAGCTGAAGGTGATGCCGACAAACAAAAGGATGGGCCACGCTGCCAAGAGCTTCCAACTTTGGGTGATACCCAATGCACACATCACGCCCAAGATGGCCGTGATGGTGAACAAAGCTTTGAACGCCGCCCAAAGCATTTCGGCCAAGAGCACATCGTCCAAGCGCATGGGCGCGTTCAAGATGCCATCCCATGTTTTTTGCACATGCATGCGTGAGAAGGCTGAGTAAAGCGCTTCAAATGTGGCGGCATTCATGGCGCTCATGCAGATGGAGCCGCTGGCTAAGAACAAGATGTAGGGCACTTTGTCGTCGCCCAAAGTCACATCGCCTACCAAGGCGCCCATGCCGTAGCCAAAGGCGACGAGCCACATCAAGGGTTCTGCAATGTTGGCCACGAGGCTGGGTATAGCGAGTTTGCGCCACACCAAGAGGTTACGCAAGAAGACGGGCCAGAAACGGAGATAGGTGTGCATCGCGTTTAGCCTTCCTCACGGATTTGGCGTCCGGTCATTTTTAAAAATAGGTCTTCCAAGTTGGCTGGGCGGTGCAGCGTGCGCAGGCCCGTATGAGCGCTCAGTGCTTGCAGCACTTGCGCGGCATCTTGGGTGTAGAAAAACACTGTTTCGCCGCTGCTCTCCACACGTTGCGCCAAGGCGGCGATCGGGCTGTCAACCAGCGAGAGCGCGCCATTGCCGAACACCTCCATCACATCTGGTTCGAGGTGCTGCGCAATCAAATCACGCGGTGTGCCTTCGGCAATTTTTCTACCGTGGTCCAGCACCAACAGGCGGTTGCACAAACGTTCAGCCTCGTCCATGAAATGGGTGGTCAGCAAAATGGATTTGCCCTGTTGCAGCAGTTGCTGTAAGCGCTCCCACATCAGGTGACGGGCTTGTGGGTCAAGGCCGGTGGTGGGTTCGTCAAGCAGCAGCAGGTCGGGGTTGTTGATCAGGGCACGGGCAAGGCTGAGTCTGCGTTTCATGCCGCCCGACAATTCTCCGGGCTTGGCGTTGGCTTTGTGTGAGAGCGCAGCGAACTCCAGCAGTTGCGGAATACGCGCTTGAATGTCGGCCTTCTTCATGCCGAAGTAGCGGCCAAACACCATCAGGTTTTCTGCGCAGGTGAAGTCGGGGTCGAGCGTGTCGAACTGGCTCACCACACCTAAGCGTGCTTTGATAGTCAGCGCGTCATTGGGCATGGACAAACCAAACGCGTTGATGCTGCCGCCATCGGGTTGTGCGAGGCCAAGGCACATTCGCAACGTGGTGGTTTTTCCTGCGCCGTTAGGGCCAATGACGCCCAAACATTCGCCGGGGGCGATGTTGAAGGACACATCGTTCACCACGGTGTTGTCACCGTAGCGTTTGAGGAGGTGGTTGCATTCAAAAAGTGGGGTGCTCATAGGTTTGATTGTGCCTGTGGCACGGTAGTTTTGCTGTGCGGCCTGTCGCTCGGGTGCGTGGCTTGAAGCGCCTAAAATCTACGCAACTTATTACAAGGCTACTCTGTGTCCGATACCTTATTTGTCCTCTCCCAATATGTGATGCCCAAACAGTTGCTCACGCAACTTGCTGGCGCTGTGGCGCGTGCGCGTTGCGGCAAATGGACGCACGCTCTCATCAAGTGGTTTGTGGGCAAGTACCAAGTCAACATGGACGAGGCGGCGCAGCCCGACATCACGCAGTACGCATGTTTCAACGACTTCTTCACCCGTGCCTTGAAGCCCGGTGCACGCCCCTTGGCCGATGCCGCGTTTGTGTGTCCGGTGGATGGTGCGATTAGCCAGCTGGGCCATATCGATGGCGACCAAGTGTTTCAAGCCAAAGGCCACAGCTACAGCACGCAAGCGTTGGTGGGGGGTGACGCCACATTGGCCGCGCAGTTCCAAGAAGGCGAGTTCGCCACGATTTACCTCAGCCCCAAGGACTACCACCGCATTCACATGCCCAGCGCCGGCCGCTTGCGCCGCATGATTCATGTGCCAGGTGATTTGTTCTCGGTCAATCCCGCCACCGCCCGCGGTGTGCCCGGTTTGTTTGCGCGCAACGAACGCGTGGTGTGCGTGTTTGACATGCCTGCTGCAACAGGTGAAACACCGCAGCAATACGTGTTGGTGCTGGTCGGTGCGACCATCGTGGGCAGTATGGCCACACCGTGGCATGGCGTCGTCAACCCACCCCGCCCTGGCACGGTGCGCGAGTGGACGTATGACGACCAAGACCTGAGCTTGAAACAAGGCGACGAAATGGGCCGCTTCTTGTTGGGTTCTACCGTGGTGCTGCTGTGGCCTAAGAACACCATTGCTTTGAACACTTCTTGGCAAGCCGCACAAGGCGTGCGCTTGGGCGAGAAGATGGGTGATGCTGCGCACGTGTAAACACAACGCTCTGCACAAGTGAAAACCGCCTCTGTTGAGGCGGTTTCTTTTTGGGTGGTTGATGTGAGGCTTATTGAAACGCCACCTCGGCAAAGCTACGCAACTTGCGGCTGTGTAACTGTGCCGGCCCTTGCTGGCGCAATAGTTCAATTGCACGCATACCAATGCGCAAGTGTTGGTCTACACGCTCGCGGTAAAAGTGGTTGGCCATGCCCGGCAGTTTGATTTCGCCGTGCAGCGGCTTATCGCTGACACACAGCAACGTGCCGTAGGGCACACGGAACCTAAAGCCATTCGCAGCAATCGTGGCGCTTTCCATGTCGAGTGCCACAGCGCGGCTTTGGCTGAAACGGCGCTGGGGCGTGTTGTCTGGCAAGAGTTCCCAGTTGCGGTTGTCGGTGCTGGCCACGGTGCCCGTGCGCAAGATGCGCTTGAGCTCTGCGCCCTCACACTGCGTCACGTCTTTCACTGCCTGCTCTAGCGCCACTTGAATTTCTGCCAGCGCGGGGATGGGCACCCACAGCGGTAGCTCTTCGTCCAGTACATGGTCTTCGCGCACATAGCCGTGGGCGAGTACGTAGTCGCCCAGCTGCTGCGTGTTGCGCAGGCCCGCACAGTGGCCCAGCATCAGCCATGCATGAGGGCGTAGCACGGCGATGTGGTCGGTGATGTTTTTGGCGTTGGCTGGGCCAACGCCTATGTTCACCATGGTGATGCCGGTGTGGTCTGCGCGCACCAAGTGGTAGCCGGGCATTTGTGGCAAGCGCGGTGGTACTTTGCCCAGCGCATCGTTGGCTTCTGCGGGTAGGCCCACGCGACGCGTCACCACGTTGCCGGGCTCCACGAATGCGATGTATTCGCTGCTGGGGTCTTGCATGGCCTCGTGGCCCAAACGCACAAACTCGTCGATGTAGAACTGGTAGTTGGTGAACAACACGTAGTTCTGAAAATGTTCAGGTGATGTGCCGCTGTAGTGGCGCAGACGCTGCAACGAATAGTCCATGCGCGCTGCGGTGAACAGCGACAAAGGCTGAGGCTCATTGGGTTTGGCCTCAAACGTGCCGTTGGCGATGCCGTCGTCCATGGCCGTCAGGTCGGGCAGGTCAAATACCTCGCGCATGAGCTGGCGACGCTCTGCGCTCATCTCGCCTTCAACATGGTCGTGGTCGGCAAACGAGAAGTGCACGGGAATGGGCTGATGGCTCACGCCCACCTCTAACGTACCGCCATGGTTTTGCAGCAGCAGGCGGAATTGCTCGCGGTAATACGCGGCAAACAAATCAGGGCGGGTGAGGGTGGTCTCGTAGCGGCCAGGCGCGGCCACAAAACCATAGCTTAAGCCTGCGCCCTCGCTGTTGGCTTGTAGCGCGCCTGTTTTGGTGTGGATGCGCACAAACGGGTAGTACGCTCGTACACGCTGTTCAAACTGCTTGCCCGCCACAAACTCACGCATGGCTTGGCGCAAGTGGTCAAGGCTGGTTTGGTAAAGCGCCTGCACTTGGGTAAGAGCGCTGTCGGCGTCGGTGTGACGGGTGGGGGCGATGAAAGGTGGTCGAATACTCATGCCCCGATGTTACGAGCGCTTTGTGTCACTTCTAACAGCGCTCGCAACAGGCCGATTACATATTGCGACGGTACTGACCACCCACCTCAAACAAGGCGTTGGTGATTTGGCCGAGTGAGCACACGCGCACCGCATCCATCATCACTTCAAACACGTTGGCGTTGTCGAT
>JACCDT011944738.1_pt1 | contig 11913 bp, 12 predicted proteins | sample 7446291 | NCBI WGS metagenome assembly JACCDT01 (sample SAMN15323446, study PRJNA562643) | freshwater metagenome | isolation source: river surface water | place: USA:Blue River Watershed | collected 2017-08-17 | reverse complement strand
TACTACCGACGATATTTTGCCCGCGTGAGGCGCAACTTTTTTGGTGGCGCAGTGTACCCATGCGACAAACTCGAACGAGTACGTCCGTTATGTCCAGGATACAGCGGACCAAGATCGAGGAGAAGCAGGTCAATCAGCCTTCTCGCTGCACGTGCATCATCGCGACCTTGCGCACGAGCGAGCCAGAGCGTTGCTTCAGCCAATTGCTGCTTCTGTTCCTGACGTGTCGGCGGACCCTCATACAACGAGTACGGCACAACATTATTGATGACAAACGTAGTCATTGGTGAACGAAAGAACGAGTTAAACATTGCGTGCTCCTTGTTGTATCTTCGTGCACTATATACGGCAATGAAATAATTGCAAGAATATTTAAAAAGGAAACAGCCGCGTGGTGAGGGCGGCTGTTGTAAGTGGGGCGTCAGGAGGGCACCTGACGCGTCGGGGTCTTCTCGCCCCTGTTTAGAGATCACCTCCTTTCAGTTGCGGGGCGCTCGGGCGCGTTGCCGCGCGAGCTGGGTTTCGAGCTGGGAGTGTTTCATGGAGATGATCCTTTCTCTGAAAAGAGCTCGAAGCACCATTGCTTCACTTGCTAGTAAATACCTTTTTATTCATTTAGGCAAGTCAAGACCGGTGCGTAAGCTTGACCTGACGCACCATTTTGGTACGCTGCTCACAAATAGTTCTTAGGGAAGGAGAACGTTATGACGCTACACGGCATTATGCCGACACTCCGAGTCGATGGATTTGTGGCTGAACTCATCAGACACGATGACTTATTTGATGAGTGCGAAGATATCGGAGTGATGAAGCGCGGATACGAATTCTGTATCACCTGCACCGGCAGCAACCTTCAGTACCATCGTCGTGGCAAGACCGTTTTTGTGGTAACGCAGTTTACAAACCGGTCACACAAACCAAGGATTGAGGGCGACCCTGACTCCCCCATCATCATCCTCTGTGCCGACGAAACGTTGGAGTATGTTGAGGTGGATGAGGCAACAGAAGAAGATAATTCTCCTTATGTGAAAATCACATTCACTATCTTCAATACACGTCGGAAAACGCGACGAGAGCTGACTTGGAATATCCACAAGGCAGAAAACGTGACTATGCATTGAGATGTCAACGCGGCAGACCTTCGGTCTGCCGCGTTTTTTCATACTTGACGCCGGACACTCCTTCAGGCAAGCTACGCTCTAGAAACGTTCACAGAGAGGAAGGAAACGTAATGGACTTTAGCACATACTTTGCCCGTGAAGGCCGCGCGAAGAAGCTCTACCCCGTCGTTCACGTACGTGACCTAAAACAAGCCGAGACCAATACGCATATCGCGCTTGAACATGGAGCTGATGGTGTATTTCTCATCAATCATGACATCAGCTCGGAAATGCTGCTCCATATTGCCGCTCAGATTCGCCGGCGATGGTCAGATAGATTCATTGGAATCAATCTCCTTGATCAATCAGCATTACACGCCTGGAGGTACGCGGCGTACCAGCAACGTCACCTCAATGCAGTATGGGTCGACGACAGCGGTATTGACGACAGGGTTTGGAGCTTCGCCGAACATCTTCAGGAGCGTATGCAAAAGTCTCCTTGGAATGGCTACTACTTTGCAAGCGTTGCGTTCAAGGGCATGAAGTCAGTTAGCGACGTCGGTGTGACCGCTGCTATGGCAGCCAAGATGGCACATATTGTCGTCACCAGTGGAGAAGCGACCGGTTCAGCACCCTCGGTAGAAAAAATCCGCACTATGAAAGCGGCAATTCCCAACCACCCGCTCGCCATCGCGAGCGGCATAACGTGTAAGAACATTCATCTGTTCCTCCCTATCGCTGATATCATTATGGCGGCAACCGGCATCAGCTACGATTTCTTCAATCTCCACCCAGGACTCGTGCACGAGATGGCAACTATCATCCGGAACTACAACAAATCAGCCGGATTGCTCACGTGAGCGATGGCGCGGAACCTACGGTTCCGCGCCCTTTTTATTTGCATGCACACGCACCTGCTATACTTATAGTAATGCGTGATGTTCTTGCTCGTGCGCTCCTCCACCCTACCGACTATATCGGCGCGCTTCGCCGTACCACCCTCACTTTCAAAGAACACCGCGAGGAAGGTGACAACATCCATACCTTCATCTTTTCACTACCAAAACCAATTTCGTGGCGCGCGGGACAGCACGCGATTTTCACTCTCCCGGATAGTCATGTCACCGGAAAAACGTGGCGGCCCTTTTCAATCGCTTCCTCAAACCGAGAAGGCGTCATCCAGATAAGTACGGTCATCCCTGAAACACCGAGTGATTTCAAACGGCAACTGCTCCGCCTCAATCGTGACACCCGTGTTCATATGTACGGGCCATACGGAGAATTTCATGCAAGTGGCCAAAAGCAACACATTGTTGGTGTCGCCGGCGGTATAGGCATCACACCGTTTCGTGCGCTTGCCTACGAGATTGCGCGCCGCCACCTCCCCCAAACACGCCTCACCTTAATTTACGCGGCGCGCAATACTTTTGCATTCAAAGACGAACTTGACCGCTGGCAAAGTGACCGCTTCCGCATTATCTATACACACAATCCAGAAGAAACTAACCGAGCCCTCAAAGAACAATGGGGACTCTGTGGCAACAATGCGTCGTACTACCTCTCCGGCGCCCCAGGAATGATCGAGAACCTCCGCACTGTTTGCACTGATTTAGGCGCGACACATGTTGTAAACGACCCATTCAAAGGCTATTCGTAATATCAAAAAAGAACTCTACCAATAATAGAGTTCTCATACTGTAAGCATAGGTACATAGCCAGCTGCTTTCAATTCGGCACAGAGCCGCGTTGTGGACGAAGAGACAGCAATGAGCGCAAAGGTGAACTGATTAAATGCACCGTACCAGACACAAGGTGCTAGGCAGCGGTACTGCCCCGCAGTCACCTCATGTGCCTGAAGCAAGCGCACATAGACAGCCTCGGACGGAAAACAAAGCACCATCCAACCCTACGCCAATTCAGGCGGCGGATATTTTCGCCAATACATACAGATGGCAGCAATTGACGTTGAAGCAGCTAACTGTGACTGGGTTGACATGATGCAACTCCTGTATCAACAAGATCTTCTCATCTATGTAAAAGTATACTACGGGTTTGAGCTGAAGCGTAAATCGCGGTATAGTTTCCGGCACCGGGAGACCGGCATCCGCCCGTAGCTCATGAAGGTTACAACACAGAGCTTAGAAGTGAACGAATGAGCGTCGTGCGAAAGTTTACTTTCGGATGACCGAGTGAGTGAAACTTGTATCAATTAAATAATTTGTCCGCCCGTAGCTCAGTTGGTTAGAGCGCGGAGCTTATACCTCCGTGGTCCTTGGTTCGAGTCCAAGCGGGCGGACAAATTATTGAATTGACAGACCTCCGTGGTCCATTCAACACTAAATAATCCCTCCTTGGTGAGGGATTATTTGTTATTCTACCTGCTATACTTAGCCCAATGCACATGGCGCGTTCACGCAAAATAACCATCAGTATCGGCGCTGTTTTACTGTGTGTCACTGCGCTCATTATCTACCAGAAAGCAACAGCGACCCCTGACTGGACAACTGCTACAGTTGAACGCGGTTCAGTCAATGAAGTTATCGGTATTTCAGGTTTTGTTGAAGCAGAAGATGCGGCCGAACTTTCGTTTCCATCAAGCGGGCTCGTAACGGACGTCTTTGTAAAAAAAGGTGACACTGTCACGAAAGGGCAACTACTTGCTACGCTAGGTTCAGCCCAATTGGTTGCTGAACGATCAGCGGCAGTTGCTACCCTTGCTGAGGCCCGAGCTGGTCGAACCGAACTCGAAGCAGGTCCAACACGTGAAGCACGAGCAGTAACTGAATCAACCGTCAAAGCAGCTGAAACAGCCCTCGAAGAAACTATTGCAACCGAAGCTGAAAAAGTAAGAAATGCTCGTGCAGCACTCCTTTCAAACGATCTCGGTGCACTCTCTATCGATTCTGGAGAAGAAGCCCCTGCCCCTACGGTGACCGGAAGTTACACTTGTCGCCAGGAAGGTACATACACTATTTCAATTTATCGTTCTGGCACAGACTCAGGTTACTCATACAGTATTAGCGGACTCGAATCAGGCGTTGGTGCAGCCAGCACCGAGCAGCCCGGAGCACTTGGTAACTGCGGCCTGTATCTCCAGTTTGATGCCGATGCAAACTACAGTGACAGTGAATGGGTCATTGCTGTACCAAATACCCGCAGCAGCACGTACACGGCATACCAAAACGCCTACGAACTCGCGCTTCGCCAAGAAGAACAGAATGTAGCCTCAGCGAAGAACACGCTTGCGATTGCGAAGAATCAAGCAACTGCCGACAACGCTGCCCCACGGGTTGAATCACTCATTAAAGCAACCGCAGCCGTTCAGGCAGCTGAATCACGCATTGCAGCAATTGATGCCAAAATTGCCGACGCTTCAATCATTGCGCCGTTTGATGGAGTGATTACCGATGTCGCCATTGTTGCCGGCGAGACAGCAAACCTTGCTCCTGTTATGACGCTGCTTGGTGCCACTGCTTTTAGTTTGACTGCGCGTATACCAGAAATCGATATCACAAAAATTCAGAGTGGCCAGCCAGCTGCAGTGCGTTTTGATGCAAAGACAAGCGAAACGTACCCCGGCGCCGTGACCTTCGTCTCACCGCTTCCTACCACTATCGATGGTGTTGCCTATTTTGATGCCACTATTGTGCTCAAGGAACAACCGAGTTGGCTGCGCGCCGGACTCAATGCTGATGTTGATGTGACACTGCGCACCGAAACCAACGTGCTTAAAATTCCTGAGCGATACCTCATCCGCACTCCGGAAGGCACAACCGTGCTTGTGCCTAGGGGTCGCGAAGCTGCTCCTGTACCTATCGATGTAGCATTTATCGGGAACGATGGTTTTGCAGTTATTACCGGCCTTAACGAGGGCGATGTGATTGTCGCTCCTTTTAACTAGCATGCGCGCCCTTCGCGTTGGCATCCTCCTTGGTATCCGCCAAATTCAGCGCGCGAGCGTATGGACAACCGGGCTCATCATATTCGTGATGACACTCACCTTCCTTAATCTTATTGCAGTGTCGGGCATTCTTGTTGGTCTCATTGAAGGCGCTGAAGTGGCGGTGCGCCAAAGCTCACTTGGTGATATTGCCGTCTCACCTCGTGAAAGCGAAGACCGCATTCTTGAGACGACTGCCTTCACGAAACGCCTCGACACGTACCCAGAGGTAGCCACCTACTCCGTACGCTATACCGGTGGCGCCACCATTGAAGCCAACTACAAAGAACGTCGTGACCTCAAGGGTGAACGCGATACGGCAACCGTAATCGTCAATGGTATTGACCCAGTGCGCGAAGACGCCATGACCGATCTCTCGCAATACGTGATTGAAGGCGAATACCTGAAGCCGAACGAAGAAGGATACATTCTCCTCGGTGTCTACTACCTCGAACGCTACGCAGAAAACTTTGGTGATATTTTTGACACCATTGGCGATGTGAAGCCTGGCGATACTGTACGCGTGACGGTTGGCGATATTTCAAAAGAGATGGTCGTTAAAGGCATCATTGAATCAAAAGTTGATGAAATCAATCTCGCCATGTTCATGAACGAGCTTGAGTTCCGTCGCTTGTTTGGTCGCATTGACCGGAACGCCGACCAAATTGTGATTCGCACGGTCTCACCAGAAGACAACCTCACCGTCGCCACCGCCATGCGTGAAAGCGGCCTCGATGAATTTGCTAAGATTCAAACCTTCGAAGAAGGCTTGCCGAAGTTTTTGATTGATATCAAAAAGACGTTTAATGTGCTCGGTACCTTCATTGGCTCCATTGGTATCGTCGTCGCCTCTATCACCATCTTTATTATCATTTTCATTAACGCCGTCTCACGCCGTCGCCACATTGGTATCCTTAAAGGTATCGGCATTGACCGACGAGCGATTGAGATTGCCTACGTCATGCAAGCGGCTTTTTATGCGCTCTGTGGTTCACTCATCGGTGCCCTTCTTACCTACGGTGTACTCGTCCCCTACTTTGATGCAAACCCTATTCAGTTTCCGTTTAGCGATGGCATCCTGAGTGCTGACCCCTTTGATACCCTCATTAAGTTTATTATTTTGTTTATAACTACCCTCATCGCCGGCTTTGTACCAGCCTGGATTATTGCACGACAGAATACCCTCAACGCAATTCTCGGACGCCGCTAACCACATCTTCGTATGGAAATTATTTCAGCAAAAAACATTCATCGTTCATTTGGGAAAGAGCCGTTGGTGACCCATGTGCTCAAGGGTATTGATGTACAGATTACGGCTGGCGAGTACGTTGCCATTATGGGTAAATCAGGAGCGGGAAAATCAACCCTCATGTATCAACTTTCATGCCTCGATGAACCAACTGAAGGATCAATTGTCATTGACGGCGTTGCCACTGAAGCACTCACCGAGAACGAACGTACTATCTTTCGCCTCAATACGCTCGGCTATGTGTTTCAAGACTATGCGCTCGTGCCCGACTTATCAGCTCGCGAAAACGTCATGATGCCACTTCTGATGCGAGGTATTGATTGGAGTCAGGCAACGCAAACCGCCGATGCGGCAATCAATGCCGTTGGTCTTGAAGGCAAGTACCACAACCTCCCTGGCATGCTTTCAGGTGGTGAACAGCAACGTGTAGCAATCGCGCGAGCAATTGCCGGTAAGCCGAAAATTCTCTTTGCTGATGAGCCAACTGCTAACTTAGACAGCGTGTCGGGTTCACAAATCATTTCGCTCTTAGCTGAACTCCACCAAAGCGGACAAACGATTGTGATGGTCACGCATGAAGAAGAATACGCACAAGGCTGCGATCGCATCATCTACATGGAAGACGGCAAGGTGACCCGCGAAACCTACCCACACCACGATGTGGCGAATCTCTAAAGAAAAACGGCGCGACCCTCTGGGTCGCGCCGTATTTACTTCTACTACTACTTGGCTTTGAGTGTCACCAATTCTTGTGCTGCATCACTATCGGTATCAATGATGAGCACCTTATATACCCCTTCCGTTACGTACTCATGAGCAAGCTCGTACGAAGCATGCGAGCAGTCGGTAGTTACCTGTTCACTACTGCCATCACCCCAGAAGACAGTCGCGATATGAGTGGCTTCACAGCGCTTTGGCAAGGTTGCATCAAGCAAAACAGTTCCTGACGCTTCAACACGAAGACCATCTACCTCCAAAGTAAGGAGGTCATTAGTATCGGTTTGTGCCGTACCAGCTGCAACGACACGTGATCCATCTTTACCAGCGCCGCCAGAAACAGCGATCGTGTGACTCCCCTTTGCACCGTACGCATGGTACGCCACAAAGCGGTGCACATCGCCACTACAACCAAGGCCGTGAAGTGATTCTTTCACTCCATCTCCCCAATCAATCGCTCCTTTCACCATTGGTCCGCAAATTTCCATCATGTTGCGATTCTGTGCGCGAACAATTGTGCCATCCACTCGCACCACGTTGCCACTAAGCGCCGTAACAAATGTCGTTGGAACTGGTTTTCGCGATAGAGTGGCGTCGAGGTATGCCGTAAGGTACGCGACCATCGACTTTAATGATTGATAGTCGGCAGTCTTTGCATCCTCAACAATTGATGCAAGCTCGGCTGCCTTTGTGGCAGTCGGGAGCAACATAAAGAACGCAGCCGTAATGAGCAATAATCCTACGGCAGACTGCACACGAAATGAAATAGTCATATATACGTAACAAGAATAATGCTGTCATCATAGCAAAAAGACCGCGTTACGGCGATGCCGTAACGCGGTCTTTTCTTGTATAGGTTACGCCAACGCCTTCGTTGGATCCCCTACCTTCTCAGCTTCTTTATACTGCGCCTTAAACGCATCGTTAATTGGTACGCCAGCTTCCTTCAAAAGGGCTTCGTACTCTGGACGTTCAAGCGTTTCTACTTCCACCAACCGCTTTGAAATCGTATCGAGCGCGGTGCGGTACGTCGTCAGAATCTCACGCGCTTTTTCCTTCCCACCCTCGATAATCTTCATCACCTCGTCATCGATTTGCTTAGCAACTTGTGGACTAAAGCCGCGGTCTTCGCTCACGCCGCCACCGATGAGACGACCGCCTGTCCCTTCGAGCGCAATTGGCCCTAGGGCGCTCATACCGTACTTCGTTACCATGTCGCGAGCAATATTCGCTACTACCTGTAGGTCGTTACTTGGTCCCGTTGAAAGGTCACCAAAGATCATTTCTTCCGTCACATAGCCACCGAGCGTCATTGCAATATCATCGAGGAACTCGTTCTTCGTGTGCATGCGACGATCTTGATCAGGGAGCTTCAGCGTATACCCAGCTGCGCGACCGCGGGAGATAATGGAAATCTTCTGAACGGGATCAGCGTACGGCAAGACTGATGCCACCAATGCATGCCCCACTTCGTGGTACGCCGTCACTTCGCGCTCGTACTTTGAGAGCACATGGCTCTTGCGCTCAGGACCGAGCATTACTTTTTCAATCGAACGAATAAGATCAAACTGCCCTACCTGCTTTCGCTTCTCACGCGCTGCAAGAATCGCGGCTTCGTTCATGAGTGAGTAGAGGTCAGCTCCAGAAAAGCCTGGGGTGCGCTGCGCGATAATCTCGAGGTTCACGTCATCCTGAAGGGGCTTCTTGCGCGCATGGACCTTGAGGATGTCTTCACGGTCTTTGCGGTCAGGCAAATCAATAGTGACGCGACGATCAAACCGACCAGGACGCAAGAGCGCTGGGTCGAGAACGTCTGGACGATTCGTGGCAGCCATGACAATCACTTTCGCGTTTGGCTCAAAGCCATCCATCTCAACCAGAATTTGGTTCAGTGTCTGCTCCCGTTCATCGTTCCCTCCGCCGATACCGGTGCCACGGACGCGGCCAACCGCGTCGATTTCGTCAACGAAGATAATCGATGGCGCTGCCTTCTTCGCCATTTGGAATAAGTCACGTACGCGTGACGCACCAACACCCACAAACATCTCCACAAACTCCGAGCCAGAGATTGAGAAGAACGGCACACCTGCTTCACCGGCAACAGCACGCGCGAGGAGCGTCTTTCCGGTACCTGGCGCCCCCATCATCATGACGCCCTTTGGAATCTCTGCACCAATTTCAATAAACTTCTTCGGGTTCTTGAGGAAGTCCACGATCTCTTCAAGCTCCTGCTTCGCTTCTTTTGCGCCAGCCACATCTTTAAAGGTCACCTTCTGGGTTTGATCGTTCGGATCAATCATGCGCGCTTTAGAAGCACCAAAACTCATTGCTTGCATGCCCGCGCCTTTAACAGAACGGGTGAAAAACCAAATGATGATACCAAGGAACAAGAGCGGGAAAATAAATGGCGCTAAGTTCCCAAGCCAATAGCCAAAGCCCGTTGGGTTCTGAACATCAATCTGGATACTTGCGAGCTGTTCGGTCGTCACCCCAAGATTTACCAATGTTTCCGAAATGGCAGCATCGGTTTCTTTTTTGGCTTCACCTGAAACCCAGTCTTCATTGTAGTAGTTAATCTCAAGCTCAGAACCACGAACAATAATCTCTTTCACTTCCCCGTTTTGAATCTGCGTCACCACATTGGAGAGTGTCAGTTCGGTTGGCGGCACTGAGGTGTCGGCTACGTAATTGTATGCCAAGGTGATTACCACCAAGAGCATCACGGTTGATAATACGTTGTTCCAAAAATTACCCGGACCAACTGGCATGTTTTTTGGTGCACTTAATTTCGGCATTTTCATGCCTTTCTTTTCAACCTTTGGCTCTTTTTCTTTTGGTGCACTTTCTGCCGGTTTTCCTTCAACCGGAGTCGTGACTTCCTCTGCGTTTGGCTCTTTGTGGGTATCAGTCATAATGTAGGCCATTATACAGAAATAGGTACATTTTGCGAGGAATTGTGCCCGTATGAAAAAAGACGATTTCCTAAGAAATCGCCTGGTTGATGAGCTCACGAAATGTCTGGTAGCCAGCCATGGTGAGCGCTTCAATTTTCTGTGCGTTTCGTTCAAGTGGACGTTGCTGCCATGGCAACCATGCTACTGCCATTGTCACATCATTCCGCGCCAACGCAGCCGCCATACCACGGTAGAAACGCTGGTGTCGCAACGCAAAGTTGTCGATAATGTACTGCGGCACACGTCCTTTGTGGAACCGCCGCATTAGTCCCCAGCTTCGCAACTGCGATGCTCGGGACGGTGGTTCATGCCAGGCATTTGCGACAAACAAAATATGCGTTGGTCGCTCCGTTTCAGGGAGCGACATAAGCCATGGCACTGGACAAGGATCGGAGGTGACACTATCGCAAACAAGTCTATCGCGCAGTAATACCGGCGGTGCTAGCCCAGGCATTGAGCACCCTGCTTCAATAAGCGTAAAGAACTCATCGCGTGAAGTGGGTTCAATGTAGTGCGGACGCCCAGTTTCCCAGTCCGTAACTACTCCAACAAAGCGAACACCAGAATTAACAACGCGCTCGTAGACGATCGGCTTAGGCTCTCGACCCAAAAACGTCTCACCCTCGAACACACGGCGCAACCAGCGTACATCGGTTTTGCCGTACCACTTCACAAACTTTGAGCTTCGCGCTTCAAGCGAGTACGTGGTGGTTTCAAACAAATGCCGTTCTATATCGCCTGGCGTTGCCGCAAGCATGTAGCCGAGCGCGGGGATACTCGTAGAGACACCGAGCACACCGCGAAGCGATGTGTGCAACCCGGCCTCAACGAGCGCCATCTGCACACCTGCGAGATATGCCCCATTGAACGCACCGCCGCCACCAATAATCCATACGCGGTGCGACGAAACAGCATCGACAGACCCCTTTCCTAAGGCGGTCAAAACAGCTTTGACATTCGCTGTCATGTTCCTCCCCTTCTCTAAACTATATCCGGGGAGGATTATACAGAAATAGGTACATTTTGCGAGGTTCAACTAATTTTCATCCATGATTTGAAGCCACTGCTTTCTATAACGTTCAACCACTTCTTTAACCTTTGTACTATCCCGCTCAGTACCCCCAATTGAACCATCGCCCCACACGAGCAATGAAGAAACATGTTTATTTTTCATCAGTACATCAAGTGCTTCGCGTCTCGCGCGCCGGCGATTCTTAAACGCAAACAAACCGTGCCTTGATATTCGGTGCCTGAAAATAGTTGCACATAGGAAAGACTCAAACCAAGAGACGTTCTCTTCTCCATGGTTTTGACTCGTTAAAATGAGTGCGTGGGTAAAATCGATGTTATCAATCGATTCTTTAATAATGTGAGGATACGATACGCCACCATCAAAGTATCGCGTATCGTTCAAGAATACCTTTTGTCTGGTCACACTGGGAAGTAACATTGAAGCCTGAATCGACGTGAGCAATTCAGCGTGTGTACTCGGTTGAATAAGTTTAGGTCTAGCAGTATTAAAATCTGAAACTCCTATATGAAGCTTCGTTGGTGAGCTAAAAATTGTATCTATGCGCAACGGTTTCTGTGTCACACCTTTGAGAACATCAATTATGTAATTCGTGTCTACAGGTACCCAAAAATGCCATGCGTTAAAAAAACGCTTTGACGTGCACTCGTCGTAGATGAGTGTTCCTCCTTGGTATGTGTTTCCGCCTAAAAAATATGCGACTGATACTGCCCCCGATGACACTCCTACTAAATCACTAAAAACGTCAGTATACCCGAGCTCTTCTAATGCAATACCCACACCAACAGAGTACGCTCCCTTAATAAGCCCTCCATCACAGATACATAAAATTTTAAGATGATCATGAGGCTCCCCCAAGTCCATGAGGCGCTTTTTCTCCTTTATTGCGGCAACTACCGATATATCACCCTCAAGAATCATAT
>JACCDT011422583.1_pt1 | contig 11914 bp, 12 predicted proteins | sample 7446291 | NCBI WGS metagenome assembly JACCDT01 (sample SAMN15323446, study PRJNA562643) | freshwater metagenome | isolation source: river surface water | place: USA:Blue River Watershed | collected 2017-08-17 | reverse complement strand
GAGCACGCAGTAGAATCTTGCCAATATCTAGTTACATAAACTAGATCAGCATCTGCCATTAATTTTAAAGTATTAGCAATTCCAACCAGTTTTCCGTGTTTCACAGAAAGACGTTCTGGAGACGTTTTTTGAATAATTTCATAACCAAGAAAATCTTTAAGATATTTTTTAGCTAAACAATTACTTAGTTCAATATCTTCGTGACATTTGCTTTGTTCTGTACCAATGATTAAGACTTTTTTAGTCATATAAAATTCTCAGGTTGTGAGCAGAGTGTAAAATTAATACACTCTGCTCTTGGTTGAATTAGGAAAAAGACTGTCGGCTGTTTTTAACTTCTTGGGAGTAATGGTTGAATCAGTCATCGGCCAATCCTTTTTGATAAGGTTGTTGAGAAAAGAACACATGTGTAAAGCATCTGCTTTATGTTCAAATTTGAGAGTATCTTTTTGATAAGCTTGAAAACACTCTCGTACAGTATTAACTTCTGAAACATAACAAAAATTTGTCAAAGGATCTTGAGCAACAATGTAAAAAGTAAGATATATTGCCTCTTGAAACTTCTTTTTAAGTTGTTTGTTTTTTTCAACTGCATAGAAAATAGATGGCTCAATATCTACTGGAGGTTCTTCTCCGATATAAAACAAACGGGGGTTTTTAATTTCATCCAGTAAGCAAATATCTGTTTTAACCCAACCCTTAGTTTTTTTAAATACCCAAAGATTAGGTTTGAAGCAACCACTTGTTTGCTTTTTATATTCAAATAAACAGTCTGCTTGTTTTACGTAGTACGTCATTACAGGGTGCTCCTGAATTGCAACTAGCCTTTAGTTATAATAAAAGGCTAGTTATTAAGATTTTGCGGCTGAGTTTAAATGGTTTAAAAGAATTATTACTTCATTTAGAAATAATTCTGTGTAGCCACCGTTACCAAAGAAGACATCAAATTCAAAACCATTGAACAGAAATTCTACAATAGGGTTGGATTCATTTGTAGAGTTCACTAGTCTATAAGACTCTTCATTAATTTTGATGAGTTTTATATTTTGATAATGGTCAGAAAATTTTAACATTCGGATAGCTCTTTGGTTAACTCTTCAATTAAGAAGTCTAGAAGTTCATAGCGTATCTTACCATAATCACCAGTCCAATAATTTTCTGTAACAAGATACAATGTATCTGCGGAACAGGACTCTAAACTAGGAACCGGAAAGTCAATATCTCCGGAAAATAAAGGCCATTCACAAAATTTAGTTGCTAGCCAATCAGCAGCAAGCTGGTCTGTAAGCTCGTTTGGATAAAATAAGTCTACATTACCACAAATACCTTTACACTCTTCAGGTACTTGTTGTTTAATTTTTAACAGAATTTCTAGTAATTCAGTTTTGTAATACATTTTAATACCCTTTTAGTTTATATAAAAAGCAACTAGTCGTCAGTGATAATAAAAATGGACGGCACGTAGTAACTTCGAATTATTTATGAAGGTGCTTCTGTATTATAGGTATACAGAAGCACCGGTGGTCTTACTTCCCGTTGAGCAGAGCAGCCATTTCAGCTTCAAAACTGTCAAGAGTTTCAGCTTGCTTGACAGCTACTTTTGTACGATTAGCACTAATTTGGTTAACGATATCGTACATTGGCTTTACTAACTCACCAAAGAAAGTGTTTTGTTGGATGAAACTTTCGTGTTCTTTTAGGAACGCTACAGCTTCTGGTTTGGTTGGAAAAATTCCTTTGTTGTAAATACGCAGGAATGACTTGCAGCCTGAGAGTACTCCGCTTTTTGAGCACCAAGTAATTAACGAGAACAACTTGGCGATCTCATTTTTGCTTAATCCTAAGTTATCACTGAGGATATTAAACAGAGGTTTTTGGTTCTCTGGTTTAGCAAAATTGTGTAAGTACAATAAGTCGAAGTTTTTGCCTCCGCCTTCATCGTGCTTAACAGAGTTCATGACAAAGTCTTGCAGACCACGATTGTACACAAAAGTGAATTTCTTGAATTCCTCTTGTGTGATTGGGATAATCGGTAGTTGTTTGCCTTTGAGTGTCTTGGACATGTTAAGTCCAATCTCACAAATCATAGCGAAACACCAACCGTCATTTGTTGCTGTCGAGCGTGTTATCGTAAAGGCTTTTTATCCTCTACTTCTAGGACTTTCGTCGCATTATAGGATGTCAATTCATCCCTAGTCCAGCATACATTTCTATTGCTGCCTTCTTATTCCAGAAAGCCAATGCTTAACACAATATCGGAAGCTCTTGGAATCATTATAGTTTCTCTTACTAGGCAAGAGAAGATCAGATTCTATGCGTTACGGATATAATGTAGCTTTTAAACTACACATACCCTCGGTATTACCATATTTGAAGTGTTACTTTCAAACTTAGGCTTCCACCGATACATCCCGATTACGGCTACAGCTATGTTAAGATTCGACTGTAGCTAGGCAAAATTTACCAATAGCACCCTTAGCTTTACGAGCATTATTCAGGAATGTGATATAACCTGATTCACGTTTACGTCCTACAACTTTTTCTGTATAAGGCGTAAAGTGTAGCTTGTACACTAATGGTTTGTTCATCACATTATCTGCTGAGAACTCGTCATCATAATAACTTTGATTCCAATCCAATTCTTCTTGGCAAGGAATCATCGGATTGAAGTCTGGTGTATCTGGTAGACGTTTCAAGCAGAATAATGGGGCTAAATCTCCCGAAGTGTTCAACAAGGTGCGTTAATCCTTGCCAGCAGCATTACCTGCATCTCTCGCTCTCACGAGAATGTTGTAGTCAGCCCTTCAACTACAACTGTCCAGACTATATCTTTACCCACGTTTAACGTTTGGCAGCTAGGCGACGAATCCTAGTCAGTGACAGCCTATATCTGTCAGTACTTCACATTTCGATTTAAGCCTACTGGCACCACTTGGCTCTAGACCTACTTGCTTAAGGTAGGATTTACTAGTCGTTGAACCCGATCACCATGAGAGTAAACTCTTTTAGGTGCTTGGCTGCGCGATTGTCTCTATTCAATGCTTTTTAGACCGTTGCCATATGTGGTTTCCCACTCTGTTTTGGTGCATTGACTTAACGAGAGTTCCCCGCAATTAGAGAAGTTTTTCTTGTACTGTTTCCAGTACAGAGGACAAATCATTTATCCCCGTCAGCATGCGAGAAATACACGATTGATTTTGTATCGAGAAGGATGATATCTTTGTTGCGTTTAGCATCAATGTAATCATCCAACAAAATACCGTGATTGGTTGCTAAGTGGTGAGCGAATGTGTCTCGATTCCACACTCGCATGTCACGATACATTGTTAACCAAAGTACAGGGTGTCGCATGAAGATCAGACGAAGACCATGAATGAGTTCATCATATTCTGGATTGTCTGATTCTTCAAATGCGTACTCATGCAGCTTTTCGTACAGTTCTTCATCAAAGATTACACACGTATTATCTGGAATACGCGGATCTGTTGACTGTTTTTTGCTGAAACCGTAGATCTGCGGTGTCAGCAAGCCGTATGTCCCAAGATTCTTCATGTGTTAAGCATCCAGTTCGTTTCCTTGGTAAAGAAGTTTGTTAACTTCATTAAGATAGGCGACTTGTTCGGTGTAACGAGTACCCTTCTTGGGGTCAAACACGTAAGTGTATCGTTGCCGTTCAATGCCTTTTTCATCCTTAGTTTTCATGCAGTACTTAATAATGTTCGAGATACGAACAATGAGTGCATGATAGCTCCAAGTGTGATCTGGCAGTTTGCTGACATAATTCAGTAATACCTCTGCTGAAGGAATACGAATAACTGGTGCATTATCGTATCCCAAGTTTTTGAATGAAAGATAGAAGCCTTTGTTCCATTCAGGATCAAGAAGTTTTGATTGACACTCAAACAACTGAATGGATGTTGGGATAATATCTTCGATTGAGAACAGTTTACCGTCTGTGATTGACTTTGCTGAGTACACGGGTAGATTGTCTTCAGGAAAACAATTACCATTGGTGTCATACAAAATCTTGGTAAATTCTGTTGTTGTTGCACGAGCTTCTGGTGTAACGTAGTGTTTCCAGATATGCTCTTGAAGGGCTTTGTTACCATTTTGAGCTAAGAAACGTCCAGTTTCAAACATGAAGCTCATCGGCTTGGCTTTCCCATAGATGGATGCTAATTCGGTGAATCGTGCATAAATCACTCCCACATAAGCTTTCTGAGGGGAACCGAACTCATCAGTGTATGTGAACTCGGGAAGGGATTGAATAGCTTCATTAACCATAGCTTCGTTAAGAGAGTCAAGAACTCCCCACTTATTCTTTGGTTTGTAGAAGCCTTGTTCAACTGCTAATGTAGCAGCAGCAATAGCCATTGTGTTGACTTTTGCTTTAGTTGCATTCATGCCTACTAATAGATCAGGTTTTAAGACTGTTCCGTTAGCATCTTTGAATACAACTTCACCAAGGTTTGGACGACACTTGGTAACACCTTTCAAGCCAGTGTTAGAATCTAAACGGGCATTACCAGCTTTTGTACGAAGACGAAGACGTACACGTTGAGCGCCCATTAGACCAACTGGTTGGATACGAAGACATTTGATTTCATCGCAGTCATCAATCCAGATTTTCTTTTCTTCATTGGTAATACCAAGAAGGAATTTGTGGTCTTTGACGGAAACTGTCTGGCTTTCCATGAGGTTTAATTCATGAAAGATTTCTGTGATATTCTTCTCTTGATAGATTGGTGTATCAACAAAAGAAGGAGAAGCTTCAATTTCACCAGTAACAAAACGATTGTTATTTGGATTCATGTGAAGAAAAACAACTAGCGCACGTCGCAGACAATTATCACGATTGATGTACGAATCTGTTGCTTGGTGATACAGACAATCCTGAGCAATTACAGACATACTAGGATTAGCTACTTCAATAGCATCAGAAATCAAGTGAGTTTTGAGACGTGCAACAATGTTTTGTGCAGGTGGGAAAATCGAGATGAAACCGTCAAGTTCTTCACGAAAACCCACACTACGATACAAAGGTGCTTTTGGATTATATGGTTTAGCAGTGAGCTTACCTGTTTTAGAGAAAGCTGATTCACTGCTAGGGTGAATAGGCAAATCCTGACAAATCATTTCAAGATTTTTCTCCGTAGGCTTATAAGCTTTACTACGAAGAATATCATTGATTGTAGGATAAGATTGATTCTTGACGATTGTCTTTAGAATCGGTTGAGTTACAGAGGAAAGTGCGTAATCCCAAGGTGATAGAATTACAAGGGTGTTCAGAGATTTTTGGATTGCATTGTATGCTTTTGGTACAGCACCGTCAGCAAAAGAACTAATCTCTGCCAGATCACCCTGCAGAAGGAAACCAAATGATTTCCGTTCTGATAGTAAATCTTCTTGGAATAAACACAAACGATGTTGAAGTACCATGTACAACAATTCATTCTTATTCAGAATGCAGTGAGAATACTCATCAGAGAAATAGTTAATATTACGACGAGTTGAGGTACGAAGTGAGGAAAGTTCAAATAAGAACTGAGGGTAGTTTTTGTTAGAATCAAGAGGTGCGTATAGCGAAGGACTCACGAGAATTTCTGTATCTTCCATGTCAGTATTACATAGTAAGATACTAATACCAGTTGGTTTCTGATTCCATACAATAACTTCTTCAAAACCAGAAGGAATCAACAAGTGTACTTCTGCTGGTTTCAGGTTAGCAGGAATACGAGGAACTTTATAGAAAGGGATAGGGTATTGCTGTTGCATATCGGCAAGTTCCTTATACACGGTGAAGAAAAACAGAGAGAAGCTTTATAAAGGGATCAGAAGAATACTAATCCCTATGGTAAAACCAATCCTGTGGTGTTAGCTACGGAAGCGATTGAAAGCCCATTTGATACCACGATACCCGATGTAACCAACAGCAATGATTGCAATGATTAGAACGATTGTGGCACCAGTAATTGAAAGACCTGTAGTTGTGGCGATAGCACCAACAAGATATGCCCAAAAAGCAGAGAGAGATGCGAACATTATGTGTAACTCCAGTAGAGTGAGACAACAGCAAGGGTTTGAGGGATGATAACAAGAAGCAAACTAGCCATTACGTAGACTGTGTATGCTGGCAGGAAGATGTATCCTAAAATCAATAAGATACTGATAATGCGGATTTTCTGTTTGTGAGTCTGGCAGAAAGTCTTTAACAAGAGAGTCGATACCATTCGTAACAGAATCCTGAAGCGAAATAGAATACAGTGAGGATTGCAATGGCAATGACAGCGCTTCCAAAACCCATGAAATAAGTCAGAAGGCCGAGTGAGAAGCCAAAGTTGATGAAGTCGATCATGTTGTGGTTTCCTTTGAAGGTTTCAGGAAGCGATAAGCAATGAACTCGTATGCAAGGATTCCGAATAGGATTCCCCAAAAGCCGATGAATGATGATACGAATACTGTAAGGATGATTACAGCGTAAATGATGAAACGCTTTGACATTTTTCTTTCACCTTTTTGATGATCAAAGAGAATTTCCAGTCTGGTTCGAATTTCACCCATTTTCCTTCGATGTGTTTTCGACACCCAAAGAATTTGTAAGTTAAATACAAACAACCTGAAAACATTAATCCGGAAAAAGCAGCAATAATAACGCCGGAAATTGTTCCTGAGAGCGCCATGTAAGCTGTAATCCCGAAACCGAAGATTGCATCAATATAAGCTTTATAGCCGAGAACTGTCAAAAAGACAGTCTCGTTCATGCTATACAGAATGTAAAAGAATTCAAAAGCTGATATGATGCCAACCAAGAACAAAACTCCGATTGACATGTTTCACCTTAAATGGGCAAATCGTATTCTGCCTCTGCGGTTTGATTGGTTTGTTCTTGAGAAAGAACAGGTTCAGTTTTGGTCTGCTTGCTTTCAATATCATTCAAAGATTGACTGAAATCAAACTGCGCTTCAAAATCTTCATCTAAGGCTGTTGCGATTGATGTCGCATACAGAGACATACCAGAGTTGAGAGATTCGTGTTGCACATAAGTTTCAATTTCAATATTGAAAAGTGTGTGACCGTTCAAACCTGAACCGTTCCCTGCCACTGCAACAAGAGGTTTCAGAGTCCCTTGTACAAACATTTCAGTGGGCTTTTCTGTTACACGTTCGAATACAACAGAACGAGTGTTTTCAACTTTATTGCCCTTACTATTATTATACGGCAAATCGAGAACAGTTGCAAGTACCTCTGCACCATTATCATTTACAGCCATAGTAGCAGTAGCAAATCGAGTATTCTGACCTTTGTCAATTGCACGACGACCAGTATTCATACCAGACTCTTGAGGAGCTTCATTGGTATTGGTACGAATCATACCAAACACTGTATTGATGTTTGGGGCATAAGTGAAATCAAAAGTCTTGGCGAGACTTTGGAAATCAACGAAAGGATTACTGCTATGTGACATTACTGGTGTTGGTGCAAACATTGGCATTACTGTATCTGATACTAGAAGTTGTGAGACTTCCAGTTCACCTTCTTCATGCAGTTTGTTACGGAATGCTTGATACTTTGTGTAGAGTTCTTTGAGAGACTCTTTGGCAATATTTTCATCTTGTTCTTGTGTTGCAAGGATTGCATCGACTTGCTTCATGAACAGGTTATACATTGCTTGAGATTTTGCATTGCCTTTATCAATACGTGGAAGCAGAGCTTGTTGAATTTCTGCATTCTGTACCATTAAGGCATTGTATGGATTGATGTATGATTTGGCTGTATCACCTGAACCTGTTACGAGTTTAGGTGTTTGAAACAGTCTGATCATACCTGCTGCTGTATTACGGAATACTTGATCACCTGCACCAGTAGTAGATAGGTTAGAGTTATTATTAACTGCTACCCAAATAGTACGTTGTGCATTCAATGTGTTTGAATATGGATCAATTACGTGAAGAGGGATGGCTGTGAAACTGGCGAGAGTTCCGTCTTTCCGCATGATGACGATTTGTTCGTTCATTGCTGTTGAGTGACGGAAGCCTACGATTGTTGCCAGTAAGCCTGTTGGAAGACCACGACGTGCTGCTTGTACAGTTGCTGTACCATTAGTAGCATTGTCAAGAGTGTTGGTTGCATTGTTCATGAGGGTATTACTCCATGAGAGGTGTATTGAAAAGGAAGGGTTAATGTCGACAGTTATTGGTTTGTTTTTACCTGTAATAGGTAAGAGATAAACCAATGGAAACTCTCTAGTGAATACGGTGTTGAAGATGAAGTGTGAAGCTCTCTACACACTGATACTCCAAACGACAATCAATTGTTTGCCTTTGCCTCACAACGAGACTCAACAAACAGTTTGCTTTTAACTCTCTGCGAAGCAGAGACAACACAAGAAAGATCGGTAGTGGGATTGTGTACGAACTTTCACTCCCTTTGAAGATCACTGACCGATGCAAATCTGCATTAAAAAATATCCGGCTCGGGGATATTCTCTTGTAAGGCTTTTATTTGTTTATCTAACAGAGCTTGTAATTTGTCGTTAGATTCTTTGTAAGTATACACGTACTTTTTAAATACATAGCGACTATTTGCGTAGTACTTATTGTATTGCTCTTCTGTACAAACTCCTTTATAGACTAAGTAAGAGAATAATACTGGATTAAATGTTGTATTAAATAGTAGATTGTCATTATCTTTTAAGAGTTTTATTGTTTTTATTGCATCATCTGTATACAAGTCAAATGTTCTTACCAGTAGTGGCAGTTTTGCTGGGTTATCATTTATCTTGGAAGACATCTGTTGTCTTATATTATAATACAAATCTGTTTGTTTTTCTGATAGTTTGTATATTTTCTGATATTTCTTTTTTAAAGAGGCGTTTATTTTAATGTATATGTCAGAAAGGAACTTTGTTTTAAATGTGTCTCCTATATCCTCGTGTGTGTATTTTTCTAATTCTCTTATAAACTTGTTAATAAAACTTCTTTCTTCTAGGTTAGATTGTTTATTAAAATGGTGAGAATAATCTTGTTCCATTAGTTTTAAAGCACAATCTGCTCCTACTTTACATGTTTTTGAAGTTACTGTATTTTTTATAATGCATACATTTTTTAAAGATTGTCCGCATATGCATTTAGCTGTGTACTTATTAGTACTATATACTTTATGTAACTCCCATTCTTTTAGAATAGTGTTGTACTCTTCTTCTGAGTTTAAGTTGGTTTTTGTTGAGTTTTTGCTTAGCTCTTTAATGAAACTCAAACGGCCTCTGTCTTTAATAAAAGATAATTCATTGTTCTTCATAATATTTATTCCTTATAGTTTTCTTATAATTTTAAAACAGTTTTCACCGTTTGAGTTTTTTGTGTTTTTGACTTCAAAGTATTCTTGTATTGTGGTTGCTTTAGCCTTCTCTAAACCTACTTTGACTAAATAATTTTTAATGAAGGCTTTAGTGTGAATACTCCCTACTGTAAATTGTTTTTGTATTCTAAACTTAAGGCAGCTACTTTCAGAGTTTTTCATGTGATTGTATAGGGATTTTACATTGATTTTCTTATAACTGCAACTCTCAACACGTTCAACGCCTAGGTAGTCTATGTATTCAAACCACTCGGGGTCAATCTCTTCACATTTAGTTTTATTTTCTATGTATATTTTACATAGACGCTCTAAACTTACACTACGAGAATTAAACATCTTACCAACTTCGTTAGTAAGTGTAGGAGCATCCCCTAAGATATCTCCTAGTTTGTGTGTTATATGTTCAGGGTTAACTTCGCCATTATCATTAATGTACATCGAAGATTTAAATAATTCATATAACTCATAATCTAAGATTTTAGCTTCTTCAAAAAGTACAAGCTCCATTCCTGTATTACCTTCAACATAATCTATTTCCTCAATAGGTATGTCTAACCCTTCAACTTCTACGTATATGTTTTTTACTGCTCTCGTTACAATAGCTTCAGCAGCTTCTTGTCTATCGTCTTGAGGGCGTAGCTCGTAATAAGTTTTAATAAGACCGTTACTTTGTTTTACTCTGTAACCTATGTAGACCTCAAATTCGTCTTCAGTACGAGAATCTACTAATTCGTGATTATCGAATATAACTGTTATTCTGTCATTATAAACGGAATCTCTTAATCTTCCTACTATTTGAGGTATAGTTGTGACTATAGAGTACTTAGTATAATCATACTTTGAATCAGAAATAATGTAAGTAACACCTTCCTTATCGTAGTAATCAACTCCTTCGAAACTGGCTGAAGTAACAAAGTTTATTTTAGAAAATTCGTGAGGATCTTTAGGACTTGTCCCACATTTCTTGAGTCTTGCTATTGTTTGAGGACTTCTTGAAACCATTGCAGAATACGTATACTCTGGATTCTTTCTAAGAATATTTATAATTTTACAGATACCTTCTATTGAATTATAGAAGAAGTAAGCATTACCTTTTCTAGTTCCGTTAAGGTGTTCTCCTATAATTTGAAGCATACTTTGTTGTATGTTTTCAGAATAATAGCAATCAAAAGAAACTTTTTTCAGGTTACTCCATTCTATTGTTACTCTATCTAAGTCTTTTAATTGAGGTAAAAGAAACTTTTCTTTTGGTACAGTAGCAGACATAAAACAATATGATTTAAAGTTTTTAAAGTTGTTTAGTAACCAACGAAGAGATGGCTTTGAAAAACTCAACATTCTTGTTAAGAGATGCATCTCATCTACCACTAAATTCCAATTCTTAATCTGTAATCTTTTAGCTAGTTTAGGCAGAGACTGGTATGTGCAAATGATCTTTTTACAATCTTTAGGTATATCTTTTAAAGGGAACTCGGATGAGACACCAAGAATACCATAAGGTTTATATTTTTCTTGTTTAACTTTATCTTTAACTAAAGCTTTAGTAGGGACTACTATTATTGTAGGTTCACTGCTTGTTAAAGCAATATAAGTTCCACCACACCCTGTCGTAACTTTGTTAAAGATACAATTCTTTGGTAGTGTGTCTCCGTACTCTGATTCGATATTAAATATATCGCTTAGTCTAGTTGCATTAGCAGGTGCTTTTATTGTTGTGTGCATTTTTACAATACTCCTTTTTGAGTAATCTGTGGTAAGTTGTTGTTTTTTATCATTTAAGTGACTCCTTGCATTGCGCTACTGTTTCTTTTATAAGGTCGCGGATAAAAATAAATATTGACCGAAGCCTTATTTCTATAATGTTTGCTTGCTTAAAATCGTGTTTTTTTTTATTTTTTTTATTTTTTTTTTAAGAAGAATTTTTACTTTTTTTATTTTTGTGCAATCTCACGGATAAAAATAAATAAAATACCTATTAAAAAAGACCTAGAAGGTCACTTAACACATTTATTATAACATTGTTTCTTAATAGAGTCAACGTAGCTTCGTAATCTGATCCTATCGGTCGACACTCACACTCACAAGTCACACTCATTCCCGTCTCATACTTAATTCTTTCTCAGATAAGGGTACTTAACAAGAACAATTCTTTCTTAGTTTAGTAATACGTTCACCGTTCCTTAATATATAGTCTCGTTCGTAACCTCACTCACCTATATATTAACTCTCTCTCACTTAATAGTACTTTCTTATTAATCTAACTTGTATTGTACATCTAGTGATACGTTCGTAACCTCACGCATCCCTATCTATACATCCGCATACTCTAGTACTTCTCTCTTTTATGTACATAAGAGAAGAGAAAGAAGTATTGTATGTGGATGGGTAGATATGAGATGAATCTTTAGATTCAGGTCATAGCTAGACAATACAAGTTAGATAAAGAAGAAATAGATGTTAAGACGGGTACTTGTGTGGTTGGATAGCGTTAGCTAGACAAACATACAGGTACGATAGTCTATTTAGATGTTAAGTACTTGTTAGAGAAGAAATACTT
>JACCDT010631643.1_pt1 | contig 11921 bp, 10 predicted proteins | sample 7446291 | NCBI WGS metagenome assembly JACCDT01 (sample SAMN15323446, study PRJNA562643) | freshwater metagenome | isolation source: river surface water | place: USA:Blue River Watershed | collected 2017-08-17 | reverse complement strand
TGGTAGTTCATCCAGGCAGTGGCAACTATCATGGGACATTACTAAATGGCGTAGCCTGGTATTTGCAGCAAAACAACCCGGCCCTCTCGGAAGAAACATTGCCTCGCTTTGGCATGGTTCATCGAATCGATAAAAACACAAGCGGCTTGCTAGTACTAGCAAAAACAGATGTAGCAATGCGACAGTTAGCCAAACAATTTTTTGACCACACGGTGAAAAGAGAATACGTCGCATTGGTGTGGGGTAATGTAGAAAATGATAGCGGAACTATTCGTGCACACGTTGGTAGACATCAACGATTTAGAAAACTATTTGAAGCATATCCAGATGGAGAACACGGCAAAGAAGCAATTACCCACTATGAAGTGCTGGAAAGATTTGGGTACGTAACACTAATTCGATGCAAACTGGAAACAGGTCGTACGCACCAGATACGCGTGCATATGAAATATCTGGGCCACCCCTTATTCAGTGATGACTTTTACGGGGGCGATAAGATTGTGAAAGGAACTATTTATACGCGCTATAAACAATTTGTAGAAAACTGCTTTGCAATTTGTAATCGCCAAGCACTTCATGCAAGAACACTAGGATTTATTCATCCGGTAACAGAAGCGGCTTTAAACTTTGAATGTCCCGTTCCCGCAGACATGGAAGAGGTAATTGAAAAGTGGAGAAAGTATGCCACTACCCTTTCTCGGTAAAACAATTAGTTGTTAAAATCATAGAGCGTTGCAGTAAATACTCCTCGTTCCCTTTCTTTGAAGGGTACATCCCAATTTCCCACATAACGAAGCACAGAAGGAACCACCCAATTTTTATACCGCATCAGTTCAGCTTCAATATCAACCGAAAAATCATAAAAGCCTGCGTTATAACTCATCGTATAATGGCGAGCTAATACTTCCATGGTTTTTACACTAAACCAAGTAATCATTTTATCGATAACCATTTTATCTCGTTGCCCCGGCCGCAAGTCGGACTTTGCTTGAATAGAGAATAGATAACAAGGCTCCCCCCGATAATCAACATAGTCAATGGAGAAATCATAGAGAGAGCGGTGTTGTCGATCAAATACATCCACTTTATCTCCTACAAAAGGAATTCCAGGAATTTTTTTTCCAGGGTTGAATAAAAGCATTTTTAATTGCTCCTTATGTCGTGCTATACCCTTTGCTTGCTGCGCTTGGAATGTTTTACCAGCTACTAAGTTATTTTCACCGCACACTATTCCTTTTGCAAAAAAAAGAGAACTATATAACGCAGCAGTATAATAAGAGTAGGACCCATCGCGCTGATAAAAATCACCCTGCACTTTTTCTTGTAGAACCTCTGTTCGACGACAACTGCCTTCACGATGCTGTCGCGTTTTGCTAAGCATCCGCGCTACAGGACGTGATTTTTTGTCTTTGAGAAGAATATCATTACTAGAAGTGAATTCCAAAATGCGCAGGTTACGAAATGCCTTATAAAACGTGGTATCATTTTTTACTTGCTCAATAAAACGAGCCACATCTAACTTACTATCCAGCACTACCTCAGACAAGCTGATTAGTTGACGTAAACGTGCTGCATCGGCAGAATCTGCGACACTTGATTGCGCAAACCCAACCTGCATGAATCCTACTAAAAATGCGAGAACAACAATTCTCATAGATGAAATTTCATCTTGTAGTCAACAGCTACCTTCCCTTTGGTAATATCAGTGAGCTTGCCTTTTAGTAATTTCCTTTTTAGCGGAGACAAGTGATCGATGAACAATTTCCCTTCAATATGATCATATTCATGCAAAATGACGCGTGCAGTAATGCCTGTAAAAATTTGCTCAAATGGTTCAAACTTTTCATTCATATATTGTAAACGCACGGTGGATGGACGACTCACCGACTCATGAATCTTAGGGATACTTAAACAGCCCTCCGAATACGGCCAGGGCTCACCGGATAGCTCCAGAATTTTTGCATTGATGAAAACAGCTTTAAGACCAGGTTTATCAGGATAATTTTTTTGTTCAGATTCTTCCATTGATTCAAACAACTGTAGCGTATCCACTGTGAACACCCGAATTGGCTGATTAACCTGAGGGGCAGCCAATCCTACTCCATTACTGGCATACATCGTTTCCCACATATCGTCAATAAAGCGATCTAAATCTATTTGACCAGGAGTAATGGGAGTAGCCACATTTCTCAAAACCGGGTGTCCATATGCTACAATGGGGAGTGTCATTATACATGCAAAGTTACGTTCCCTGAACGGAACGAAGATAATCTTGCAATAGGATGGTAGCAGCTATCTCATCAACGATCTTTTTATCTCTTCTGTCTTTCTTTTTTAGACCCATTTCTAGCATTGCATCTTTGGCCAATTTAGAAGTGTACCGTTCATCCACCTTAACAATTGGAACTTGGGGAAAGTGCTTTGCCAATAAGGCAATTCCTTTTTCGGCAATAACCGTTCCATGCGTTGGAGAATCATCCCAATTAGTTGGCCAACCCACCACAAAGCGTTCAACTACCTCATTTTTTAAATACTCTTTTACAAAACCAATTAAGGTGTGAGAATCAATTGTGGTCAATCCTGTTGCAATTAGTTGTAATGGGTCTGTTACCGCTATACCGGTTCTTTTTCCACCCAAATCAAATGCCATGATCCTTGCCATATTCAATGCTGGGTAAACAAATCAACAATAACAAAAAATGAAAAAATTACAGAGGCCAATCCGTTAGCCGTCATAAAGGCCAAATTTACCCTACTTAAATCATGTGGCTTAACTAATACTTGCTGATAAACCAATAATGAACCATAGAGCAATGCCCCTAACCAATAAACTAGCCCAAAACCGCCTATCCAACCAGCAGCAGCAATTAAAAAAAAGCTACCAATATGTAGCATGCGCGATAGCAGCAGCGCTCTTGATTTTCCTACCCATGACGGAATCGAATACAATTGTTGCGAACGATCAAAGTCAACATCCTGTAGTGCATAGATAATATCAAATCCACTAACCCAACAAATCACTGATAAAGAAAAAAGAACAGGCACTAGGGAAAATTGTCCAGTTACAGCCAAGTAAGCACCAATAGGAGCCAGAGAAAGACCGAGCCCTAATATTAAATGACAGAGCGGCGTAAACCGTTTGGTATAACTATACCCCAGTATTACAGTAAGTGCAACAGGCGATAAAATAAAACAGACTGAGTTGATCAACCGAGTAGTCAAAATAAATAATAGCGCCATAACCAGCGTAAAAGAAAGTGCCTGTGCGGGACGTATAACCCCATTTGGAATTTCACGAGTAGCCGTTCGCGGATTCAATGCATCATAATGCCGGTCTAAATAACGATTAAACGCCATTGCAGCACTTCTTGCAAAAACCATACATGCAATAACCAAAATAAAAAGGGTAGCAAGTTGACTTATGGTATACTGATGCACATTGTTTTTGATTCCTAAAAAAAATCCAATAAACGCAAATGGCATCGCAAAAATGGTATGCGAAAACTTAACTAAACTAAAATAACTGGCCACTCGTTTAAGCATTCGACAAGGATGTTTTAATTTTCTTTCGAACCAGCTCCCACAAAACAACGCCAGCAGCAGTGGCAATATTTAGTGAATGTTTCATGCCTAACTGTGGAATTTCGACAACAGCATCACATTGCTCAAGTGTTGACAGCTCTACTCCACTTACTTCATTTCCAAAGATGATAGCCATGCCATCATTTTCTACTTCCGCAAGTTGATGCAACGGAATACTCGTGTCGGTTTGCTCTGCAGCAACTATTTTATACCCTTTAGCACGAATAGAAAGGATTGCTTCCTCCATCGATTTAAAATGTAGCCAGCTAACAGAATCTTCTGCCCCCAAGGCAGTTTTTCTAATCTCCTTATGGGGTGGAAATGCAGTATAGCCTACTAGGTAAATTGCCTCAATCAAGAAGGCATCCCCTGTTCTAAATACACTACCTACATTATAGGCGCTTCGGATATTCTCAAGGACCACAATAATTGGAGTTTTTTTGAGATCTCGCAGCTCCTCTATTGACTTTCTCCCCAATTCTTCCAGTTGCAGTTTCCGCATAAGGCGAAGGTAAGCAGGGTTCCTTATTTTTGTCCTCTTTCCTACCCGATCCTTATGGCAAAAAAAATTGCTGGCGAAACACCAATGATGCAACAGCATCGATCTATCAAACAAAAGTATCCTGATGCAATTCTTTTGTTTCGTGTGGGGGACTTCTATGAAACCTTCGGCCAGGATGCCATTCTGGCTTCTCGTATTTTAGGAATCACATTAACCAAAAGAAATAATGGAGCCGCTGCCGAATCTGAGTTAGCAGGATTTCCACATCATTCGCTTGATACATACTTACATAAACTAGTAAAAGCTGGTCATCGGGTTGCCGTATGCGATCAACTAGAAGATCCCAAGCAAGCAAAGGGTCTTGTTAAAAGAGGGGTAACAGAAATGTTAACTCCAGGCACAACCGTTAATGATAAAATACTTGAACAGCGAAACAATAATTTTCTACTGGCCATACACGTGGGAGCCACAGAACAATTAGGCTTAGCTTTTTTGGATATTTCCACTGGTGAATTATTTGTAGCGCAAGGTGATCGTGATTATGCAGATAAATTGATTCAAGGCTTGCCAACAGCAGAATTGATTATTCAAAAACAACACCAACATCTACTCAAAGAACAACTCGGACTAAAAACATATACCTATACGCTTGACGAGTGGATCTTTGATGAAACGTACACAAGAGAATTATTGATCAAGCACTTTCAAGTGCAATCGTTGCAGGGGTTTGGCGTAGATGAATTAACCCTGGGTCAAGTTGCAGCGGGAGCTCTTTTCCACTACTTGAAAGAAACAGACCACCCCCATTTGCACCACATTAGTCGCATGCAACGAATCGATCAGCATTCGTTTTTGTGGATGGATCGTTTTACCATCAGAAATCTGGAACTGATTTATCCCTCTCGTGAAAATACCCCTACTCTACTGTCTGTAATTGACAATACGCAAACACCAATGGGCGGCCGTTTATTAAAAAGATGGCTACTATTCCCCTTGATTGAATTAGAAGAGATCAATGAGAGACTTGATACTGTTGAATATTTAATCCAAGAAAAGGATCTTAAAATCGAACTGCTTAATTGTTTAAATCAATTGGGAGATTTAGAAAGACTAGCTGCCCGTCTCGCCCTACGAAAAGTAAATCCAAGAGAGGTTCGCTCCCTAGCTGAATACTTAAAAATAATTGGACTGATTTATTCCCAACTACAAAATGTTAGTCAGGGTGCCTTAAAAAAAATCAGAAACCAACTTGATCGATTATCTGACACTTATCAATTAATTAATTCAACACTTCAAGAAAATCCATCCATACAAATACAAAAAGGAGGCGTAATAACAGATGGAGTCAACCCGGAATTGGACGAGTTAAGACAGTTGGCTTCCAACGGTAAAAATTACTTACAAAATTTACAAGAACGAGAGGCTGCTCGTACTGGAATTTCATCTTTAAAGATTGGCTTTACTAGCGTATTTGGTTATTACTTAGAGGTGACTCATGCTCATAAAGAAAAAGTACCTGTTGATTGGATTCGTAAGCAAACTTTAACCAATGCTGAGCGATACATCACCACAGAGTTGAAAGAATATGAGGAGAAAATCCTTGGGGCAGAAGAAAAAATGTTAAGAATTGAGTCAGAATTATTTGACCAATTATTAAATAAGTTACAAGTAATCATTTCTAGTTTACAAAATAATGCACGGGCTCTAGCTACATTGGATTGCTTTTGCTGTTTTGCAACCAATGCCACTCAATACAATTACTGTAAACCAGTAGTACACCTAGAAGAAAAACTAGAAATCGTTAATGGCAGACATCCAGTTATTGAGCGAAGTCTACCCACTGGTCAATCTTATATTGGAAATGACCTCTATTTGGATAAAGAAACCCAGCAGCTTATTGTTCTAACCGGACCCAATATGAGCGGAAAATCTGCACTACTTCGTCAAACAGCTCTGTTATGCCTACTTGCTCACATGGGACACTATGTACCCGCTTCTGCAGCAAATGTTCCTATCACCGACAAAATATTTACCAGGGTGGGCGCATCCGATAATCTCGCAGGAGGGGAATCTACTTTTATGGTGGAGATGAACGAAACAGCCTCTATCATTAATAACCTTAGCACTAAAAGCCTAGTTTTATTGGATGAAATTGGAAGAGGAACGGCTACCTATGATGGCGTTTCGATAGCGTGGAGCATTGCCGCCTTTCTTCATGAATCACCTCACCGGCCTAAAACCCTTTTTGCCACTCATTATCATGAGTTAAATGAATTGGAAGAACAGTTTATCCGAGCTAAAAACTATCATATCACATACCAAGAAACCGGAAACAAAGTAATCTTTTTAAGAAAACTTGCTCCCGGCGGTTCATTGCACAGCTTTGGAATTCACGTGGCGCAAATGGCAGGTATGCCACCAGCCTTACTGAAAATGGCCGAGGAAAAGCTTGCAGCCTTAGAAAGCTCAACTCAAAAGATGGGATCAAAAAAGAGTCCAGCCCCCTCGACAAGCACCCCAAAGGCCCCTAAGATGCAGCTTTCTATTTTTGAAGCCGAAAACCCCCAGTTTATGGAGTGGAAGGCCTTTTTAGAAACCATTGATATTGAGCGACTGACCCCAATAGAAGCCCTTGTTAAACTACAGGAAATCAAAAAGAAATTAGGATAGTTTTTCCCCATATCCTATAGACCTTTTTGAAAAATATTGCCAATCAAAAAATTATACTACTTTTACGAAAATCTGTTTCAATGAAACTGCTCCAGACTACTGCCATTTTACTATTTTCTGCTGCTCTTTTGACCTCTCTTGGTGCTTGTAACAGAGACAAGGACCTTTATGTACGCAAAGAGTATGTACGTTCTGAAGTGCCCCTAACCGGTGCTCTTAATTTTCCCCCCAGCCCATCTCCAGCACTTGGATCGATGGATTTGAACTACAATACTGGGACTAAACTTTTAACTTATACCATTCGCTGGTCAGGCTTATCAGGCCCTATTGCAACCACTCCTATTCCTGGTATGTCAATTCATGGAATGGCGCCAAGCGGATTCCCTGCTAACCCAATTCAATTATTCTCATTATCAAGCATCATACGTTGTGCAACATTTACCAATAACAGTTGCGGATCTTACAGTGGTCGTTTGTTTGTTGATGGCGTGTTGATTACTGAAGAAAATCTTTTGAACGGGGTCTATTATGTTAGCATTAGAACTGCTGCATTCCCTAATGGTGAATTAAGAGGTCAAATCAAATTCTAATTCAAACTTTTTATAAAGTAAACCCCGCCTTGGCGGGGTTTTTTGTTATTGGGCATTGAACCAAACCGATTCGGCATTTGTTGCTTCTCCATGATAATTGATCAACAACTCTTCACCCACCTCAATGGCACGTACTGTTTTAATTAGAATTAATCCTTCTTCAAAGTCCATTTCATATTCACAATTACTAGGGCATCCATGATTATAAATTGGAACATAACCCAAAGCCATACAACAAGATTTTCGATCTGCTCCCCATTCAAAAATATAATCATGTAAAAGCGTCTGATCCAAATGCAATCGATCAGCTGCAGTCATTACTATGACGGGTGAAATTTCAATTACGCAATTTTCAGCTAATGGAGTTGTAGCAAAAACTCCTCTCCCATGTATTGATGAGGGAGCCACTACCAACGAAGGGAGAATCATGATTTCAATTTGACACGAAGTACGCATTTTCCTTTGTACTTTTGCAGTCATGTCCACGGAGCAAACTCCTTCCATTTTAGCTTCCGAATTTGAAGCAATACTGGCCCAAAATGACCAGTCGCAGCTACATGCCTTCTTGGACGACCAGAACATCAGTGAAGTGGCTGAATTGGTGGAGAGCTTTCCCGATGAGGATGTGACGATCATAGCTGCCATGTCCATTCATCGTGCCGCAAGCGTTTTTAAAATCTTGGACCTTTCCAGCCAAAAAAGTATAATTCGAAAACTTCCTGCAAACACTACTGCACTTTTATTGAATGAACTTCCTGCAGATGACCGAACAGACTTTTTGGAAGAACTTCCTAGTAATGTAGTTCGTGAATTGATCAAATTGCTCGATCCTGAAGAGAGAAAAATCACATTATCACTACTAGGTTATCCAGAAAACAGTATCGGCCGATTGATGACGCCAGACTATGTATATGTCTACGCAACCGACACGATCAATGAAGTATTTGCGACAATTCGGAAATACGGAAAGGATAGCGAAACGATCAACGTGATCTATGTAATCAATGAAAAGGGTGAACTAATTGATGACCTCCGAATCAGTGACATCATTCTTAGCCCTCCTCACAAAAAAGTGGCAGAACTCATTGATGGCAGAGTCATTGCCCTGCATCCCGAAGATGATCAAGAAACAGCCAGTGAGATTTTTAAAATGAATAACCGAGTGGCATTGCCTGTTGTCAGTCAAAGTAATAAGCTTTTAGGAATCGTAACCATTGACGATATCTTGTGGGTAGCCGGGGAAGAGTTTAGTGAGGATATGCAAAAAATGGGAGGAACCGCCGCTTTAGAAGAACCCTATTTAGATGTGCCGCTTTTCAAACTTTACAAAAAGAGAATTATCTGGCTGCTCATCCTTTTTATTGGAGAAACATTGACGATTGCTGCCATGTCAGGTTTTCAAAAAACATTAGAACATGTGCTGGTACTATCCACTTTTATTCCCTTGATTATTTCTAGTGGAGGAAATAGTGGATCGCAAGCAGCTACCTTGATTATTCAAGCCATGGCATTAGGAGAAATTACAGTTAAAGATTGGTGGCGTATTGCGCGTAGAGAAATTCAATCTGGCTTATACATGGGCGTCACATTAGGCCTCATTGGTTGTGGGATAGTACTAGGTGGACATTATTTTTTGAACCTCTTTGGAGAACATTATAACCAAGTTGGCATCGCGATCGGAGCTGCACTCATTGGAGTGGTACTATGGGGCACCTTGATGGGATCAATGCTTCCATTATTACTTAAGAGATTAGGTGCTGACCCCGCTACATCCTCAACTCCCTTCATTGCAACACTAGTTGACGTCACTGGTTTATTAATTTATTTTGGCACAGCGTATCTGTTGCTAAAAGATGTACTACTATAACATTTTCTTTTTAATTTTTTTTATTAATAAGAGTATACTTATAAAAGTATTCTTTCTGCTTTTTTGATTGTATCCTTCGAATATATTTGGACTAATTAACCATCTCCTATGTGCGGAATTGTCGGCTATACAGGATATCGCGATGCCTATCCAGTTGTAGTAAAAGGATTAAAAAGACTTGAATACAGAGGCTATGATAGTGCAGGTGTAGCACTGCATGAAAAGACACTTCGCGTTTACAAAAAGATGGGCAAGGTTGCTGATCTGGAAGAGCATACAGTAGGAAAAGATATTAGCGGAAAAACAGGAATTGGTCATACAAGATGGGCAACGCATGGTGAGCCCAGTGACAGAAATGCGCATCCACACCTTTCCTCTAGTGGAAAGCTAGCGATGATTCATAATGGCATTATTGAAAATTATGCTCAATTAAAAAAAGAACTTACACAAAAAGGCTATGTATTTAAAAGTGACACAGATACAGAAGTTCTCTTGAACTTCATTGATGAAATCAAACAAAACAATGCGTGCTCACTTGAAGAGGCTATTCGAGTGGCCCTTAAAAGAGTCACTGGCGCCTATGTGATTCTTTTGCTTGATGCAGAAAATCCTGACACCATCATTGCCGCAAGAAAAGGAAGTCCGCTAGTGATTGGAGTAGGAAAAGGAGAACATTTTTTGGGATCTGACGCCTCACCCATGCTAGAGTACACCAAAGAAGTAGTCTATGTTAATGACTATGAACTGGCGATCGTAAAACCCGATGAATTGATTTTAAAAAATCTGGGTAATGAAAAGCTAACCCCTTATGTACAAAAGCTGGATATTGAATTAGCAGCAATTGAAAAAGGCGGATACGATCATTTTATGATCAAAGAAATTTTTGAACAACCTCGTACCATTTATGATTGTTTACGCGGTCGTCTAGATGCATCAAAAAATAAAATCACTTTAAGTGGTATTGAACAATATGCCAAGGAAATATGCGCTGCCAACCGAATTATTATGATTGCATGTGGAACTAGTTGGCATGCAGGCTTAACCGCAGAGTACATTTTTGAAGAATGCTGCCGAATTAATGTAGAGGTAGAGTATGCTTCCGAATTTCGATATCGAAACCCTATCATCAATCAGGGCGATGTCATCATCGCCATTTCTCAAAGCGGCGAGACAGCTGATACCTTAGTTGCAATAGAGAATGCAAAAGCAAAAGGTGCCATTATTTTAGGAGTCGTCAATGTAGTTGGCTCTTCCATTGCAAGAATGAGTCATGCAGGTGCTTATACACATGCGGGGCCAGAAATTGGAGTGGCTTCCACAAAAGCTTTTACGGCTCAACTAGCAGTATTAAGTATGATTGCATTAAAAATTGCACAACTTAAAGGAACGTTATCAGCTGAACGCATCAATACGTTATTAAACGAACTGGAAGCAATCCCCGCAAAAGTAGAAAGTATATTAGCCAACACGGAGCCAATCAAAAAAATTGCACAGCAATACGCAACAGCCCGTGACTTTTTGTATCTAGGGCGTGGAACTAATTTTCCAGTGGCCTTGGAGGGCGCTCTCAAACTAAAAGAGATCTCTTATATACATGCAGAAGGTTATCCTGCTGCCGAAATGAAACATGGTCCCATCGCACTCGTAGACGAGAATCTGCCTGTTGTATTTGTAGCGACTAAAGATAGCTACCATGAAAAAGTATTAAGCAATATGCAAGAGATTCGAGCTCGCAAGGGAAAGGTAGTATCAGTTATAACAGAGGAAGATGAAACAGCGGCTAATCTAAGCGAGTCAGTAATGCAAGTTCCGGCATGCGACGAAATGCTCGCTCCCCTTTTAACAGTCATACCCCTACAACTCCTCTCCTACTACATAGGTGTTGCCAGAGGTTGTGATGTTGACAAGCCGCGCAATCTTGCAAAATCAGTAACGGTGGAGTGATAAACTTAATCCTTATCCATGAATAGCATTAACAAACAGCCTCTTTCATCCTTGGGATTTGGATTTATCGATCCAGCCTTTATCCCAAAGGGAAAAGATGAATATTATCTGCGTAACAGGCAGCATCGCACAAAAACGAGATATAGAAAGTTAACCGCAAAAGAAATTCAGATTCTAGTCCGAAATGATAATAGCGCAGACGACTGGAACAACCTTGAAGTTTCTCCATTATTTGAGCCCAAGCTGGTAAAACGATGTAGCTTTTTTGGTAAAATAAGAATTGGTAAGCTAGAACCATTTTTTCATGAATTTAATAACCTACGCATGCCAGTAGGTATTTACAATAGCACCATCATTAGTTGTGATATCGGAGATAATGTTGTGATTGACCAGATCAGTTTTATGAGTCATATCATTACAGGAAATGATGTTATGCTCGTCAACATCAAAGAACTCTCCAGCACCGACCATGCCAAATTTGGAAATGGAGTTGTAAAAATTGGAGAAGACCCCTCTGTACGTATTTGGATGGAATTAGCGAATGAGAATGGAGGAAGAAAAGTACTTCCCTTCAATGGCATGCTCGCTGCTGACGCATGGATTTGGTCTAAATTCAGAGATGACAAAAACCTATTGGACAAATTCCAAGAGTTTACTGACGACAAATTTGACCGCAAAAGGGGGTACTATGGTAAAATTGGAGACCGAACCGTTATCAAAAATTGTGACATCATTAAAGATGCTTGGATAGGTTCTGATGCTTATA
>JACCDT011013150.1_pt1 | contig 11925 bp, 9 predicted proteins | sample 7446291 | NCBI WGS metagenome assembly JACCDT01 (sample SAMN15323446, study PRJNA562643) | freshwater metagenome | isolation source: river surface water | place: USA:Blue River Watershed | collected 2017-08-17 | reverse complement strand
GTCGGAGGCAACCCGTCTCGCCTGCGCACGCGGGCCGCCCTGCACCGCCTCGCACTGCATTGACCATCCGCGCACGAGTACAGCGGTGGCAACGTATCACTTAATTCAAGGAATGGAAACCATTGCGACATGCATATGTAAGGCGTGGCAGCGTTTCGCTGCACTGCGACAGCCGGTCACATTTGATACGAGAATAGAAAAAAAAGGTGTTTATCTATATCGTTTTAAAAAAATTCGCTCCCATGCGCTGCAGCGCAGCAGACGCGTTAGCCGCCTCTGTGGGCGATCTTTGTGCGCAAGCGCGGTTCCGGCACTGGCGTGCCAGGCGCCGCTGACATCGATGAGCGAGGTGAACGCGACCAGGGTGGGCATTTATCAGCTTGCGCAGCGCCATTAGTCCATGCTTGAGCCGGACGTTGGACGCGAATCGACCAGCCCGTTCGAACCTGTCGCCTGGGATCGGATTGGAAGGGAACAAAGCCGGGCTGCCGCGCTCTTCAGGCGCGGGGGAATGATCCCTTTTCCCACATCGCCGTTGACGCGGTTTCTGCCGATATCGACAGCTCTCGCCATTATTCGCTGGCGCCTGCTCGCGAGGGAGGTCACATCGGGATTTGGCAAGCGCATCGTGTTTCCGGGAAGACCGAGCTGTGCGGACTCGCCAAGCAAACGAACGCATCAGCATTCACTGCGCGATGGCAATGATCAGACGAACAAGCAAGTTGCGGGGGAGATCGCATGGCGGTCAGCCAGAAAGAGCACTGCCGTCAGCGCTGATCCTCTGTGCTCTCAGAAGCACCGCCTGAACGTGTCCGCGCAATTCGGCGGCACATAAGGAAAACGGGCTAACTTCTTTCGAAGTTAACCCGTTTTCTTTACTGCTATAAGGTGGCGCGGCCGGCAGGAATCGAACCCACGACCCCTTGGTTCGTAGCCAAGTACTCTATCCAGCTGAGCTACGGCCGCGCGAAGAAACGAGAGTATATACGAGGTTTTCTTTTCGGTGCAACACTTTCTCGATCATTTTGCTTTTTTTTCTGGATACAGGTCCTGCCCCGCCTCGTTGATGTGCTGGCGTAGCGCTTTCCGCTCCTCGGGGCTGAGCCGGGAAGGATGCCGGCGCTCGCCTTCTTCCGGCGAGCGGAAGCGGCCGTCATCATGGCGCGCACGATCGAATTCGGCAGACTGGTCCGGGCGCGGACGCGCACCGACAGGCTTGGCTGCAGGAGGCTCGGCCGACACCAGGCCAGCAGCGAACAACGCGCCAAAGAAAAAGCTGGAGGTCACGGGTTTCATCACAAACGCAGAAAACTTAGGTGGGAGCGGCAAGTGCAGCCCGATGCGTGTCAGTGTACTTTTGTTCGACATCGATGAATGCAGAGGGAGATGCAAAGTTTGTAAAGCTTTGTAATGACTCGCTTTTATCTTCAGAGAAGAAACGTTTTCGAAGTTACCATATGGTCATGAACTCGACAAACACCGCCTCCCCCGTCCAGTCCAAACGCACGCCCGGCACACAGGCACGCATCCTCGTGGTCGACGACGACGCGCGATTGCGCGAATTGCTCAAGCGCTTTCTCACCGAGAATGGGTTCGCAGTGTATACCGCAGGCAGCGCGGTTGAAATGAACCGTATATGGATACGCGAACGTTTCGACCTGTTGGTGCTCGACCTGATGCTGCCCGGCGAGGACGGCATGTCGATCTGCCAGCGGCTGCGCAACGGCGGCGACAACACGCCCATCATCATGCTGACGGCCAAGGGCGAAGACGGCGACCGCATCGCCGGGCTCGACTCGGGCGCCGATGATTACTTGCCGAAGCCCTTTAATCCGCGAGAGCTGCTGGCACGCATCTCGGCCGTGCTGCGCCGGGCGGTGCCGGACGATCTCCCGGGCGCGCCGTCCGATCATCCGGAGACTTACCTGTTCGGCGACTTCAGCTTCGACTTGTCCAAGCGTTCGCTGACGAAGGGCGGCGAGCCGGTGTCGCTGACCAGCGGCGAATTCTCTGTACTCAAAGTGCTGGCGCGCCATGCGCGGCAGCCGCTGTCGCGCGAAAAACTGATGGAGCTGGCGCGCGGCCGCGAATACGAAGTGTTCGATCGCAGCCTCGATGTGCAGATCTCCCGGCTGCGCAAGCTGATCGAGCCGGACCCGTCGTCGCCGCGCTATATCCAGACAGTCTGGGGCCTGGGCTACGTCTTCATCCCCGATGGCACCAAGTCCTGACGTTCGGCCAACGCGGGCATGGATGGGCAGTGGCCTTTTCTGGCGCACCTTCTTCCTGCTCGCCTTCCTGATCGCCGCCAGCATGGCGGCGTGGGTCGCGAGCTTCCGCATTGTCGAGCGCACTCCGCGCAGCGAACAGATCGCCGCGCAGGTCGTCTCCATCGTCACCATTACCCGCGCCGCATTGATGCACTCGGCGCCGCTGCTGCGCCGAGAACTGCTGTTTGAACTGGCGACCACGCAGGGCATCCGCGTCTATCCGCGTGAGACCGATGATGTGCTCACGCCCCTGCCCGACAGCGACCTGATCCGTCTGGTGCAGGACAACGTGCGCGTGCGGCTGGGCGACGAAACGCAGTATGCGGGCGCGGTGAACGGCATACGCGGCTTCTGGGTCAGTTTTTCCATTGATGACGATGCCTACTGGCTAATGCTCGACCGCGAGCGCGTCGAGCGCACATCGGGCATTCAATGGCTGGGCTGGGCGGGCGTGACCTTGCTGCTGTCGCTGGTCGGTGCGGCTTTCATTAGCCGCTTGATCAACCAGCCGCTGTCACGGCTGTCGCTGGCGGCACGCGCCGTCGCCCGTGGCAAGTCGCCTGAGCTACTGCCAGACAGTGGCCCTGCGGAGATCCGCGAGGCCAACCAGAGCTTTAACCAGATGGTGCATGACCTGCAGCAGGTCGAATCCGACCGCGCGGTGATCCTCGCGGGCATTTCGCACGACCTGCGCACGCCGATTGCGCGCATGCTGCTCGAAGTGGAAATGGCCGCCCTTCCCGACGACGCACGCCGTGGCATGCAGTCCGATCTGGCGCAAATGGAAGCCATCATTGCGCAGTTCCTTGACTATGCGCGGCCGGCCGGCGCGGGCACACATGTCGACATGGATCTGTCGGCGCTGCTGCGCAAAGTGGCGATGGAAGCGGAACGCTCACCGGGCATCCGCGTGTCGACGCGCATCGACGACGGCCTGGCCATTCACGGCAACCCGACCGAGATCGAGCGCGTGTTGAGCAATCTCGTCGAGAATGCGCGCCGCTATGGCAAGGTCCTCGATGGCGATATCACGCTGCTCGACATCACCGCGTCCGGCGCCGAAGGGCAAGTGATGGTGGAAGTCGCCGACCATGGCCCCGGGCTGCCGGAGAGCCGCATTCCCTACCTTCTGCGACCGTTCACCCGCATGGAAGCCGCGCGCAGCGACGCAGGCGGCGCCGGGCTCGGCCTGGCCATCGTCGACCGCATCATTCAACGCCACCAGGGCAAGCTGGAAATAAAAAACCGCGAGGGCGGCGGCCTCGCGGTCAGGATGTGGCTGAAGGCGGCTTAGACCGCCTTGCTGCTTTTACCGGCCGGCAGCGCGCTCAGGCCGCTACAGGCGGCACATTCGGCCGCTAGTCAGGACAGATCCTGCAGCAGTGCCGAAAGTGTCTCCGGCGGCAGTTCTTCGATGTGCACCGGATAGTTCGGATGGTCGCAGCCGATCATCATCTGCGCACCGCCCTTGAGCGCCTGTTTCATCTCCGGCGTCAGTTCGAAGCGCACGAAGTGCACGGCCGAGGTCTTCTCGTCATTCTCCCGGTCCAGGTCCTCGTCGGCGATCGCATACACGCGCAGCTGACCTTCGATCTGAATGAACACCCGATCTTCGACGCCGATCAGTTTGGCCAGCGCCGCCTTGCGCTCGACCACGTTCGAATACTCGATCAGCATGGTCGCCTTGAAATTGCTGCCGTCCGGGCACAGCGGGTTATACGCATCGAGCTCCGACTGGATGCCGTCTTCCTCGAAAATTTTTTCGATGCGCAGCATCTCCTGCACCTGATAGCGCAGCGTCATTTCGTCCTCGAACAACAGCGTCATATGGTTGCCGAGATGGACGGTACGGTGCTTCTTGTGTTCGATCACCTGCCTGCGGAATTCAGGACGCCGTTTCGCGTACACCTCAAGGCTCATCAGGCTGTCTCGGGAAATGATCATGCGTGCTCCTTGTTCAAATGCCATAGGCCTTGCGCAGCAGCGCAAGCGGGTGCGCCATTGCCGCCTGTTTCAGGCCATTCTCTTCCATGCCCTGTGCGATGTGATGGCCAGCCAGCTGACAGTCGGACGAAATGTAGTCCGGCTCGTCTTTGGCCATGGCCTTGAACACCGGCTTACCGATCTTCATTGACATCGCGTGGTATTCCTTCTTCACGCCATAGGTGCCTGCATGGCCGGAACAGCGCTCGACCACGTTCAGCGTGGTCTCCGGAACCAGCTGCAGCAGGTCGGCGGTCTTGCGGCCGACGTTCTGCACGCGTGAATGACAGGGAATGTGGTACGACACCTTGCCCAGCGGCTGTTTGAAATCGTTCTTCAACAGACCGTCGCGATTGCGAGCGACGAAATACTCGAACGGATCCCACATCGCCGCCTTCACCGCCTGCGTGTCCGCACAATCCGGGAACATCAATGGCAGCTCCTGCTTGTACATCAGCGTGCACGATGGAATGGGCGTCAGTATCGCGTAGCCTTCTCTGGCAAGCTTCGCCAGGTGCGGAATGTTGATCGCCTTCTTCTCGGCCACACCCTGCAGGTCGCCCTGCTCGAGCTTGGGCATGCCGCAGCAGGCTTCCTTCTCGACCAGCACGTAAGGGATCTGATTGTGCTCGAGGACGGCCAACAGATCGTGGCCGATGCCGGGCTCGTTATAGTTCACATAACAGGTCGAATAGATCGCGACCTTGCCGGGCGTGTTCGCACCGTCCTTCACGGCATGCGCGCTCGACACCGGCGCGCCCGATCGGAACTTGGTGGTGGCAAATTCCGGCAGCCAGGCATTCTTGTCGACGCCGAGCACGTTCTCCACGACCGCGCGCGTCGCCGGTGCGCGGTTCACCGCATTGACCGCCTGCGTGACGATGGGAATACCAGCGAACTTGCCCAGGCCATCGGTATTGGAGAGAAACTTGTCGCGTGCCGTCACCTCGCCACGGCGGAACTTGACTGCCTTCGCGCGCAGCATCAGATGAGGAAAATCCAGGTTCCACTCATGCGGCGGCGTGTACGGACACTTCGTCATGTAGCAGAGGTCGCACAGATAGCACTGGTCGACGACCTTGATGTAGTCCTTCTTGTCGACACCGTCGACCTCCATCGTCTCGGACTCGTCGACCAGGTCGAACAGCGTAGGGAACGATGCGCACAGCGACACGCAGCGGCGGCAGCCATGGCAAATGTCAAAGACGCGCTCAAGCTCCGTATTCAGCGATTCTTCGTTATAAAAATCATCGCTCAGCCAGTCGAGCGGATGCCGGGTCGGCGCTTCGAGGTTGCCTTCACGTGCCATGATGAGGTCCTTGAATTTTTTTTGTGGGGGATGGTTGTGTGAAGCGCAGCCGGGTGAATGGCTGCGCTTCGCACAACCCTCTCGCGGGTAACGAGAGGGCCGGGGGAGAGACGCTTAGTCGACCAGCGCGTCCAGCGCCTTCTGATAGCGGTTCGCATGCGAACGCTCGGCCTTTGCGAGCGTCTCGAACCAGTCGGCGATCTCGTCGAAGCCTTCGTCGCGCGCGGTCTTCGCCATGCCCGGATACATGTCGGTGTATTCGTGCGTCTCGCCGGCAACGGCGGCCATCAGGTTCTGGCGCGAGCTGCCGATCGGCAGACCGGTCGCCGGGTCGCCGCATTGCTCAAGATACTCAAGGTGGCCATGCGCATGGCCGGTCTCGCCTTCTGCGGTCGAGCGGAACAGCGCAGCGACATCGTTCTGTCCTTCGATGTCGGCCTTGTTTGCGAAATACAGATAACGGCGGTTTGCCTGCGACTCGCCGGCAAAGGCCTCTTTCAGGTTGGCCTCTGTCTTAGAACCTTTCAATTGCTGGGACATGTGCTTCTCCTTTCGAAACCATCTCAGGAAATCGCCGCCACGTGCATATTGTGATGTTCTGGTGGCGTACGACCACGACTGAAAACTGACTCTCGCGTTCAGGTTTTCCGTATTGAATTTTGGTCGCAGCCTGTCGAAATCTCAAATTGGCTTATTCAATCCACTTCATTGAAAAAAGCTATAGATTTTCGAGCCAATCGAGATGAGAACTATTATCACTTAGCGAGGAGCAATGCCGCCGCGTGTGCAGCAATGCCTTCTTCCCGCCCTTCCCAGCCGAGCCGTTCATTGGTCTTGGCTTTGAGGTTGATCTGCGATGGCTCGATGCCCAGGTCAGCTGCGATCGCGGCGATCATGCCCGGCAGGTGCGGTGCCATTTTCGGCGCCTGCGCAATGAGGGTCGCGTCGATATTGCCGACCGCATAGCCGGCCTCGCCGACACGGCGCGCGCATTCGCGCAGCAGCTTGCGGGAATCGGCGCCACGGAATTGCGCATCGGTATCCGGGAAATGCCGGCCGATATCGCCCAGACCAGCGGCCCCGAACAAGGCGTCGATGATCGCGTGCAGCAGCACATCCGCGTCCGAATGCCCGAGCAGTCCGGCACGGTAGGGAATCGTGACGCCGCCGATGATCAGCGCGCGCCCGGGCACCAGCGCATGGCAGTCATAGCCCTGCCCGATACGAAATGGCAGCGTAGCCATCAGCGTCCTTTCCAATGAAGTTCGGCAATCGCCAGGTCTCCTGGCAGTGTCACCTTGAAGTTGCGGGCACTGCCCTCGACCAGTTTGGGATGCAGGCCGAGCGCCTCGACCGCACTGGCCTCGTCCGTCATTGAATCCGCGCGCTGCAGCGCGTCGAGCAGCGTTTGATGGCGAAACATTTGCGGGGTCTGCGCCGCCCACAGCAGCTCACGCGCCACCGTTGCCTCCGAGCGCCCATGGCCGTTGCTGCGCTTGATCGTGTCCACCACGGGCAAGGCCAGCAGCCCGCCGACCGGATCGTCTTTCACGAAGGCGATCAGCTTGTCGATCAGGTCGACCGTAATGCCCGGGCGGGCCGCATCGTGCACCAGTATCCAGTCATCTGCATCGACCATCGATGCCATCGCGCGCAGGCCATTCGTGACCGACGCCTGCCGCGTAGCGCCGCCACAGCGCAGTACCGTGCAGCGCGGTGGCAGTGGGAGCTCGTCGATGTAGGCGTCGTCCGAGCTGACGACCAGATATATCTGGTCGATCTGAGGCGCCGAATCAAAGGTCTCGATCACATGCAACAGCATCGGCTTGCCGGCCAGCGGCGCATACTGTTTCGGGATCGACGTTCCCATGCGCGCACCGACACCGGCAGCAGGTATCAGGGCAACAAAGCTGGGGAAGCTCATCTCAACTATAATTTTGGTTTTTTCGACCGCGCCATTGTAGCTTCCCGCCCGCCCCGCGGGACATCCGCGACCCAGACGCGGCCTGCCATGTCATCCGACGCACATCTCCTCAAGCCGCCGAAACCCGGCCACCGATTCCAGCTTCCTGCGCTGCACGGCGCCGCCGATTCGCTCGCGCTCGCGCGCGCCGCGCAGACACTGCGGGCAGAACGCCGCACGCTTGTCGTAGTGGTCGCCGACGCGCCCGATGCGCAGCGGCTGCTGTCGGAGATTGACTGGTTCGGCAAACAAGGCGGCCGGCAACTGCGCTGCCACCTGCTGCCCGATTGGGAAACCCTGCCCTACGACGCGTTCTCGCCCCACCAGGACCTGGTGTCGGAACGACTCGCCACCTTGCACGAACTGCGCAGTGGCGAATGCGACGTGCTGATCGTGCCGGCCAGCACCGCGCTGCTGAGGCTGGGACCGCCGTCTTTCCTGGCAGGCTATACCTTCTTTTTCAAGCAGGGCGAGACGCTGGACGAGGCGAAGCTGAAATCGCAGCTGACGCTGGCCGGCTATACCCATGTCGCGCAAGTCATGTCGCCGGGCGAATACTCGGTGCGCGGCGGGCTGATCGACCTGTTTCCGATGGGCTCGGTGCTGCCCTACCGTATCGATCTGTTTGGCGACAGCATCGAGACCCTGCGCACCTTTGACGTCGATACCCAGCGCTCGCTGTATCCGGTGAAAGAAGTACGGCTGCTGCCGGGCCGCGAATTCCCGATGGACGAGGCCGCGCGCACCGCGTTTCGCGGCCGCTGGCGCGAAGTGTTCGAAGGCGACCCGTCGAAATCGAACATCTACCGCGATATCGGCAACGGCATCGCGGCAGCCGGCATTGAGTATTATTTGCCGCTGTTCTTCGGGCACACGGCAACGCTGTTCGACTATCTGCCGCAAGGCAGCGCGTTTGCGCTGGTCGGCGATATCGATGCATCGATCCGCCGCTTCTGGACCGACACGCGCTCGCGCTACAGCTTCCTGAAAGCCGATCGCGAACGCCCGCTGCTGCCGCCCGAATCCATTTTCCTGACCGACGAAGATTTCTTCACGCTGGTCAAGCCGCACGGACGCTGGGTCATCCAGGCGTCTGCGGCCGCGTCCGAGCTGTCGGCGCCGCTGCCCGATATCGCGGTCAATCGCCGTCTTGACGACCCGCTGTCCAATCTGCGCTCCTTCCTGCTGCAGACCGACAAGCGCGTGATGATCTGCGCCGACTCCAGCGGCCGCCGCGAGACGCTGCGCGAGTATTTCAATGAATACGACCTGCCGCTGACAGCCTGCGAGAGCCTCGACGATTTCCTCGGCAGCAGCGACAAGCTGCAACTGTGCGTCGCGCCGCTGCATGCGGGTGCGCAACTGTCTGGCGCGCTCGGCAATATTGCGTTCATTACGGAGACCGAGCTGTATGCCGGCTCAGGCCGCCGCGCCGGCCGCAAGCGGCAGGAAGCCGCAACGCAGGTCGAATCGATGGTACGCGACCTGTCCGAGCTGAAAGTCGGTGATCCGGTGGTGCACGTGAATCACGGCATCGGCCGCTATCAGGGCCTGATCAGCATGGACCTCGGCGAAGGCGAAACCGAGTTCCTGCACCTCGAATACGCAAAAGAGACCAAGCTCTACGTGCCGGTGTCGCAGCTGCACGTCATCTCGCGCTACTCAGGCGCGTCGCCGGAAGACGCGCCGCTGCATGCGCTCGGCTCCGGCCAATGGGAAAAGGCCAAGCGCAAGGCCGCCGAACAGGTGCGCGACACCGCCGCCGAGCTGCTGAACCTGTATGCGCGCCGCGCCGCGCGGCTTGGCCATGCGTTCGAATATTCGTCGCACGACTATGAGGCCTTTGCCGAAAGTTTCGGCTTCGACGAAACGCCGGACCAGCAGGCTGCGATCAATGCGGTCATCATGGACATGACGTCCGGGCGGCCGATGGACCGGCTGATCTGCGGCGACGTCGGCTTTGGCAAGACCGAAGTCGCATTGCGTGCCGCCTTCGTGGCCGTCATGGGCGGCAAGCAGGTCGCAATCCTTGCGCCGACCACGCTGCTGGCTGAGCAGCATGCGCAGACCTTCGCCGACCGCTTTGCTGACTGGCCGGTGCGCATTGCCGAACTGTCGCGCTTCCGCACCGGCAAGGAAGTCACGCTGGCCCTGAAAGGCCTGGCCGAGGGCACCATCGACATCGTGATCGGCACGCACAAGCTGCTGTCGCCGGACGTGCATTTCCAGCGGCTGGGACTGGTCATCATCGACGAAGAGCACCGCTTTGGCGTGCGCCAGAAAGAGGCGCTGAAGGCGCTGCGCGCCGAGGTCGATGTGCTGACACTGACCGCCACGCCAATTCCGCGCACGCTGGGCATGGCGCTCGAAGGCCTGCGCGATTTCTCGGTGATTGCAACCGCGCCGCAAAAGCGGCTGGCGATCAAGACCTTTGTGCGCAGCGAAACCGACTCGGTGATCCGCGAGGCCTGTTTGCGCGAGCTCAAGCGCGGCGGCCAGATCTACTTCCTGCACAACGAGGTCGAGACCATCGAGAACCGCAAGGCCAAGCTCGAAGAGCTGCTGCCGGAAGCGCGGATTGCAGTCGCGCACGGGCAGATGCACGAGCGCGAACTGGAAAAGGTCATGCGCGACTTCGTGCAGCAGCGCTTCAACATCCTGCTGTGCACCACCATCATCGAGACCGGCATCGACGTGCCGAGCGCGAACACCATCATCATGCATCGCGCCGACCGCTTCGGCCTGGCGCAGCTGCACCAGCTGCGCGGCCGTGTGGGCCGGTCGCACCATCAGGCTTATGCATATCTGCTGGTGCATGACGTACAGGGCCTGACGAAGCAGGCCGGGCGCCGGCTCGAAGCGATCCAGCAAATGGAAGAGCTCGGCAGCGGCTTCTACCTGGCGATGCACGACCTCGAGATCCGCGGTGCCGGCGAAGTGCTTGGCGACAGCCAGTCCGGCGAAATGACCGAGATCGGCTTCCAGCTGTATTCCGACATGCTGAATGCGGCGGTAAAGGCGCTGAAAAACGGCAAGGAACCCGATCTCGCTGCGCCGCTTTCCACCACCACCGAAATCAACTTGCATGTGCCGGCGCTACTGCCATCGGATTTCTGCGGCGACGTGCATGAGCGCTTGTCGATCTACAAACGGCTGGCGAACTGCGAGGCGCAGGACGGCATCGACGGGCTGCAGGAAGAACTGATCGACCGCTTCGGCGACCTGCCCGACGCGGTGAAGGCGCTGATCGAGACGCACCGGCTGCGCATCGCCGCGCGCACGGTCGGCATCTTGAAGATCGATGCACATGCCGAATCGGCGCAGCTGCAGTTCGAGCCGAAGCCGCCGATCGATCCGATGCGCATCATCGACCTGGTGCAGAAAAACCGGCACATCAAACTGTCCGGGCAGGACAAGCTGCGCATCACCGCGTCCATGCCTGACCTGGCTGCGCGCGTGTCCCAAGTAAAATCGACGATCAAGGCTCTGGCAGCCTGACCCCATGAACCACGACACCATGAAACTGATATTGCAAGGCCCGAACGCGACCGACCATGCCGCGCGCCGGGTCGCCGACCTGGCAGGCGCCACTCGCGTTACGGCCGTGGCGGACCGTGTTTTTCGCTGCGATGGCGTAAGCGATTCCCCCGAACTGCGCGAGACGGTGCTGGGCGCGTGCCTGGCCTCGGGCATGGATGCGGCTTTCGTTCCGGCCGACATGCAACTCGCCGACTTCCGGCTGGTCGTGATGGACATGGACTCCACGCTGATCACCATCGAATGCATCGATGAAATCGCCGATATGCACGGATTGAAATCCGAAGTCGCGGCCGTGACCGAGGCCGCCATGCGCGGCGAGCTCGAATTCAGCGAGAGCCTGCAACGGCGCGTTGCGCTGCTCGCCGGACTCGACGCATCGGCACTGGAACAGGTCTTTGAAGAAAGGCTGGAGCTGACGCTCGGCGCGCACGAGATGCTGCATGCAATGAAGGCAGCCGGCCTGCGCACCGTGCTGGTATCGGGCGGTTTTACCTATTTCACCGAGCGCCTGCAAAAGGAGCTCGAGCTCGACGTCACGCGTGCCAACCTGCTCGAAGTGGTCGATGGCAAGCTGACCGGCCGCGTGATCGGCGATATCGTCGATGCCGACGCCAAGAAAGTCATGGTCGAAACACAGAGCGCCGCGCTGGGCGTGCCGACCTCGGCGGCCATCGTGATCGGGGACGGCGCAAACGACCTGCAAATGATGTCGGTGGCCGGGCTGTCGGTGGCCTTCCGCGCAAAGCCGGTGGTGCAGGCCAAGGCGAAGGTCGCGCTGAACGTCTCCGGGCTCGACGGCGTACTCAACCTGTTCCGCTGAGCGTCCCATCTCAGGAGCCCGCGCGATGGATAGCGAGATC
>JACCDT010514990.1_pt1 | contig 11926 bp, 18 predicted proteins | sample 7446291 | NCBI WGS metagenome assembly JACCDT01 (sample SAMN15323446, study PRJNA562643) | freshwater metagenome | isolation source: river surface water | place: USA:Blue River Watershed | collected 2017-08-17 | reverse complement strand
CGCTCACACCTTCACCTTCTTCGCCGCGAACAGCGCCTTGTGGATCTCGGCCGCGGCGGTGGCCTGGCTGAACGCGTCGGCCAGGGCGTTGTGCTTGACGCCGACGGCATCCGACAGCTTCACGCTGCGCGCGCCCGGCAGGTTCTTCCAGGTGCGGAAGCAGCGGGCGTTCCAGAACTTCCACGGCACCTTGATGCTGTGCTGGGCGTACGCATGCGCCAGCATCGGGATGTCGAAGTCGGCACCGTTCGACCACACCTCGTAGTCGTCGGTGCCGATCCAGTCGCTGAGCAACTCCAGGGCGGTGCGCAGCGTTTCCTTGGGCTCGAAGAACACCTGTTGGGCTGCGGCCGGCTGTTTCAGCCACCACATCAGCGTGTCTTCACTGATCCGTCGACCCACCTCCATGTTCGAGTCCACGGAGACGGAGACATAGAACCCTTCATCGTCGATCTTGCCTGTGGCCAGATCGAACTTGACGGCGCCGATGCTGAGGATCACCGAGTCTGCGGTGGTGCCCAGCGTCTCGTTGTCAATCATGATGCTCTTCACGGAGACTCCCAAAGAAAGTAGAGAAAAGGCCGGCCTTCGCCGGCCCGCACGCTCAGGCGTCGGTGCCGGCCAGGGCTTCGAGCTTGGCGTTGATCTTCTCGGCGCCCTTGGCGTGGGCGGCCGTGGCCTTTTCCAGCTTGGCCTTGGCCTTCAGCGCCGCGGCCTCGGCCTGGCTGACGACCTTCTTCGCGGCATTCACCGCCTTGTCGGCCGCAGCGGCGTTGGACTTGAACGGTGCCAGCGTCTCGGCGGACTTCTTCAGCGCTTCTTTCAGGCCGGCCTTCGCCGCTTTGATTTCAGCCTTGGTCTTCGGGGTGGGGGTGCGTGCCATGGAATTTCTCCTTGAGTTTGGCAACATACGACAGCTCGTTGAGCCGAGCTGCGCGAGAGATCAGCCGATCGATGACCGACGGCCGACGGCGAGTGGCGCTCTCCAGCTGGAGAGCGGCCAACACTTCTTCTTCTGTCATCTCGGTCAGGTGGTCCTTCAGTGCGCTGAACGAACTCAGCGCCTGACCGATCAAGAACTTCCTGACCGTCATGCCGGTATCAGCGGCGAGCGACCGCGGCCTTGCCGACCGGCTTCACCGGCACGCGACCGACGCTCTTCTTGGCGGCCGGCTTGGAGACGGCAGTCTCGTAGCCCGAGAAGTCGATCGGCACGGTCAGCAGCTTGTTCGCTTCGTCGATGCGATTGGCGAACACGCTGGCGTCTTCCAGCAGCGCGGGGTCGCCGAACTTCAGCGACGGATAGTCGACGTTGTCGTCAAAGGACACCTGGGTGGTGACCATGAACGGCGCCGACTGCAGCTTGCTCTGCAGGCCATTGACGTAGCCGTCGAAGCTCTTGATGCCCGTGGGCGACACCGTGAGGGTCCACATCGGCGTGTCGTCGGCGGCGTCAGGCGGCAGCACGGCCAGCACACGGCTGTTCTTGCAGGCCTTGCCCTTGCCGCCCTTCGGATCGGATTCCCACTGGTTCTGCGGGCACTCCTTGCACGTATCGGCCTGGCGTTCCGGGCTCTCGTCGAACGGCACCAGGTTGATCGGGATTTCGCCGATCGCCGCGCAGGCCGGCGGCGTGATGTTGTCCTTGTCGAACCCGTTGGGGTAGTAGCGGTTCATCGACTGGAAATCGACGATCACCAGGGTCAGCGGATCGCGCGTCTTGGTGCCGTCAGGCAGCGCGAACTGCTTGTCCTGCGTGATGCGGATCGACGCACCGGTGGCGGGCATCGTCTTGTCGGCCAGCTTCGCCAGCTGGGCCTTCATGGCGTCCTGCACGGACACGGCCCCCGAAGAACGGGTGGCGACGGCGGTGGTCTTCTTGGCGGGGGCAGCGGTCTTCTTGGCGGTAGCCATCAGGTGAATCTCCGGTAGAGGCTAGAGGGAGCGCACGTTGAGCGTGCGCTTGGGGAACGGCTGAACGCCAGGCACTGTCTTGCCGAGGTCGAGCAGCTCGCGGTACGCCGTCTCAGTGACGCGTTTCTGGAGGAGGCCGTAATACTTGTTCTTGGCGATGTACGCCCACAAGGCATCCCAATCCTCGACGTTGGCGACGATGTTCGTACTGATCGAAACGCCGGCCTTCGAGCCTCGGGCCTTGTCCGTGCCCTCGGCCTCCATGCGCTCCATCAGCTGGGTCTGGAGTTCGGCGATGGTAGTCTCGACTTCCTTGACCTGGACTTCCAGACGGCGCTTCTCTTCGCGCGAGGCCCAGATCGAATCGATGAGCGCGCCCATGGTGGGCGCCGAGGTGGTTCTGGCTTTGGCCTTTGCGACCATGTCGTTCTCCTTGCTTGGATGGATCGTACCACGATCTTGGATAGATCATAGACCGTCATAGACGGATTTGGTCGGCAGCTGGCCGAGGGGAAGAAGGACTTTGCTGACACCGCCGTTACGGGCCACGAGAGCGCGGTGGAGTGATTGAGCGCTAACGTGCTGGACTTGATCGAATAGCAAGGGCCACCGTGTTTCATCGTTTACGCCGGTGAGCACGTGGTTGCTAGGCCAGTGGTGCGGCATGGCGTCGCCGGTCGGCAGTCGAACCCCTGCGAATGCAGCACGTGCTTCGCGGTACTTCAAGAACGGCCGCAATTGCCGGCTAACTTGAGTAGAGACCTTCCGATCGATCACCACGCGGTGTTGCGGCTGGACGGTGTCGGGGTCGACGACCCACTGACTGTTCTTCAAACGAAACACCAGGCTGCTCAGCTTCGGGAACATCTCGTTCACGCACATGTTGCCGCGGTGCGAGTAGATCCGGATTCCAAATGGTGTCAGCTCACTCGCGAAGATGACCGAGCTGACCGAATCCCAGAACGTGATCGCCAGCGTGTCCGCGGTGTACTCGACCACGTCGGTGTGGTGATACCGAAACCGAATCGTCTTGCCGTAGTCCGGCGACCAGACGCGCTTCGAGGTATCAGACTTCCTTTTCGGATTCAGGGCCCGAAACTGAGAATCCTGGATCTTGGCCGTGTTCCAGAAGTCGTACGCCGCCTGGTACGTTCGAATCGTAGGTAGGGAATTGGCTGAGATTGCGAACATTCTTCTGCTTCTCCTGTTCGAGAAATGCCATCTTCATTCTCAACGTGTCCATCTTCAGCATGGCTTCATACCGCATTGCGTCGAGTTCGTGCCCAGTGTTGGCCGACGTGTAGTTGCCACCCGGCACCTTCACCTTCACCGGTACGCCGCTGAGCACCGCCTTCGCGTCGAGATAATCGACGGCCTTCCTCAGTACCGCTTCTTCGTTATCGCCGTGTGCAATCCGTTCGCGGCCGTTCTGAGTGAGTACCTCGTACGCGTGACCGTAAATCGAGTTGTACTTGAACAGCACCAGGCCGTTGAGTTCGAGCAGCGCCTTACTTGCTGTAGTTGCGGGCATGACCGCCCTCCGCGGCGAGAGGAATATCGGGGCACCACGCCAGCGGCGTGCGCATCGTCTTGATCATGAAAGCCACGCACTTGTCGGCTTCGCGGATCTTGGCCAGCGCCGCCACTTCGTCGTGCGTGGTCATCACCGCCCGGTACTTGCGGTTGATGACCAGCATCTGCGACATCACGATGATCCGGGCGAGCGCCTGGACAATGTTCTCGCAGAGCAGTCCACCGTAGATCTTCGAGCGGAAATCGCCGGACTGGTACGTCCATTCGTCCCAGCCGGTGTCCTCGTTCTTCTCTTTCTTCAAGCCCGGGTACTTGAGGCTCATGCCGTTCGGGAGCCACAGCACGCCAGCCTCCCAAGCCAGGCACTTGTGCGTGCCGGTCCGACCCGCGGCCATGTCTTCGATGATCTCGTTGCAGACTGACCAGCCATCGCGGATCTTGTAGTTCTTGGTGCGGTACGTGTTGACGATGCGGTGGCAGGTCTGCAGGTCGAAGAACACCGGCGGGCCGCCGAGTGCGCCCTTGGCCAGCGTCAGCTGCAGCTTGGGTGCGCCCATTTGAAAGCCGAGTCCGAGGACACAGACCTTGCCAACGAAACGCTCGGTCTTGTCCGCCTTGGTGATCGGCTTGTAGTAGATCTGTTCGGCGAAGTTCGTGTAGGCGTCCGGGCCCTTGGGGTTCAGGTCGGCCTTGACGAAGTCCTGCAGTAGATCCTCCTGCCCCCACAACCAGGCGTTGACTCGGGCTTCGATTTGACCGGAGTCGGCCACGCAGATCTCGCAGCCTGTGGGTGCCAAGATCGCCAGACGCAGCTCCCCGCCTCGGTGCAGGTTCTGCATGTTCATCTTGTTGTTGCCACCCAGGCGGTGCGTGTGCGCACGAGAGTAAGCGTAGCCGACAGGCAATGGCATGCCGTCTTTACCGGCCTCCAGGAAGCGCTCTGAACGGGTGATGTTGCCCGTTGACTTCACTGCCAGCCGGGCCTGCACCAGGTTCTCGATGCGCATCCGCCGGGCGGCGATCAGCAGCACATCCTTCTTCTTGTTCTGGTCGAGCGCACCTTTCCAACGGTCGATGTCGTCGGGCAGGTTCACGAATGCCAGATCGTCCTTGGCGAAGGCGTAGGTGTATTTCTTGTCGAGGTTCTCAGCCTTTTCGGCCGTTGTCATCTTCATCCAGGCCGGACTGATCTTCTTGGGCGGCTCGATGTCCAGCAGGCGCAACTGCTCGGCCAGGAACTCGTTGTTGCCCATCAGGCGCTTGACGATGTGCATCGAGCGTTCAACACCTTCGAGTTCGCGCTCCTTCGGACCTTTCACGAGCGTCTTCTTGTGGAAGGCCTCGTTGTAGTACATGCCGCCGATGTCGTAGTCGACGGGGTTCACCGCGGTGAAGAAGAGCTTCTCGCGGCGCTCCAGCTCGCGGGCGTACTCGGCCTCGACGCGCGGGATGTCGACCTTCAGCACTGGGTCGCAGAACATGCGGATGATGAGATCGATCAGCTCCATCTCGTCGGCCGGCAGCTTGGGCGTCATCAGACCGAAGATGCGATGGCACTCATCGTTGTCCTGCGCGCAGTAGACAGCGCCCTGCTTGAACAGCGCCGGTGACCAGTCGCGCACGCCCTTGGTCTGTTCCAGGAAGCCCTCGACCTTGCCCGCACCGCCATAGAACTTGGCCACGCTATCGAGGTCGCCGTCGACCTCGTTGCTGTGCAGGCCACGTGCCATCGACAGGGTGTCGTGGTACAGGTAGGGTACGATGCCCATGTGGTGGCTCATGATGAAGCCGTCGAACGCCGTGTTGTGGCACAGCAGCGAGTGCGTCGTCCAATCGATCGCCTTCAGCGCGGCCGCGCCCTTCTTGCCGTCGTAGATCTTGGTCGGCCGGTTGCCGATCTTGATGCCGACCATCTGGATCTTGAACAGCGGGTGGCGAACGTATTCGCTGGTGCTCAGCTTGCGCAGCGTGTAGTCAACATCGAAGTAGGTCTCGAAGTCGACCGTCACGACCTTGGCCATGCTCACCTTGTACGGGGTGAACGCCGGGCGGGCGAACTCGACGACAGGCTTCGTCGACTTGGCGAGGGCGGATTTCCAGCTCAAGGCATGGCCCTCCCGGTCTCTGCTGCAGCGCGCTGCAAGTAGCCGGCGCGCGCCAGTCCCTTGGCCTTGTACTCGCGGCGCGCTTCCCACCGCTTGAGGATGCTCATCGCAAGCTCATACGCGGCCTCATGGTGGCCGCCGTCATCTTCCGGCCTGGGAGCCGTGGCGTGCACGATCAGCCGCAGCGTGTTCACCAGTTCGTCGGCGTGCACCGGCGGCACGTAATCGGCAGGCAATGTGGGCGGGTTCATTCGCATGCTGTCTTTCTTTCGCTTCGGCCACAGAAGCCGAACAGGTTGTTCAACCGGAGCGCGCTACAGCAGCACGCTCCGGTTCCAGTTTCACGGGCGCCCGCTGAACTTTGCGTTAGGCCCTAGTCGCGCATCGTGGCGTCAGCCTTCATGCGCTCGTCAACCGCCTCGCACAAGAACTGAAACGGGTGCACCCAGCGCTCTAGGCCAGTCGCGGCCGTGCGCTCGGCAAGCCAGCGGAAGCGCTGCGCATCGGCCGCTTGTGCGCGCAGCAGTGCTGCGGCGTCGTCGTACAGCTTGCGCAGCCGTGGCGACATCGTGCCCACGTTCGAGAGCGCGACGGCCAGCGCCTCGGGGTCGGTCGCGGGCGGGCTCTTGTCCCTGATGTTCTCTGCAAAGTTGTCCATTGCCATCGTCGTTCCTTTCGCATCGGATACAGGGGCCTAACTGGTCGCTCAAGGCGACCTCCTACGGGCCTGCGGCCCTACGTCGGCGCCTTAGCTCCAACGTTAGGCAGCATGGCGCCCGCCGCGCACTTCGCCGGCCCATTCATCGGGCGTGTGGATGTCGTCGCCGTAGTCCAGGATGTGCGGCTCGGTGTCGCGCTCGCCAATCAACAGCTTCGCGCACTCGGCGTGGTAGGCCACCCGGTTCCACAGTTCGCCACGCGCGACGGTGATGCCGCCGCAGTTCCCGATCAGGCCGCCCCACTCGTCCACGCGCACCAGCAGGGCCGTCCAGTTGCGCTTGCCGTTGCTCTCTGGGAAGCTGGTCAGGCGCACGGTCAATCGAGGCTGCTGCCTAACTGACGCTTCAACCGGAGCCCCAACGGCTTGGCTGTTCTCACTCATGGTCGTGTTCCTAGTTGCAGTTGTGGGCCACGCGTTGTGGCCCGGTTAACCTAGCGTTAGAGCGCATCAATTCCCGCCGTCCAAGCTGCCGTCGTCATAGCCGGCACCGAAGCTCTCGACCAGGCGTGCGTTGAATGCGTCGTCGCTCTTGTCGAACAGGATTTGCTCCATGAACACGTCCGCATCCGACTCCAGCAGGAAGTGCGTGGCGCACGTCCAGGCTTTGGCCTCGTCCTTCGCCTCGGGCGTCATGGCGCTGCGGTCAATCGCGGCAAGGTGCGGGCACTTTCGGCACTCCTGGCCCAGCGCGCACCGCATGTGGTTGTCGGGCAGCTGCGTGGCCGGGCGCGGGTCGTGCGCGCACATCTTGTAGCTGTCGGGCATGCCGCGCTCGCGCTCGTACTGAAACAGCAGCACCATGCGTGGCACCTCGTCGCTGATCTTGCGCGCGGTGTGCATCATCTTGGCCCACGGCCGAGACTGGCCCTTGGGCGTGTCGGCGGCCAGTCGGTCGCTCTCGGCATTGCAGGCGCTGTGCCATGCCCCGTCGCCGCAGCCGCGCTGGTCTGTGCCACGGTTCGCGCGCTCCAGTCGCATGCCGCGCATGTAACCGGCGCCTTCCTTCAACTGCTCCAGCATGTTGCCGCGGTCGCTAGCGTACCGGCGCAGGTGCACGCCGGCCATGTGGCGGTCTTTCTGTTCCGGCGTCATCTTGTCGTGGTCCATGCCGGCCCAGCGCCATAGTTGTTCGTGGTCGATCCGGTCTGCCAGGGCTCGCAGTTCTTCAGGGTCGTTGTACTTCGCCATTTCATCGCTCCGGCGCCAATGCGCTCTAACCCTGCGCTCAACCGGAGCGCCACGGCATTCCTTCAGCCTCGGGCGCTACCTGGGCGCCCGGTTAGCTCTGCGTTAGGCCCCAAGAGTCAGGCCACGAATCTGCAGCCCGTTCTGTTCAGCGAAGGCGCGCTGCACCTCCGTCGCAAACTCCTGCACGCGCGTGGCGTAGATGCCGCCTGCCGCGTTTCTGAGGCCATCGTCGGCAATGGCGTCCACCACGGCCATGCCAAGCTGCCCGCAGGTCCGCGGCGTGGCGTCCATCAGCGCCCGCAACTCGGCGGCCACATACTCCACTTCCGGCAGGTAGTGGTGTTCCTCAACGTGGCTCGCGCCGTCGCGGCGAATCAGCTCGCCGTAGCCAGTCAGCATGCTGGCCGCGCGCTCAAGCAGCATCCGCACGCCATCGGCCGGCGCCCATGCCAGAGTCACTTCAATGTTTCCTTCAGCCATCTTCTCACTCCGGTTTGTTGGGTCCTAACACTTCGTTCCAGCCGAGCTACGCCGGCTGAACTCGGGCGTTAGGCCCCGAACACACGCTTGAACGCGCGCAGCGCCTCAGCAGTGAATGGCGTCTCGCCTTCGATGCTCTCCAGCAGTTCCAGCGCGGCGCGCACGATCACTGCCGTCTGTTCCTGCACTGAGCGCACCCCGGCCATGCGAGCCGCGTCAACCGCTGCTTGGTCGTAAAGGGGGTGCGTCAGCCGCTCGGCCATCATCCGGTCGAACTGGTTGCTTCGTTGCCAATAGGTCTTGGCGGCATCGCTGGCGCAGTTGCCCACTTGGCCCGCCATCACCTCGGCGTCAGCCCACGCACGGGGCCTAACTGACGGTTCAACCGGAGCCCCAACGGCCGGCGAGTTCTGTTCCATCTTCCTACTCCTGTGCGGGCCGCGCAGTTCGCCAGCGCGCGCCGTCCGTATTGGCTTGTCCTCGGAGGTGTATACCAGTTCCACCACCACACCTTTTTGCATCCATGCAACCTAACCCGTCGGTCAACTCGGACAGCCGCCAGCTCTGACGAGTCAACCTCGGCCACCTTAGAGCGTAGAGAACAGGTCGAGCAGATTCGCCATACGACCATTCTTTGGAGTGAGGATCTCGTGGTACACGCGTTCCTCGTAAGAGTCCTGCGCCAGCACCGTGATCGTCTCGGTCTTCTGTTTCTGGCTGATCCGGTACACCCGGCGCGAGCCCTGGTTGAAGAACTCAGCGTTCGCCGTCGGTGAGGCCCAGATCGCCGCCGTGCCCCGGGTCAGAGTGAGTCCGTGCGCAGCCGACTGGGGGTGCAGAAAGACCGTGCGGTACTGGCCAGCCTGGTAGCGCTTGACGATGTCGCGACGCTCGTTTTGCGTCGTGCTGCCATCGATCACGGCCCAAGTCAGGCCGCGGGCCTCAGCCTCCTTGACCATCAGGTCACGCTGGTGCTTCCACATGAAGAACACCACGCTGTGCTTACGCTGTTCCACCAAGTCCAGCACGAACTCGTATCGCGACGTGTCGATGACATGATACTTATCGGAGTTCGAAGATTCATAGACCGCGCCCGAGGCGATCTGCAGCAGCTTGGTGGCCACCGCAGCCGCGTTGATCGCCGTGACGTGAGCCTTAGGAATCAGCTTCGTCTTGGCCAGTACCGCCTTGGCGCGTTCAGCTGGAGAGCCGTAGATCGCCAGGATGGCGTCTTCGGCCATCTGGTCGTATGCCTTACGGTGCTTGCCTTCCATACGGAACGGCAGCGTGTATTCGTGGTTGGCTGGGATGTCGGTGCAGTCTTCGAGCTTGTGTCGAATCACGATGTCGCTCAGCAGGCCGAACACGACCTCCTCGGCGCCTTCCTTGTCGTGCCAGCGGATCGCGTGCTGACTGCGGCCGACTTGCTCAGGCACGCAGACCGCGTTGCGGAAGCCGAAGAAGGTCGGCCCCAGGCGCTTGCCGCCGTCGAGGATCTTGACCTGGTGCCACACGTCGGTGATGGAGTTCGAGTTCGGCGTGCCGGTCATGCACGTGCGGTACTTGAAGTGCACGGAGATCTTGCTGATCGCCTTGCTGCGCTGGCTGGTGTGGTGCTTGTAGGCCGGCGACTCGTCGACCGCTAACTCATCGAACTCGGCGAAGAAGGACTTGGGCTGCTTGGCCAGCCACTTCACCGCGTCGATGTTGGTGATGTAGATGTCGGCGTCTTCCTTGAAGACCTTCTCGTGCTTGCCGGCCGTGGACACTGCGACGCGCAGATGCGGCGCGAACTTCTTGAAGTCCTCGGCCCAGACGCTTTCGAGCAGGGTCTTCGGGGCCAGCACCAGCATCTTGCGGACCTTGCGCTGCTTGATGCGCTTGGCCACGGCCATGATGCGCACGAAGGTCTTGCCCGTGCCCGGGTCCGAGCAGTCGAAGACAATCGGCGTGCGCTCGTTATGTGAGAGGCTTTCCAGCTGATGGTCGAACGCCTTCACAGCGGATGGCGCGGCCTTCAGCATCGAGGATCTGCGAGGTGTGGTTGTCGCCGATCCCGCGGTAGAACTTGTAGCCTTCGATGCAACGGACTGGGTCATAGGTAGACACTGCGTAGATGAAAGTCAGTATGCAGACGATGACGAACGCGAGAATGCCGAGGCTGAACCAGTCGACGTAGCCCCGTTGCGCGATACCCGACAGCAGCCGGATGCGCTTCTCGTGCTTGGTCTCGCGCTGAACGCGGGGAGGTTTCTTGGCCTCCCAGTCTTTGGGGGACATATCGCCTTTCAGGTTGTTGCAGGAGATGCAGCACCACCGCAAGTTGTGCGGCTGGTGCTGCCCGCCCAGTGCTTGAGGTACGTAGTGATCGACCGTGCCCTTCATGCCGACGTAGATGTCGCAGTACGCGCAACGTCCGCCGTATCGATCACACACGTTCTTGCGTATCGCGCGGCGCGCGAAGGGCGGAAGGTCTTTCACATCACCGGACTCCCACTTCGCATTGACCACCGTTCCACGGGCCGTACTGACACCACTTGCAGACGAAGCGGCTCGGGTTCGGCTTCCAGTCGTCGCAGGTCGTCAACGCCGTGCCGCGCTTGTGGAAGCCGAGACGAAAGCGCAGCGCCTGGTCGCGCGTCAGAGTCATGCGCGTGGTCTCGTTCTGATCGAGGTACCACAGCTCGGCCGTGATGCGCTTGATGTGCGGGTAGCGCAGCGCAGTGACCAGCGCATAGAGTTGCAGCTGTTCGGCGTGTTTGACCTCGTTGCCGAACTTGCGGCCGGTCTTGTAGTCGATGACCACGGCCTCGTCGTCGAGGAACACCGCGGCGTCGAGCTTGAGCCGCAGCCAGGCGCTCTTCCAGTCGGCGACCTCCCAGTCCTTGTCCATGCCCCATTCGCCTTCGAGCGACACATGCCCCTGCTCGAAGAGCACGCGCATCAGGTCCAGCTCAGGCCCGAAATGCAGCGCAGCTTCGGGGGCCAGGTCGTCGCTCTGGCCGCTGACATACATCTCGCAGCTGTCGTGGACGCGCGAGCCGCGGTCATTCGCGTGCTCGGACTTGCCGGGCGGCAAGGGACGTTCAGGTTCGGGGATGCGCTGGTCGTGCTTGAGCCACGTGAGGAAGCGGCATTTCTCAAAATCCATCAGCTTGCTGTGCGACCAACTAGTCACGGCCATTGGGCTCTCCTTGCGTCTTCTGATCATCTATCTTAGACGATAGAACGTTCCGCAGATCCTCGCCCGTCATGGGGTCGGCTTCGACCGACCGTACTACGGAGGCCAACTCAAACGCGTCGTTCCCGATGTAGCGGGTCTCGACATCGTCGTTGTCTTCGCCAATGCGCACGAAAGCTGCATCAACTCCTTCTTCTGCTGAAAGCGTCGACCAGATCGCTTCGATGGCCTGGATGTCGGGGTAGCTGTCGTACCACTTCCAGCTGTCGTACGTCAGCCCCACGATGACGAGTTCTGCGTCGGTCGGATGTTGAACGATCCGATATTCTTCGAGTGCCTCATCCAGTTTGATCAGGTCCTTTCGGGTCAGCACCATCCGAGCTAACGCGCCAAGAAGCACGTCCCTCGGTCCGACGATGCGGATGGCTCCCTGGCTTTGGTAGCCCATCAGTCCACCTCCAGCTCAATCGTCTCGCCCCAGCCCGCCTTCTGGTCCGTCGTACAGCACCACAGCACCGGGAAGTTCGGGGCGTCGCCCGTCGGCCCGTAGAGGTCCGTCAGGTACACCAGCGCGGCCGGCGGATCGTCGGCGAAGTAGTCGATCGCGGGACGGAAGTCCGTGCCACCGCCGCCGTGCATCGACACCTCGATCGGCTCGCCGCGGCTGAACACGTCCACGTGGTTGACGACCGCGTCGGCCGAGACCACCGTGAGCTTGTCGGGGCGCACCTGGGCCATGATGCCGGTCAGCTCGGAGATGAAGGCCGTGAAGACCTTCTGCGTGATCGAGCCCGAGGTGTCGAT
>JACCDT011685336.1_pt1 | contig 11934 bp, 14 predicted proteins | sample 7446291 | NCBI WGS metagenome assembly JACCDT01 (sample SAMN15323446, study PRJNA562643) | freshwater metagenome | isolation source: river surface water | place: USA:Blue River Watershed | collected 2017-08-17 | reverse complement strand
AATTAATTAAAGTTTTATATTACTTTTTAAGATCTCTTTGTAACTTTTCTAATTCTTTTTTGAGAATTATTTTCTTTGCTAATTTTTGAGATTCTGAAATTATGAGATTCTTTAACTCTTCTTTTGTATAATTCTCTTTTAATTCTATACCATGAGCAATTCTTTCATCCTTATCGCTTTTTGGAGCTTTTTCAGAAAAATTAGCTTTATGCTGTCCAGCTGTAACAGTGCTTGATTTATCTTCTGCACCAGCCTCAACATAAGTTTTGGAACCACCCTTATAGTTCTCTTTATCCATAGTATTCATTTTGTCCTTACCTTTTTCAACAAAAGGAACTTTTGCTTTTGGACCGTCAGTTTTTGACTCAAAGTTTGCTTTTGCTTGTCCAGTAGTTACATCATTACCACCTTTTTTAGTACCAGCTTTAACAAATACAGCTGTTTTTACATCATCATCACTTGGTTCTCCAGTTTCAGTCATTTCGACTTCTGTAGGAAGAGTATCTCCTTCATAAGGAGCAGCTTCAGATCCCGGACCTTTTTTATATTGGCTCTTTTCTATGGTTTTCATTACGAGAGCTTGATCTTTATCACTTGGTTTAGCTTCATGACCCATTTTCATTTCATGAGCTTGTCCTACTTTTTCAAACTCTTCATTAAGTTGATTTTTAAGCTTTAAAGCTTCTGTTTGTATGAATTTTACTAATTCTTCTTTAGAAATTTTTTGATTTTTCATTTTTGAACATTTAAAAATAAATATGCAAAAATTTAAAAAATCTATTATCTACAATTACTCCAATCAAAATTTTTTGTAAAAATTACCTTTATTTTGTTATTTAGGTTTAAAGGGGATTCATTAATCTCAATCAAATATGTTTCAGGTTTCTTTTTTAAAGGAAAAATATTTTTTTCAACCCTAAAACCACCTGTAATATAAGCATTTACCATTTTATTGCCCCATCGACATATTTTTACCAGATCAACTTGATTAAAACTTGAATTTACTAATTTTATCCAATTTTTCTCTACGGCATTATCAAAGTGCTGTATTGCATGACATGCATCACATGTCACAACAATATCTAACTTATGAAAATCTTTTTTTATATCAAGTTCTTGAGAGAAGGGTAAAATATGATATCTTAATTTAGGGTTCAGGTTTATTCTGACAAAATTTTCTTCTTTTTCAGGATAATTACAAAAACAACATTTCATGGGTAAATCATTAGTTTTTGAATTTATTAAATCTACCCAATTGTCTTTACCAATAATTTTCGCCACTTCTTTTTCAGAAGGAGAAATAGCAATATTAAGTTCCATAAAATCTATAATAGTATAATTTACAAATATAATAAATTAATGGTATCTTTTATTCTTAAAACATAAAATTAAATTATTATTTTTTGCCATAAAAAACCAATTTTCCTTCAATGGATCACTTTTAAAGTGTTGATAATGATAATATGATAATTTAGGCTCTAATAATTCTACGTATTTGTTGGCAACAACATCACTTTTGATGTTTTTCTGAAAATCTTTTTTTGTTATTTTTTTTAAAATTTTTTGTTTATTTAAGCTCTTGAAAAATGCTTCAGGTTTAATTTCATATTTAGGATTATCTATAAACTGGCCATCTTTATCCAATTCAGACAAGTCAAAAAAGAAATTTTTAAGATAATCCCCGTGTCTAACCATAATATCAAGCATTATTGGAAAAATTTCATTTTGATTTATTTTATGACTTTTCCACAGATCATTCAAATAATCTATTTCTTTTCTTAGTTCATAATTATTCTCTATACCCTCTTGAAATTTATCATCAAACCTAATGCTGAATTCATGTATATGTACTCTGAAAAGCTCTTGTCCATTTAATTGATTAGAGATTACTAAAATTACCAATTTCGGGTCTAATTCCATCAATTAAATTTAATTTCTATAATAAATATTATCAATATTTTATAAAAATAAAATTTTTATAATATTTATAACTAAATAATATAAATCATGAAAATATCACATTCTGAATTAGTTCAAATTATAAAAGAAGAAGTTGACAGATATAAGAAAATCAAACTTCTTGAAAACAGAAAATTAGAGATCTTGAATCAACTTAATGAAATGAAAGTTTGTCAAGAGTGCGGAGCCAAATATGAAGAATCTATGACTGAAGACATGGAAGAAAACATGGAAGAGGGTTCAGATAAGATGGTTGATGAAATATTATCTAAATTATTAGGTAAAAAAAGTCCTGAAGATAAAAGAAATGATATGAAGGAGTTTATCAAAAAACATCCAACATACAGTCAAGTTTCAGAAGATATAGCTGAAAAATATAAGAAGGATGAAAATCATATTTTCGAAAAATTAGTTGATTTCTTTGTTAAAGAAGGTACTTTGACTGATAATAATACAAAAGTTGCCGGAATAAAAGCTTTTGTTTACGATCCAAAAGCTGATGCGTTTGTAAACAAAACAAAAGTAAGTATGCCTTATGGTCCTACTTCTGGTAAAGCTGAAATCTAAATTAACATTAATATTAAATAAAAAAAGAGGGGAATTCCCCTCTTTTTTGTTTTTATAAACTTATATACTATCCTACAATGTTTTTAAAAACATCTTCTCCAGTTTGTTCTTGAATAAGAAGCATTTTAAGAAATTTCATAATTCCATTATGAACTTCAGCCATCCCTATACATTTATTATATCTCCTTAGGCACATAAAACCTATTAGAAAGAACGATATAGATAGGATGTAATTACCTATAACTAATGAATAGATGAAAAGACAAATAGAAACAATAACCAAATAATACATGTTATTAGCTTCATTAATGAATTTTTGACTTAGACCTTCTTGTTCTTCAATGTCTCTTTTAAGATCATCTATGTTGATTTTAGATTCTGTATTCATAACCTTTCTTTTCAATTTAAACGTATTTTTTCTCTAAATGTTACATAAATAAAAAACCCCCTAAAATCAGAATTTTAGGGGGTTTTGTAACTAGCTGATTCTCAATTACTTAGCTGCAGATAAGGTATAGTTCTTAATAAATACCTGTACAAAAATGTTGATTGCAATAATGATTGAGTTTACTGTCATAGGATCAATAAGACCAGCACTTCCAATTGCTGCTAACAATTGTAATACTACACCAGTGATGTTTGTGATCCACATGATTTTATTCCAACCTGAAGGTAAAGTTCCAGAAGGGAAAAATGTAGAAAGCGTCACTGTTGCTGCCATTGACACAATACCCAACCAAGCCTGTGCTGATGCACTAAACATTCCTGAGTAAGCACCGATTAATAACACTAATACGGTGAGAATTTGTACTGCTAATGATTTTTTTTCTGTTACCATTTTTTGTTAATTTTTTAAGGGTTTGATTTATATATAAATAGGTACAAATATTTTTTTAAAAAACCTTATTAAAAGTCAAAAAACGAATTCTTTAATTTTTCCTATTCATGTTTAGTTTTTTAAAAATAAACATATTTATTTAAAAAATAACATAATGAGAATTAAAGATAATATACATGAACATGATTGCAATTGTTCAAAATGTAATTCAAACAAAAATGCTGAGGGTGCTCATTATAAAACAAAATTGCATCAAATAATTCAAAATACATTTCTAATAAACGAAATAATATCTGATTTTGACGAATTGCCTTCTTGGATTCAAGATAAAATAACAATTGCAGACCATAATATGGAGGCAATAATTGATTATTTAGAGACTCAACTTGAAATGCATTATGGATATGAAAGATTAATGGATAATCCAAAATTCTTAGAATTGATAGATACTGATTCATTAAAGACATTAAATGAAGCAGAATATAGAGGTAGAAAAGTAAGTTTAGGAAAACCATTTAGAACTCCTAGTGGTCCAAAAAAATTCTCTGTATATGTAAAGAACAAATCAGGAAATGTTGTAAAAGTAAATTTTGGAGATCCTAATTTAAGAATAAAAAATGCTGATCCTAAAAGAGCAAAATCATTTAGAGCAAGACACAAATGTGATCAAAAAACAGATAGAACAACTCCCGGATACTGGAGTTGTAATGTAGCTAGATACAGAAAAGCTTTGGGATTAACTTCATCTAGAACTTGGTAAAAAAAATAAACTATTTAAAAAAATAAAATAAAACAAAACAAAATGGATACAAACAGACTTAAAGGACATATACCAGATTCGGTATTATCACAATTACCTACGGTAATGACAAAATTTGAATTGAACACACCATTGAGATTAGCACATTTTTTAGCACAATGTGGACATGAATCAGGTGGATTTAAATTAGTTCAAGAAAACTTAAATTATTCAGCTCAAGGATTACAAAATATTTTTGGTAAATATTTCCCCGGTAATCTTGAAGAATCTTATGCTAGACAACCTCAGAAAATTGCAAGTAGAGTTTATGCAAACAGAATGGGAAATGGTGATGAGGCATCTGGAGAAGGATATAAATTTAGAGGAAGAGGTTATATTCAATTAACTGGTAAAGATAATTATAAGTCATTTTCAGCATCTATAAATGAAGATTGTGTTGCTAATCCAGATTTGGTTGCAACAAAATATCCTCTTGCTTCTGCTGCTTGGTTCTTTCACAAAAATGGTATTCATAAAATAGCAGATGGTGGTGCAACTGATGCAGTTGTAACTTCTGTTACAAAGAGAGTAAATGGTGGAACAATAGGATTGCCAGATAGAATAAAACATTTTAAAGAATATTATTCCTTATTAGCATAAAATATGAATACACTTAACTTACAAACCGATATTCAAAAATATAATTTTTCAGCAAATCAATATTTGGCTGAAGAACATCCTAAAAAGCAAATTTACATTCATCATACTGCTGGAAATTCCAATGGAATAAATGTTTTTAAGGATTGGGAATCAAATCCAGAAAAAATTGCTACTTGTGTTACAATTTGTGGAAAGTCACCTAAGAATGAATTTAAAGATGGGCAAATAGTTCAAGGATTTAGTTCAAAACATTGGGCTTATCACTTAGGTTTAAAAGAGGCTACATTTCATAACTTCAATTTACCTTATAAGTCATTAGATAAAATTTCAATAGGAATTGAAGTTTGTAATTGGGGACAATTAACTTTTAAAAATGGTAAATATTATACCTATGTAAACTCTGTAGTTCCTTCATCTGAAGTGGTAGAACTTGAAACTCCACATAGAGGTTTTAAATTTTATCATGCTTATACAGATGCTCAAATTGTATCAATTGAAAAACTTATAAGATATTGGGGTGGATTATATTCTATTCCCATTAGTTATAATAAAGATATTTGGGATGTAAACAAAAGAGCTTTAAATGGAGATGCTGGTGTATTTACTCACAATAGTGTTAGATATGATAAAGTTGATGTTTCTCCTCAACCTAAACTAATTAATATGCTTAAAACATTATGAAAAAAGCATATTTATTAATATTAACAGTATTATTCGTTTTTTTTTCTACATGCGTTTGTTATTCACAAAAAAATTCTATAAAAATAGTTAAGGATAATTATGTATCTTATTTTGATACCGTTCTAAAACAACCAATTGTTGTAGTTTATAAATTATATAAAGGTGGAGGAGGATGCTCTAGGGCAGGTTTCAATTTTAAAAACGATCTACCTAATATAAAAACTGCAACTCAATCAGACTATGCAAAATCAGGTTATGACAGAGGGCATTTAGCCAATGCTGAAGATTTTGCATATGATTGTAGGTTAGATGAATTGACTTTCAGATATTACAATTGTTTGCCACAATCTAAAAATCTTAATAGAGGTTTGTGGAAACAGAAGGAAGAAGAAACTAGAAATTTGAGTCATAAAGATACCATTACTATTATTTGTTTTGGAAGAGATTTTTTCAAGGATAAAAATTTGAACGTTCCAAAATATTGTGGTAAGATAGTCAAAGAAAAAAATGGAAATATTCATTTTTGGTATTTTGATCAGAATGGAGTTTTACTAAAAAGTGAAGAAAAAATTTTGACAGAATATCTAAAATACTTAAATTAGTATTATGGAATCTGTTCCGTATAAAGAACTTAATGACGGAGAATTTTTTATTAGAACATTTAAACATAATGTTCCTGATGAGGAATTAAAATGGCATTTTGATGATGAGAATAGAATAATAGTACCAATTAGTGGCACTGGTTGGAAGATTCAAATTGATGAATGTTTACCTGAGGTATTAGTTATAGGAAATGAATATTTTATCCCTGTTGATGTATATCATAGAATCATAAAGGGAAATGATGATTTAGAAATAAAATTATACAAATTAGATTCCAACAAAAAAGAATATCCAAAACATGTAAGAAAATACACAGATAATCTGAATTTTTCAGATTATCTAATGTATCATATACAAAATAACATAAAACTAGATAATAATATTTTTAGATACGGATCTGATGCTTGGTGTGATTTAATACAGGAAGTTAAAGAGCTTTATGAAAAAGAAATATTAGAACTTGATACAGATGAGTTAGAATTAATAGAGAATAATTCTGGTAAAATAATTTATAAAGATGGTCAAAAATATATTTTAAATACTCCCTTTATAAACAGTGATAAAAATTCTAAATTTCAGTATTTTGTCTATATTTGTGATGAAAATAATGAAATAAAAAAAATTGATTTTAATGCAAAAGATTCCTAAAAACTTTATTTTTTCAATTCTAATGATTTTTGTTTGTGTATCAAGATTGATTCCACACCCTTACAATTTTAGTCCTATTGGAAGCATCTTTTTAATGTCTCCAATCATTTTTAGCAATAAGAAGTGGGCTTTATTTATTTCTATAATACCGCTTTTTATAAGTGATATTTTGATAAGTAAACTTATTTACAATTCAAAAGATCTAATTTATGATGGATTTATTTGGATATACTTATCTTATTTATTGATATGGTTATATTCTATGTTTAATAATCAAAAGCAAAGTGTATTATTTAAAAGTGTAATTGCTTCACTAATATTCTTTTTTGTTACAAACGCAGCATGTTGGTATGGAAATCCTATGTATCAACAAAATGTTTTTGGATTGATTGAAAGTTATGTACTTGGTATTCCATTTTACTGGAATACAGTTGCCGGATTTGTTTTCTATTCTTTAATTTTATCTTTTACTGTAAAACTTATTGAGGAAAAAATATACAATCCAAAAATTGCTTAATGGTGAACATATTTATTTCCATTTAATAAATTATATAAGTACTCAAACATTTCGTGATTCTTATCTGTGTAAAGCCAAAATTCAAAATTTTCAAATTCATCTTTGTATTTACCAAACATGCTACTTGATTGATTTTTTGAATATCCTACATTAGCTATTCTATCACAAATTTTTACAAAATCAGCATACTTTGTTTCACGAATTCCATTATAATATTTTTCGTTAGCTCTTTCTTTTCTGGTTTTGCCTTTCTCAGTAGTTACTGCAAATACAATTTCAGCAACTTCTTCACCAAGCTCATCTTTCAAATCATTATAAGTAATTCTTGCATCTTCTATAAGATCATGTGCCCAACATGAAGCTAGAACAACTGAATGATCTTTTTCTGGAATTAAATGAATGAATTTTTTTGCTGTTTCAACAACCATATTTAAATGAAATTCATATGGAAGACCATCATAAAAATGATTGGTAGCCATGTGACAATTTATAGAAAAGTTTTTTGCGTGTTCTTCAAACATATTATATTTTTTTTGTAAAAATAAGAAAATTATAGATAAAAAAAAATCCCAACCTTTTAAGATTGAGATTTTTAATTTTTTAATAAAATGGCTGAGATTATACCATTTTTCGGTAGCCTTTGAGATCATTATCCCTTTCGAGGTTCTCTCTTTTATCCACGGACCTTTCGGTCAACGTAGCCACCAGTCTCAGTCTTTAGATTCCTTTCGGAATCTTGACCAACATTCTCGTCAGAGCTGTTCTGCAACCTAGTAACACCAGATAGGATGGCCGTCCCACCACGATGCTTTGAGTCACAAAGTGAAACAGATCTTGCGAACCTGCTCCACACTCAGTTGTCATTGCTGACCTGAGCCTTAGAGACCTTTCACTCTTGACGCTGGAAGTCTTGGGCTGTTATCTAATATTTCATTTTAGATGACATGATCCACGAATTTGTGAAGGATGTGCTTCCAGAGTAGCTACGTTCCTTTTGAGAACGCAATACTACACACCCCTCTGCCAGCTTTGCGGTGCCGACGATAAAGTGAGACTAACTCCGACATGTAGACTCGTGTTACCGAACCAACCTGTTGGTCTTAGCCAACCTTACTGGTCAAAGCCCTTCTCTCTCGCAAAGAGTCGAACTTTATAGGTTTCATACATTTCTGCACTACACCTATCTTACACTCTCTGATATTCAGTTGCCCGAACACCACGTATATGTAAGAAAACCCTGAGATGATTCTATTGTACCTCTCGATACTCAACTGCACATTCGTTTATGCAGTGCTACCTACCGACTTGCCCAGCCATCAATAGCGAACTCTCATTGTTTGGATGTCCTCCCCAACTTCAGGAAGGCGGATCTTGCGGATGGGTTTTACCCCAAAGGATCATGTGCAAGATTCCTTTTATACTCCGTCACCGGAGCTTATCTTATGGATGCCAAACCACCCAATTTCTTAATCAAAGAACGATTTTGCCGACTATAACCTGATTCGAACAGATTACTACTCTTACCAGAACAACGTTGAACCATTCCAGTATTGTGCCCACTACACTAAGAGTCGAGGTTTGATAGGTTGAGATTACACCATCTCGTGAGAGCCTTTAAGAAGTCTTACGGAATTTCACCTTAACTTCTGTATCCACGTTTGCACGTATCTCTCAGTCTCAGTTGATTTCACCTTATAAGTTTGACCTTATAAGATTTAGTCAACCAATCTTTCATCGTCAGAGCTGTTCTGCCTTGTAAACCATTGCTAAACTCAGTTGAGAATAACTGTGGAAATTCTTAATTTTAGAACAAGACAAAGAATGTACCTTTGCACATTCTCTTGGATTAACATAATCTCTTGCGAGACTTGCCTCCAAGATTTAGAGACCTTTTGCTCTTAACGCCATCCAGCTATTTATACAACTCCCCATTTTCAGGTTTTTTTCAGCTTATTTTTTTTCGCAGAGTTGCAATCACGAATTTTTATCAGATGTACTGATGGTAGTGGTTCAATTAAGAATGCCACACATCCGATTTGCCGGAAACGATCAAGAATCCGACTGTTATATAAGATGCGAGTAGGGAATTCCTAAACGACCTTACACAACTGGAATGAAACGAGATCTTGATTAGGGATCAAATTTCAACCCAAGATATTTCAACCTTGAGTAATCGTCATGATGAGCAGACGATTTTCCTAGAAGTTCAACTATTGTCATTTCTGACTCAACCGATTGTTCGTCCAATTCGATATATTAAAATTACAGTTGCCCATAACTTTAACATGTTGCTTCTTTGCTTAGCTGTCTTGTCTTCACAAGCGAGAACCGTTTTTGTGATCTCCGGATTCTCTTTTATTCCCATTGCTGGGGTTTATCTGTTACAGGTCATGTTACCATGCCTGAAGAGTCTAAGCACCCTTTAATTTCTTATAGTTCAAAGAACGATTTCTTTTTGATTGGGACTGCAAATATAAATCACTTTTTTATAATTGCAACAATTGTTAATAACTTTTATAATTTTTTATTTTCAATTGTTTTTTCCTTAACGGAGATGCAAATGTAATAAGGTTTTTTCAATTTCAAAGGATTGTTAATAACTTTTTCAATCCTATTATTTATTTGCATTTCTGCGTTGATTCAAAGAACGATTACTAAATCAACGATGCAAATATATAAAACATATATAATCGATTCCAAGAAAAAAATTAAATAATTTTCTAACCTTCAGATAATCAATTAAAAAAGTTTGTATCCCATTTTTTGGGATCCAATTTATACTCCTCTATAAAGCAAACCCAGTTTTTTTCACTTTTAAAACTGTAAAACCAAAGTTTTATTTTACTTAGATATTGAAGATTTATTTTTTTAAAAAAGAGTCCCCACGAAATCTTTTTCATTATAGATTCTGATTCTGTGGGTTCTGCTTTGTAAAAATCTGAAACCCATGTGATTTCATCAGAAACTATTACTGGAACATTGTTATTTACAAAATCTGCTGCTACTATATTAAATGTTTCTGTAAATGAAACTTGTAATCCTATATCCATTTTTCTTACAAGTTTAGTAAACTCTTCATGGTTTAACCATCCATGTTCAACAAGTTTATGTTTTGGATTATTCTTAAAAAGATTTCTTAAATTTTTAAGAACAGGATCACCATTATTTTCTACCCTAGCTACATTAACATGAAAATGAAGTTCTTTATTTATTGAATTAGCGAATTGAATTGCCGAAACAGCTTGATACAATTGATTTTTTAACGGTCTAATAGCACCAAAACATCCCACATTCAGAACTTTTTTATTTTTATTTTCACATTCATTCTTTTTATCAAAAAGATTTACCGGATAATAATTTGGTAAGTAAATAGTTTTTTTAGGAAGTATATTATTGAAATCTTCGTATGTGGTTTTAGAGTTTACAGATATAAATACATTCTTATATTTCTGATATTCATAAACCCATTCCATCGCTATTCCTTCATTAGCAATAAATGGAATTTCACTATGTAATCTAATTATCCATTTAACATTAGGGTGTAATTTTGTCAAAATTTCAAATTTTGAAGGTACCACCCATAGTGCTTCTATTATAACTATATTAGCCTTATGTTTTTTTACTTCTCTATCAATATCATTATTATCTTTCACCTCAATTAAATGAGAATCATACCCATTTTTCTGTAACATTTTGTTTACAAAACTGGCAGAGTTTAAAAGTCCAGAAGAAATTGTTTTTACATCATGATGAGATGTCATTCTCTTTTTAAGAATGAAAAGAATTTTTGGTGAAGAATGCATGGATATATTTATTAATAAATATATCTGAAAAGCCAAATTCTGATACTTTATGAAAAAAAATAATAAAAATTTAATTATTTTTCTTTTCCAAAATTATCTTTAAAAGATCATCAAAAATTGAAAATTCGTTTTTATTCTCAATAATTTCTCCATCCAAAACTTTAGATATTATTTGTTCTTTTGCTGTGATCAAATTATCTATATCAACATCAATAGTATTTTGACAAATCAATTTTATTATTTGAATATTATCGGATTTTTGAGATGCTCTATGAATACGGTCCTCTGCCTGTATTTTACTTGCAGGTTCCCAAGGTAAATCAAGAAACATAAGACAACTTGCAGAAGTTAAAGTCAATCCTACTCCGGCTGCTCCAATTGTACCTACAAAAACTTTACAGCTATCATCATTCATAAACTTATCTACTGATTGCTGTTTTTCAATCATATTATGTTTTCCTGTAAACCAAACTGCTACATCTTTAAATTGTTCATATATATATTCAGACGCACTAATAAACTGGGAGAAAACAACAATTTTTTCATCACCTTCTATGATGTTTTTTATAAACTCTATTGATTGTTTTGCTTTATACATAGAGGTAAATTGTTTCAATTTTTGTATCCTAGCAAGGTGAGTCATTTTATCATCACTTTCTTGTGTTTCATCAACTACACCGTCCTCTATTTTTTTATATTCTTTTAGTGAATCTGATTTAATTTCTATAGGTATGGTAGTATAGGTTTTTGGTGGAAGAAATTTAAGAATATCTTTTTTTAATCTTCTTAAAAAATAAGGAGATATCCTTCTGTATAGTTCTTCTAAATTGGAATAGCCATCATAATTCCAATGTCCAAATTTATCTTGATGAGCATTACAATATCTTATTCCAAAATTATGTGCATTTGACCATTCTTT
>JACCDT010610376.1_pt1 | contig 11942 bp, 11 predicted proteins | sample 7446291 | NCBI WGS metagenome assembly JACCDT01 (sample SAMN15323446, study PRJNA562643) | freshwater metagenome | isolation source: river surface water | place: USA:Blue River Watershed | collected 2017-08-17 | reverse complement strand
TAAAGGCAGATGCCACCCTACGAGCCGCTTATTTGGGGTATTGATAATGGATACATTCTTAGCAGCTCTCTTCTCCGGAACATCTCGCGGAGCAATCTTCGCTCTTGTGGCACTTGGCCTTGTAATAGTTTGGCGCGGTGCGGGAATCGTGAACTTTGCGCAAATGGGCCAGGCGATGTTCAGTACTTATATCGCTTCCACTCTGATCATTAATGGCAACAGTTATTGGGTTGGATTTATCGTTGCGTTGCTATCTGGTGCAGTATTGGGATCAGTTATAGATATTCTTGTAATGAGGCCACTGTCAAATAAGAAGAAGACAGAGCTATTAAGTAGTGAATCAATGAGAGCTGCAGTTCCTGTGCTCGCATCTCTTGGAATCCTTGGTGTACTTCAGGCACTCGCCGGAATCATTTGGGCTGCCGAAGAACGTGGCTTCCCTGCCCCTGCAAAACTAGAAGGGTTTACTGTGGGCGGGGATGTAATGCCATTTACTGCTTTTGATCTATTTGTTATTGGATCTGTATCGGTAACGCTCATTCTTACAACGCTGTTTTTTAAGAAGACAAGCATGGGACTTGCAATGCGCGCTACGGCGCTGAATCAAGAGGTAGCAAAACTCAGCGGCATTCGTACAAATTTAACTAGAACTGTTAGTTGGGCAATTTCAGGTGCGGCATCCTCACTCGCTGGTCTCTTACTTACCCCTTCATCAAATCTTTCACCAAATACATTAGATCTCGCACTGCTGATTGGATTTACAGCAGCCGTAGTTGGCGGACTCGACAGTCCGGCAGGTGCAGTTCTTGGTGGATTCATCATTGGAATGGTGATCTCCTTTGTTACGTTCTATGACACACCTGAGGATGTCTTCTTAGCTATTCTCGCAGTTCTCCTTCTCGCTTTGATTGTCCGGCCTAGGGGTCTGCTCGGCTCAAAGGATGTGCGCCGTGTCTAAAGAAAAAATGCATTCAATAGCTCGCAGAAGTCTTATACGCACCCTTCTCTTCGTGGTTGCAATTCTCTGGATTGGCTCAACTTTTGATGCCTATAACCAAGGTCAATTGGCAGTCGTCTTAATTCTCTTTATTGGAGTTCTCTCCGTAACGATTCTTACTGGAATCTCAGGACAACTCTCTCTGGGGCAAGGTGCATTAATGGCGGTGGGTGGCTACTCGACAGCTCTATTGATGACCAACTTTAAATTCTCGCTCTGGATCGCGATTCCATTCTCAATAATTGGCGCAGCGATTGCGGGTTTACTTCTTGGTGTTGCTGCAGCGCGTCTTAGTGGCCCATATCTTGCAGGAACTACTTTGGTAGTTGCACTCGCTGTCCCCACCATCGCCAATCGATTTGTCTCTGTCTTCAAAGGCGATGAAGGTCTTCCCGTAGATGTTGGCTATCCACCTCAATGGTTTAGCAATACATTTGGTGAACCTTCTTATGAGCAATGGCAGCTTTATGTAGCTTTGCCATTTGCAGCGATTGCTCTCTTTCTCGCTTCGAATATGCTGCTTTCTCGTTCAGGGCGAATGTGGCGATCGATTCGAGATAATGCGACAGCCTCATCTCTCACTGGCGTTAATTACTCTCGCCAAAAAATTTATGTTTTTATCGTATCTGCATCTTTTGCAGGTCTTTCAGGTGCGCTCTACGGACTTCGCGGCCTTGTTGGCCCGAGCGTCTATCCAGTCTCGCTCTCGCTAACGCTCCTAACGGCTGCAGTGCTAGGTGGAATTCGAAGTATTGCCGGGGCATTTATCGGAACCGTAATAGTTGTCTTCCTGCCAGACTGGATTGATCTGGTGATTGAAAACTTCGAACTCAGTGAGCAAGTTTCAAATTACATGCCAGCCCTGATCTCGAGCTTGTTGCTCATTCTCACCGTGGTCATCAACCCTGCCGGGGTTGCGGGCACCAAACTGCATAAGCACAAGTAAATCTATAAATATTCGTTATAAAGGGCTCCTTACTCAGCGGTATCACCTCCGCGAATCTGCGAGTTTCTTCACTTTCCGTTCACTTTCGCGCCCCCGTCTGTTAGCGTAATGGCGTTCCAGCCCGCCTCTGGGCTGGTGGCAATGAAGCCGCAAGCGCTGCCTCATTGCAATTACGGCAAAGAGAAAGAGTGAATGCAGTGATAAATCGTGCATCTCTGTCCCGATCACCTCGTAAATTCCTTGCTACAACTGCTGCGGTAATTGCGGGAGCTCTTGCGCTCTCAGCTATGCCAGCACAGGGTGCAAACACTCCAGGTGTAAGCGACACTGAAATTATTCTAGGCATGCAGCTACCTCAGACAGGTGGAGCGAGCCCAGGTTATAACAAGGTAGATGACGCAATGCGCGCCTACTTTGATTATGTAAATTCAAAGGGCGGCGTACATGGCCGCAAGATCACATTGGTCGCTTATGACGATGAATATAAGGCAGGAAAGACAGTAAGCACTGCCTCACGACTAATCACTAAAGACAAAGTATTTGCAATGGTTGGCTCAGTTGGTACACAGACACATATCTCTGTTATCAAGGACATCAACCGCCGTGGAATCCCTGATCTATTCGTCAACAGTGGTTACAGCGGTTTCTACACTGATCCTAAGAAGTATCCAACTACTTTCGCGGGCCTCGGAACTTATGTAACTGAAGCGAAAATCATCGGAAAGCACATTAAAGAGAATATGTCAGATAAGAAAGTCGGAATTCTCTATCAGACAGATGACTTCGGTAGAAATACAGTTGCAGGCCTCACCACTGCTGGAGTTACCTTTGAAAAGGGTAAAACAGCGGCAACATTTATTGCAGGATCACAGGCCACACCTGGTGCTCTTGATGCGCAGATGAAGCAACTTCAAGATAACAAGGTAGAAGTTGTCGTCGTAGGTGCAACAGCATCTGCATTTGCAGCTGCTGTTGGCTCAGCCCTTAAGATTGGCTACCGACCACAGTACGTTGTGATCTCTGTTGGATCAGATGCAACAACATTCCAGACAGTTCTTGCTCTGCGAGGCACAGCCCCTGCAGTATCTGCTGCTCTTCTCGCTGGAACTATCTCAGCATCACATGCTCCATCACCAGCGGAAGCCGATGATGAGTACGTCAAGGCATTTAAGAAGATCAATGATGAATTCAACAAGGGACCAGCGGCCGGTAAGGTTTGGGACAACAACGTCTTACAGGGAATGAATATTGGTTACCTGACAACGGCAGCCCTACTTGGAACTGGCAAGAACCTCACACGTCCAGGAATCATCAAGTACCTTGAAAACAACAGTAAGAAACTTTCCAATGCTGCTCTTGCGCCACTTGGTTACTCTACAAAGAGCCACGAGGCCTACACAGGCTTCTGGATCGGAAAGTACGACGCAACAGCAGTCCTTAAGCCAATCGATGGCACACGCAAAATGTGGACAACTGATTCGGCTAACGGCCCTGTAACAGAACTCAAATACACACGTCCTGCAATTGCAGCTGATGCTCTACCAAAGGTTGGTTAATCACATGAAGCTATCAACTCGTAAATTAATCGCATCATTAGGTGCAGCGACACTTCTCTCAACTCTTGCAGTTGCAGTAGTGCCTGCAGCCAACGCTGCTGCTCCTACATGTTCGACTGTTGCAGACGTTGAAATCTGTAATGGAACACTTACAAATGGTGCGGCATATACATTCAGAATGCCAAGCAAATTCGGTGGAACTATGTTCTTCTGGGAGCATGGATTCCGTCCAACGTATCCAGGTGTTTCAGCGGTCCCTAAGGGAATCGAAGAGATCACGCCAGCTAATCAATCAACTGGCAAAGACATCACTAAAGAGATGCTCAAGGCTGGTTATGCAGTAGCTGCATACGATGGAACCGTAAAGGGCATGCGTGGTTGGAATAACGTCTACCGCGTAGAGATGCTCAAGGAAGTCATCGATGCCGCAATGGCAAAGTACACAACGAAGATTCAGCGCAAGGTTGTCTACGGTTCTTCACAGGCCGGTTCAATCATCACGCCATTCGTTGAGAAGTATCCAACTTATGCTGACTCAGTCGGTATCTTGGCTGGATTGACTCCATCACCTGCAGATTCAATTCAATCCGCATGTGACATCTTCTACCTTCTAAGCATCTTCGCTGATCCAACGATCAAGGGATGTGCAGCATTTGGTACTAAGGGCGTGCCTGGTCACATGGCTTGTGTAGGAGAGCTCCTCAAGGTCGTTTCACTTCTGACAACTTGGAGTGGAAACCTTGGAGCACCAGCTCTTGAATATCCAGCAGCTCTTAAGGCTGCAGGAATTCCACAACGTTCAGCTCTCTTGCTCATCGGTCTCTTGACTGGCGTACCAACAAAGAGTGCTCATATGGATGGAATTTCAACAAGCACTCTAGTTGCTGAACACAGCATCAATGCAACTGTTGCAATTCTTGAAAACATGGGTGAAGCGGTTGCAACTGGCACACTTGCTGGCCAATCAATGTCTGAGATCACAGGCGCAGGTTTCTACGACAACACAAAGACTGATTGGGCAGCGCTGCTCGATGAGGCCGATTCAGGTCGTTACAACCTTGGACTATCGGGTGATGATGCAATCAACGGAATGCTTACAGTTCTGAAGGCTGCACCTCGTGTAACTGGAAATGCTGATGCAATCGCTAAGTTTAAGGCGCTTGATAAGTCATCATTTACATCAAAGCACCCAACAATCTTGCTCTCAAATGAAGCAGATCGTCTGGTCTTTGCAGGTAACTCTTCTCGCTATGTAGATCGCAAGCGTGAAGTCTATGAAAAAGAGCTTGAAGCATGGAATGTGTTCAAAAAGGGTCCAAAGCCTCGCTGGAACACACTTGCTCTCTATGCAATGACACCTGAGACCTACACCAAGTACCTTCCAACTGGTGCTCCAGATCTGAAGGCGGCGCCAGCTGTATCAGGAGTAGGACACCAGACATTTACAACCAAGCAGATGAAGGCTTGGGTGGATATGTTGGCAGTTGCTGCAAAGTCAGGAAAGGTACCAACTGCATCGTATGTTGAATACATTGCAACAAAGGTTCCTTACCTCAATGGAGATACTGAGTATCGTCCAACCGATCTGAAGTACAACTTCGGTTACTAATCGAAACTGATTAACGAAAGGGCTCCGGGCAACCGGGGCCCTTTCGCTTTGCATGAGGAGTTGGCCTCGTGAACTATCCTTCCCATATGAGAATCCAAACAGCTGCCGATATGCACGCACTCGGCAAGCGCATCGGAGCTCTCTGTAAAGCTGGTGATTTGATTCTGCTGAATGGACCACTTGGCGCTGGCAAAACAGTTTTGGTGCAGGGCATTGGTGAAGCACTAGGAATCGCGGATGTTACGTCGCCAACCTTCGTAATTTCTCGAATCCATAAAGCCCCGCTGTCGCTGATTCATGTCGATGCATATCGACTACTTGAAGGCGGGAACGCAGCGGCATATCTCGATGATTTAGATCTTGACACACCTCGTGAGAGCGCTGTCACGGTAATTGAATGGGGCGGTGCGGAATCTGCGCGCCTTAGCGAAGAGCGCCTAGAAATCACCATCGATCGCACTGATGATGTTCGTGAAGTGACAATTAAAGCTGTCGGAGAACGCTGGCAGGGAATTTCATTATGACAATTTCGCTTGCCATCGATACTTCTACCTCAAAGACAATTGTCGGAATTATTGAAGATGGCGCCATTCTCTTTGAAGAAGCACACGAGGGTGCGACAGACCATGGCCGCGCTCTGAGCGAACTGGTTGCCAAAGCGCTGAAGGTTTCCAAACCACCCCACCAAGTAGTTGTCGGAATGGGACCGGGACCATTTACTGGACTTAGAGTTGGCATCGCCTTTGCACAAACATTTGCTCTCGCTCGCGATATTCCTGTCGTTGGTGTCTGCTCACTTGATGCAATCAAGATTGATCAGAGCGAATACGTTGTCGCAGTTGATGCCCGCCGCAAAGAAATTTACTGGGCAAGCTATAAAGATGGAGTTCGCATCGATGGTCCACATGTTAATAAACCTGCCGAGATAGAGAACTTCATCATTGATGTATATCCAGATATGGGCAAGCTCGTTGAGCTTTCTATTACTCAGAACATTACTGAGCCCATGTATCTACGTAGACCTGATGCAGTACCAACGGCGGAGCGATGATGATTACCTATCGCCAACCCATCGCTTTAGATATTCCCGTCCTTGTTGGATATGAACGCGAACTTTTTCCATATTCGCCTTGGTCTTCTGCACAGTTCAAAGAGGAGTTCGCTGGAATTCCGCGTACTCGCTTTATGAGCGTTGCCGAGAGCGATAACAAGATCATTGGATATTGCGGTGTATTTCTTCCAGCACCTGGTGTTGAGGCAGACATCCTTACCGTTGCCGTGCTACCTGAATTTCGCAGACAGGGTATTGCCCGTGAATTTATGCGCCAGATCGAAGAATGGTCGCAAGAGCGAGGTGCTAGCGCAATGATGCTAGAAGTCGAGCACACCAATGAATCGGCCATCGAGCTCTATAAATCACTTGGTTATCTGAAGATTTCAGTACGCATGGATTACTACGGACCAGGCAACGATGCCTTTGTGATGCGAAAGGATTTCGCATGATGGAGCCAATCGTTCTGGGAATTGAAACATCGTGTGATGAGACTGCAATCGGCATTGTGCGCGGTCGCACTTTGCTTGCAAATGAGATCGCATCGAGCGTCGATGAGCATGCGCGTTTTGGGGGAGTTGTTCCCGAGATTGCATCTCGTGCACATCTGGAAGCAATCTTGCCGAGTATTGAACGTGCAGTTAAAGATGCAAAGATTTCACTGAAAGATATTGATGCTGTTTCTGTAACCGCTGGTCCTGGTTTAGTTGGTGCACTCCTGGTGGGAGTGGCATCTGCGAGCGGTTTAGCTCAAGGTCTTGGTCGCCCGTTATACGGAGTCAACCACCTAGCGGCTCACGTTTCAGTAGATTACTTAACCCACGACAAACCGACAGATCCAACTATCGCACTACTTGTTAGTGGTGGACATTCATCACTATTGCAGGTGGACGACATCACTGGGTCGATTACAAAACTTGGTGCAACTATGGATGATGCAGCAGGTGAGGCCTTCGATAAAATTGCGCGAATTCTTGAACTTGGTTTCCCTGGTGGACCTGCCATTGATCGAGAAGCCACAAGCGGTAAGGCTGATGCGATTGATTTCCCTCGCGGATTAACTACTTCCAACGACTGGGCAACGCGTCCCTACGACTTCTCTTTTTCAGGTCTTAAGACGGCAGTTGCTCGTTACCTGGAGAGCACTCCGAAATATGTTCGCTCAGATGTCGCAGCTTCATTCCAGGAAGCAGTTGTCGACGTTCTACTACTAAAGGCTCTGGCTGCATGTAAATCATCAGGTATTGATTCACTGGTCATTGCAGGGGGAGTTGCCGCCAATTCACGCCTTCGCGCAGTGGCCGCAGATCGCTGCGCAAAAGCAGGTATCGAACTTCGCATCCCAAACCCTGCCCTCTGTACCGATAATGGCGCGATGGTCGCAGCCCTGGGCAGCCTCATGCTCGCTGCCGGCCGCCCAGCCACACGAGGGGCCTTTGACGCAGATTCCAGCCTTAAGGTGGAGCAAGTCAGCCTCTGATGCCTTCAATTTGCAGGCGGGAATACACCGCCCTAGGCTTGGCGTTAGCACTCAAGGGTCGACACTGCTAACGCAGGTGAGCCCCACGTAAGTGGATCTAAACCGAAGTAAAACTCGAATCAGAAGGAGTACAACCATGGCAGTAGCCATTAAGCCGCTCGAAGATCGCATCGTTGTAAAGGCAAATGAGGCCGAGACAACTACAGCATCAGGTCTCGTTATTCCAGATACTGCGAAAGAGAAGCCACAAGAAGGAACAGTTGTTGCAGTTGGCCCAGGCCGCTTCGATGATGGCGCTCGCGTACCTATGGATGTAAAGGTCGGCGATGTCGTTCTCTACAGCAAGTACGGCGGAACAGAAGTTAAGTACAACAACGAGGAGTACCTCGTACTCTCTGCTCGCGACATCCTCGCGATTATCGAGAAGTAATCCATGGGAAAGATGCTGGAATTCGACGAGCACGCTCGTCGCGCAATGGAACGTGGTGTCAACCAACTCGCTGACACCGTCAAGGTAACGCTCGGACCTAAGGGTCGTAACGTCGTTATTTCTAAGTCATTTGGTGCGCCAACAATTACAAACGATGGCGTAACGATTGCAAAAGAGATTGAACTCTCTGATCCAGTCGAGAACATGGGCGCACAGCTTGTGAAGGAAGTTGCGACAAAGACAAACGATGTCGCAGGTGACGGAACAACTACAGCAACTGTTCTGGCTCAAGCAATGGTTAAGGAAGGTCTTCGTAACCTTGCAGCCGGCGCACAGCCAATGGATCTCAAACTTGGAATCGAAGCAGCTGTAGAAGCTGTTTCAGCACGCCTTCGCGAGAATGCAACGGTGGTAAAGGACAAGGCGCAGATCGCTGACGTCGCAACTATCTCTGCACAAGATCGCGCAATCGGCGAACTCATTGCTGAAGCAATGGATAAGGTCGGCAAAGATGGAGTTATCACTGTAGAAGAAGCTTCTACAACTGCTCTTGAACTCGAATTTGCAGAAGGTATGCAGTTCGATAAGGGCTATATCTCTCCATACTTCGTCACTGACCAAGATCGCATGGAGTCAGTGCTAGACGATGCTTACATCCTCATCTCTGCAAATAAGATCTCAGCTCTTCCTGAACTCCTTCCTCTTCTAGAGAAGGTTTCACAGGCAGGTAAGCCACTTCTGATCATCGCTGAAGATGTAGAAGGCGAAGCGCTTTCAACTCTCGTTGTAAACCGCATGCGCGGAGTATTTACATCAGCTGCAGTGAAGGCACCAGGATTCGGTGACCGTCGCAAGGCGATGTTGCAAGATATTGCAATCCTGACTGGCGGAACTGTTATCTCTGCTGAAGTAGGCATGAAGCTAGAGGCTGCAACTCTTGAAGATCTCGGTCGCGCCCGTCGCATCGTGATCACAAAGGATGCAACAACTATCGTGGATGGCGCTGGAGATAAGGCACTCGTTGCAGGTCGCGTAAATGAGATTCGTAACGAGATCGCATCATCTGACTCTGATTGGGATCGCGAGAAGCTACAAGAGCGCGTTGCAAAGCTCGCCGGTGGCGTCTGCGTTATCAAGGTCGGAGCTCACACTGAGGTAGAACTCAAGGAGAAGAAGCACCGTCTTGAAGATGCTATCTCGGCAACTCGCGCAGCAGTAGAAGAAGGAATCGTTATCGGCGGAGGCGCAGCACTCGTGCATGCAGCAGACGCTCTTAACGACAACCTCGGCTTCACAGGCGATAAGGCTGTCGGTGTTGCACTTGTTCGTAAGGCTTGCGATGAACCACTTCGTTGGATTGCCGAGAACGCTGGACTAGAAGGCTACGTAGTAGTTGCAAAGGTCCGCGCACTTAAGGCTAACGAAGGCTTCAACGCTGCTACTGATGTCTATGGCGATCTTGCAAAAGATGGCGTCATCGATCCAGTAAAGGTCACTCGTTCAGCACTTGCTAACGCTGCATCAATTGCTGCGATGTTTATTACAACAGAAGCTGTTGTCTTCGAACGTCCTGCAGATGCAGAACCAGCAGCTGCTGGCCACGGACACTCACATGGTCCAGGAGGACATAGCCACTAAGTTCACGAGTGGCTAATGGATTCAGCCACTAACTAAGAAATTCTCTTAGCAAAGAGAAATCCCCCGTCGCTATTACTAGCGGCGGGGGATTTCTCTATTTCTTAGGAGAAATTATGATGCTTCTGAAATTCGTGGAATGCCACGGCTCTCGAGAATTGCTGCGCGATCATCTTCAGAGAGACCGCCCCAGATTCCATAAGGCTCCTGGACTGCGAGCGCATGTGCGCGGCACGCAGCAATTACTGGACAGGAAGCACAGACAGCTTTCGCGGCATTCTCTCTGTTGCGGCGACGAGGTCCGCGTTCACCATCAGGATGAAAGAACATCTCTGAATCCATCGAACGACAAGAACCTTCGTACTGCCACTCCCATTGCTCAGCAATAGGTTGAGGTAGACGAGAAAGTTCGGCCATATCTGTGCTCCTTTTCGAAGTTGTAGGGAGAATCTACAACCGTTTCATAAGTTGTTCAAGCCTCAACGCGCCAGAAGTTGTTCAAAAGGGCGAAATGTCCGAATTTCAAGTGGTGAGTTAAGCGACTTACCGCCACGATAGCGCCATGGCAAAGCGTGCCCACGAAGTCGTGGAGGAGAAACTCACCGTAGCAGCGGTGGCTCGCCTCATCGGCGTCGCACCGGCCACCTTACGTACCTGGGATCGCCGCTATGGCCTTGGTCCCTCCGACCATAACGATGGCGAACATCGTCGCTACTGCCCTGCAGATGTCTCAAAACTCATGACTATGCGCCGCCTCATCGTCGCAGGTGTTTCACCTTCAGATGCTGCAGAGCAAGCCAAAAGCCATAAGGGCGAATTTAAAGTAAAGAAGGTTGTTAAAGAGTTTGAAGTTCGCGAAGAAGTTGTAGATGCAATTTACAAAGCGCTACAGAGTTTTGATCGTGCATTTGTAGAAGAGACTCTGACCCACGAAATCAGCGAATATGGCGTAGAAGGCGCATGGTCTGATGTCATTGTTCCAACCCTTTTTCTGATTGGTCAGGATTGGGAGAACGACCAAAAGGGAATTGAAGTCGAGCACCTCTTCTCCGAAATCCTCAAGCGCACAATGCATAACCAAGTAGTTGAATTGAAGAAGCCTGTTAACTCCCGTCCGGTATTGCTTGCTGCCGTGGGAGAAGAGCTTCACTCATTGCCGGTCTATGCTCTTGCCGCGGCGCTCTGCGAACGCAATATTCAGACCTACGTTCTTGGTGCACGGACTCCCTTGATCGCCCTCTCTGCAATGGTTTCACGCGTTGCACCACCAGCGATTTTCTTATGGGCCCAACTACCTAAGAATGCCGAGACCAAATATTGGGAAGAGATCCCAGCAATTCGACCAGCCCCACGAATCGTCGTCGGTGGTCCGGGTTGGGATTCGGTTGAATGCTCTGATGTCATTCGCGCCGAGGGCCTTGAGCATGCCTGCGATGAGATTGCGCAGGCTTTAGGGGCTTAATTGAGCCGGTAGACTGCTCACTCGAAGACCGCGAGGAGAGCCATTTAATGAGTATCGATTCTGAAAAGGTCGCGCTCCTTGGCCTCACATATGACGATGTCTTACTTCTTCCAGATGCCTCCGATGTCGTTCCTTCAGAGGTAGATACATCTACTCGCCTCACACGAAATATCACTTTAGCTGTTCCACTGGTTTCATCAGCGATGGATACCGTTACAGAATCTACGATGGCGATTGCTATGGCGAAGGCTGGTGGCATCGGAATCATCCACCGTAACTTGCCGATTGAAGAGCAAGTCACTCACGTTAAATTAGTGAAGAACATTGGACTTTCTGGCGCTGCAGTGGGCGTGGGCGATGATGGTTTTGCTCGCGCACAAGCGCTGATTGAAGCTGGTGTTGATGTCGTTGTGGTCGATACTGCACACGGACACCATCGCGCAGTGCTAGATGCGATCGAACGCATTAAGAAGTTCTCATCAGCAGTTGAAATTATTGGTGGAAACGTCGCAACTCGTGCTGGTGCACAGGCACTTATCAATGCAGGTGCCGATGCCGTCAAGGTTGGCGTTGGTCCAGGATCTATCTGCACAACTCGTGTTGTTGCAGGTGTTGGCGTCCCGCAAGTTACGGCAATTATTGAAGCTGCAAAGGCATGTAACAAAGCTGGCATCCCATTGATTGCAGATGGTGGACTTCAGTATTCAGGCGACATTGTTAAAGCAATCGTTGCGGGTGCAAACTCTGTGATGCTCGGTTCACTTCTTGCAGGGTGC
>JACCDT010456353.1_pt1 | contig 11942 bp, 8 predicted proteins | sample 7446291 | NCBI WGS metagenome assembly JACCDT01 (sample SAMN15323446, study PRJNA562643) | freshwater metagenome | isolation source: river surface water | place: USA:Blue River Watershed | collected 2017-08-17 | reverse complement strand
GGCGGAGCAAAAAGAATCGGCGCTGGAATTGCCGCTAAACTTGCCAAAATGGGCTATGATTTGGTAATTACTTACAATAATTCAAAAAAAGAAGCTGAGATTCTACAAAATTCAATCATCAGCAAATACTCAGTTAAATGCCAGATTATTAAATGTGATTTACTCAAAGTTACAGAGGTAGAAAAATTAGTAAGCTATCTTGAAAAAAACTTGGATAATTGGAATTTGCTAATTAATAATGCCTCAATTTTTAATCAATCAAAATTTATTTCAAGCAACTCTACAGATTTAATCAATAATCTGCAGATACATCTTTTATCACCATTAATTTTATCTCATTTTTTTGCTAAAAATGCCATCATCAATCAAATAAAAGATGCAAATATCATCAATATGGTTGATAAAAATATCAAGCGCTTTGACACTAAATATTTTAATTATTTGCTAAGTAAAAAATTCTTAGCACAAACCACCGAGATGCTTGCCCTAGAATTGGCGCCACAAATCAGAGTCAATGCCATCGCTCCCGGATTTATTTTAAACAGCATTGATAATAGCGATAGTCAAACTGCAATCTCCAAGATAATTGCCAAAATTCCTTTAAAATCAAAGGGCAAAATCGAAAATATTTTACAGACAATTGAGTTTTTAATTGAAAATAAATTCGTTACTGGTCAAATAATTTTTATTGATGGAGGCGCCAGTTTAAATCATGCCGGATAATTTAGCACAAGATAAATATTTAACAGACAAAATTGCAATTATCGCCGGCAGAGGAAACTTACCAAAAATATTAATCGAAGATTGTCAAAAAAGAGGACGGCAATTTTTGTTATTTTTACTAGATTCAGAAGCATATGAAATTGATTATTCAAATTTTAACCCAATCACCCTGCCTTACGGCGATATTTCAAAAGTTATAGAAATTATTAAGAGCAAACAAATTAAAAATCTGGTTTTGGTTGGCGCGGTCAATAAGCCTAATTTTTCTACAATTAAAGTAGATAAAAAAGGTGGGTTACTACTCTCAAAAATACTAGCTAAAAAAATCTTAGGTGATAATTCGGTCTTACAAACTGTAATTAATTTTTTTGAAAAAGAAGGCTTAAAAATTTTAACTATCGATCAATTGCTTAGCGATATCCTATCAAAAGAAGGGGTGTTAACTAAATTAGCGCCAAATGATGATGATTTAGAAAATATAAAAATTGCAATTAAGGCAATCAAAACCATCTCTTATCTTGATATCGGCCAATCAGTAATTATGGCTCAAAAACAAATTATTGCCGTTGAAGCGCTTGAAGGCACTGATAATTTAATCAAAAGATGCTCTGAATTAAATACCGAATTCAAAAAAGATGCAATTTTAGTAAAATTAAAAAAGACTGGTCAAACCAAAAAAGCCGATCTGCCGGTAATTGGCATTGACACTATCAAAAATTGCCATAATCAGGGCATCAAAGGCATTGCCATCGAATCTGGCGCCACTTTAATCATCGATAAAGAACAAGTAATAAAAACCGCAGATCAATTAGGATTATTCATTATCAGCATTAAAAAACCCAAAATTACTAACTTTTCATTTTTTAAACATTGTCTATAAAAACAATTTCTCCATTACCTCCATCTTTTTTTCTTGCGGGAACTTCCTCCTCTTGCCTTACAAAAAAGGAGTCTTCTTCTCTTTCTGCCCTTGTAAGAGGCGGTCGGGGTGAGGGATATTTTAATTTATCCCTACCAACCGAAGTAAAAACTATATTCAAAACCTTCGCTAAAAATCCTGATTCAATCAGACTAGTTGGCGGCTGCGTAAGAGACCTAATTCTAGCAAAACCAGTAAATGATTTTGATTTTGCCACCAAATTACTACCAAGCGAAATCATTGAAATCCTGGAAATCCACCAAATCAAAGCAATCCCAACCGGCATTAATTACGGCACCATAACTGCAGTCATCAATCATAAAAATTTTGAAATTACTACCCTCAGAAAAGATAATGACCCAGATGGTCGTCATTTAAAAGCCGAATTCATCAATGATTATTATTTAGATGCCGCCCGAAGAGATTTTACCATCAACGCTTTATATCTCGATGATCAAGGCCAAATCTATGATTATTTTAATGGCCTAAAAGATCTAGAAAATAAAAAAGTAAAATTTATCGGCAATGCTGAGGAGAGAATCACCGAAGATTATCTAAGAATTTTACGCTTCTTTAGATTTAGCTGCTTTTACAGCTCTGATTTTGACCAAGAAGGCCTAAATGCCTGCGTCACACTAAAGTCCACCCTCCAAAAATTATCCGCTGAAAGAGTCAGAATCGAAATATTAAAAATTTTTTCCTGCCAAAAAAAAGAGAATTTAATTAAAACCTTAAACACCCTAAATGACGCAAAAATCAGCGAAGAAATTCTTGGCAATCAACATCAATTCGATTATCAAAAATTAAAAAATCTCTTTTTGCTAGAAGATAAAATTAAACCCCAAAAATTATATTACCAAATCCGCAGCCACAATTCCAAAACCTTTAAGAACAACTATCTGCTGCCATTTTTTACCGCCATCTTTAACAATGACAGGAAATTTGAGGAAAATCTTAAACTCATAACCACCAAACTAAACCTCACCAATAAAGAAAAAAATTACTGCCAATTTCTAAGCCAAACCATTCTAAAATATAGTAAATTACCCAATCAAGAACAACTAAAAAGACTATTAATTGAATTTGATCAAGGGCTGGTAATCGATTTTTATTTCTTCAATCTAGCGCAAAATTTTTGCGATAAAACCTTAGAAACCATCAATCAAATCAAACAAAATAGCGATCTCATCACCAATTTCATTAAACCAAATTTCCCAATTAATGGCAATTGCCTAACCAAACTCGGCTATAAAGGCAAAAAAATTGGCCAAATGCTTGAAATAGCCAAAGAATTCTGGATCAAGAGTGATTTTAAGGCTAACAAAGAGCGGCTGATAAAATTTTTACTAAAAAAATGAAATTAATCAGCTTTAATATTAATGGTTTAGAGATGATTAAAACATAAGGAATCGGTCATAGACCATTGCTGCAGCTTTAAGATAAGCCTTGATAGATTTTTTATATTACCAAAATAATACCGCTATCGCAATAATGCCCCTAACTAGGATGATATTGTCTGCGCCTGGAAGTGATCTGTGAGACCCCCTTCTTGAAGTTTGAATCATCTAAGATTAGGTACCCAAGGTTACTTTTTTTAGCTACTTCTTCGCCCTCTCAACATAGCTACCATCTTCGCATTTAACGATGATTTTATCGCCATTTGAAACGAAAGGTGGAACCATAACTCTGGCGCCATTTTCTAAGGTTGCTGGTTTGTAAGAGGAGGAGACGGTTTGGCCTTTGATTACGGCTTCGGTACTAGTTACTTCTAGAGTTACGCTTTCAGGTAAATGGATCATGATTGGTTTGTCGTTACAATATTCAACATTGATTTCCATTCCTTCTTGTAAAAATTGTAGAGCGTCACCGACTAATTCTTTTTTAAAATTATATTGTTCAAAGCTTTGCATGTCCATTGCTACCAACTCACCTTGATCCATATATTGATATTGCAGGTTTTTTTGTTCTAAATAGGCTCTTTCAACATCTTCAGAAGAGCGGAAACGGACATTAGACTTAGTGCCATTAACAATATCTTTAATTTCAACCTGGATGAAAGCGCCACCTTTACCTGGCATAGTGTGCTCTCTTTTTAAAATTACCCATAATTGATTTTGATATTCAATTACATTACCAACCCTTAGGGAGTTTGCGTTTACTTTCATATTTGATTAAAATTAAGATTTATAAATTTCGGATTATTTCTTCGACAATTTTTTTAGCGTCACCAAAAATCATCAATACATTATCGCGATAAAATAATTCATTTTCGACGCCAGAATAGCCGGAGGCCATTGATCTTTTGAGGAAAAAAACGGTTTTGGCATTGGCAACTTCTAGAATCGGCATACCATAAATCGGACTTGATTTATCGGTTTTAGCCGCCGGGTTAGTAACGTCATTAGCACCAATTACCAAGGCAACATCAGCGCTTCTGAAGTCATTATTTATTTCTTCTAATTCAAAAACCTTATCATAGCTAATATCAGCTTCGGCTAGTAAAACATTCATGTGGCCCGGCATTCTGCCTGCAACTGGATGAATTGCAAATTTAACTCTGACTCCGGATTTTTCTAATAATTCTGACAATTCAGCAACCGCATGTTGCGCTGCGGCTACCGCCATACCATAGCCTGGAACAATAATTACTGATGAGGAATTTTTAAGTATGAAAGCGGCATCATCGGCGCTCGCCTGTTTAACCGGCAAGGTTTCAGACTTAGCCACAGCTTCACTATCCGCCGCTTTATTAGCAAATCCGCTAAAAATAACATTGATAATTGATCTATTCATCGCCTTGCACATCACATAACTAAGTATGGCACCACTCGCCCCAACCAAAGCCCCGGTGATAATCAATAAATTATTAGCTAAAGTAAATCCAATACCACTTGCCGCCCATCCCGAATAAGAATTAAGCATCGAAACCACTACTGGCATATCAGCGCCACCAACCGGAGCAATCAGCATCCAGCCAACCAAAAAGGCAACCAGATTCAGAATTATAAAAATAAATTTAGAACCACTTAAGATAAATAAAAGCAATAATATCGATAATAAAATTGCTAAATATTTTGCAAATTTTTGCGGATCCTGGCCACAAAATTTAGTACAAAATTTTAATGGAAATTTTGATTTTAAAGATTCTGATGAAAATTTTGCTTTAAGAGTTTTCCAATTATCATTTAATTTTAAAAAAGCCACAATTGAACCGCTAAAAGTAATCGCCCCAATCACCGAGCCAAGGCCCATCTCAATTAAACTTGAAAATTTAACATGACCATCTTCAAAAATACCAAAAGATTCCGGCATAAAAAGCGCTGCCGCTGCAATCAATACCGCCGCTAACCCAACCAGAGAATGAAATCCTGCCACTAATTGCGGCATCGCAGTCATTTTTACTTTTAAAGCAATCATCGAACCAATACCACCACCAATCAAAATCGCAATAATAATTAGCCCCAGATTTTTAACTTGCGGCAGTAAAAGCGTAGTTAAAATCGCCAATATCATTCCAACAATACCAAGCCAGTTACCAATCTTTGAAGTTTTAGGAGAAGAAAGCCCGTATAAAGACAATATGAATAAAACCGAAGAAATCAGATAGCAAAAAGCAATAAAATTATGCATATTTTTAATTTTTGATTAATGGGCAAAAAACCACAAAAATGAAGGCTAAATTCTAAATTTCTTAATTTATAAATGCAAGGAACTGAAAAAATTATTTAGCACCGCCTAACAATAATTAATACCAAAATCCATATAAAATAAAGCATTAATTTTTACCAAAAAGATGAAGCTATCTGCAGTATTTTATATGGATTTTGGTATAATATTTCAACTGCCGCTTTTTATCATTGCCAAGCGAGGTGTAAATGACAAACAAAAAGGTACCGGGTACCTTTTTGAATTATTTCTTAAAAATATTTTGCTAAATTTTTATTAGCTTTTTACAATGCCGCTATCTGTTTTAAAAAAAATTAAAAAATTATCATAAATTTTAACATGAAAGAACCAGAAATTACTGCACAATTAATTAAAGATCATAATTTAAATGACGAGGAATATCAAAAAATCCTGGATATATTGGGCCGCAAACCAAGCTTTACTGAACTTGGTATTTTTTCAGCAATGTGGAGTGAGCATTGTTCTTATAAATCAACTAAGAAATGGCTTAAAACTTTACATACTAAAGCACCATGGGTAATTTGTGGGCCCGGAGAAAATGCCGGTATTATTGATATTGGCGATAATCAGGCGGCGGTATTTAAAATGGAAAGTCATAATCACCCATCTTTTATTGAGCCTTATCAGGGCGCTGCAACTGGTGTTGGCGGAATTTTACGCGATGTATTTACGATGGGAGCAAGGCCGGTTGCTAATCTTAACGCTTTAAGATTTGGTGACATTGATCATTCAAAAACTAAATCTTTAGTAAATGGCGTTGTATCAGGAATTGGTGGCTATGGTAACTCAGTTGGGGTACCAACGGTTGCTGGCGAGGTTACTTTTGATGACAGTTATAATGGTAATATTTTGGTCAATGCGATGACAATTGGGGTGGTTGATCAGGATAAAATATTTTACTCAAGTGCCAGTGAAGTTGGGGCAAGCGTGGTTTATGTTGGCTCTAAAACCGGTCGTGATGGTATTAATGGCGCCGTAATGGCCTCTGATGAATTTAAAGAAGGTGATGATGATAAAAGACCAACCGTCCAAGTTGGCGACCCTTTTGCTGAAAAATTATTACTCGAAGCCTGTTTAGAATTAATGCAAACCGATGCAATAATTTCAATTCAAGATATGGGAGCTGCTGGCCTCACCTCTTCAAGCTTTGAAATGTCAGGAAAAGGCGGCACTGGAATTGAATTAAATTTAGATCAAGTACCGCAAAGAGAAGAAAATATGACTCCATACGAAATCATGCTTTCTGAAAGCCAGGAAAGAATGCTGGTAGTAATTAAACCAGAACAAGAACAATTAGCAAAAGCGATATTTGACAAATGGGGTCTTGATTTTGCAGTAATTGGTAAGGTTACTGATAGTGGCAAGGTAGTAGTAAAAATGCATGATAAAATTTATGCTGAAATTCCATCTCAACCACTTTCTGAAGCGGCGCTAGAATATGACCGGCCTTGGGTGTAAAACTTCTAGCTACGCTACTTCTTGATTGCCGCGGCAATCCGGGAAAAATTAATTAAGTTTATTATACAAGCAAACATGACTGGCGGTAGCGCAAATTACCATCGGTAATTTTTGCTGATATTTTTTTGGTAGCGCATTATATTCCGCGATATCGCCAAGCACGAATAATGGTACGCTTTTAGTATCAATTACCTTAATTAGCTGCTTTTGATCTACGGATTTAACACGGTCTTTAAAGAACCAATAGCCAGAAAAAATATTTTTTTTGATTCCAAAATAATAAATCATTGAGTCCGCACTATCGATATATGATTCTGGTATATACCTAATCAAATACGCTTGATGATTCAGCTTTTCTTCAATTAAATCAACATGGCTAACAAAAATTACAATTACCGCCAAATATAAAGTAACCGTAAAATAACCGATAAAAGACAGAATTTTATACCATTGATTAACAATTATTATTCTGGCCAAAATAATAGAAAAACCTACTATTGAATAGATCGAGTAGGTAATAATCATATTTTTCATAAAGGTCAAAACTACCAGCGGAGCAATAGTTGAGATCAGGAAAAACTTAAAGGCCTGATCTTGCCTGAATAACTCTTTGGTTGAAGTGAAGATATTTTTTGCTTTGATGAACAGAAATACTGAAGCCGGTAAGACAGAAATTAAAAAATAATACCATATGGTACCCATTGCAACATTATGAGCAAAACCATATTGGTCACCCTTCCAGCCTGAAGTTGCAAAGCGATTGAAATTCTCACCAATAATAAAATATTTTAAAAATCCCGGATAATATATTTCTGCTACAATAAACCAGGGAAGAGAAAGTCCTAAAAATATCAAGCTACCGGAAATAATTGGAAATTTAGTTAATGCCTCTTTGAATCTTGAGCTGATAATGAGATAGATAAATATCGAAAAACAAGGCATCACGATACCAGCCGGACCCTTGGTTAACATTGCAATTGTAAGCCCTAAGAAAAATAAATAGCCATAGATATTTTTTGATCTTTGATCATTTAGCTGCATAAAAAAGCACAGGCTGATCATAGTCATGGCCAGTAATAAGAAGGCCTCAGTCATCACGCTATGTAGCGCGTAAAATAATCCACATGAAGTCAAAATTAAAACCGCAGCAATTGCGGTTTGCCTATCATAGATCTTTTTTAAGACCTCAAAAATTAGGCCGCAAACCGCAATTAAAGCAAGAAAATGAGGCATTCTGCCTGCAATTTCATTAAAGCCAAAAATTTTAAAGAAGACCGCGCTAGCCAAAAAAGCCAAAGGTGGCTTACCAAAGAAAGGAACCTCCGGTGAAAAATATGGCATTAAATAATTACCACTTAGCACAATACGCATCGCAATCGTTGCATAGCGCATTTCGGATGGGTGGTGAAAATCATAAATCCCAAGACAAACTAATTTGGCTAAAAAGATTAAAATTACTAAAGTCAGATATTTATTAAAATTCATTTTAGCCTTTATTATCGGTTGATTCAGAATTCTCATCATTTTTAGATGATTTATTTTTTGAGTAATCCGGCATATATGGCTCTTGTTTTGGAATTTGAATTTTTGGCATTAATCTTTTTTTAAAAAATTTATCCTCATAATATCTGACTTTGGTTGATCTAATTGGCGGCTGAGATTCAATTAGAATAATTTGATCATCGCGAGGTAGCTGGATCACTTCCTGAGGTAGTAATAGAGCTCTTTGAATTTCTGATAAATGCAAAGAACGGGCGCCAGGATTTAAATCAAGATATTTTGGCTTGTTATATGATATTTGGGTTGCGGTTTTGTTACCAAGTAATTGCGAAATTAAATTAGCGGTTTCCATATTATTAGCAGCAAAAGTAATACGAAAAGTTGAGTTAGATAAAAATGAATTCATCCCACTTTCTTCATAAATACCTTTTAGCTGCTCAGTATCTTGAATGATCAAAAATAACCTGACTCGATAACCACGAAAATAAGCAATACCAGCTAAAAACTGCTCCATCTTTCCTAAAGTCGGAAACTCATCCATCAACATCAACACCCCATATTTTTCATTTGGTTGTGGCAATTTGGCGGTAAAAAATGCTGCTGCCTGCTGGTAAAACATTCCCATTAATGGTTTAAGACGGGCGATGTTATCAGGAGTTAAGCCAATATAAGCAGTATGAGGAGCGGTTTTAAATTCATGTAAATTAAAATCTGAGCTGGCGGTAGTTTTATCAATTAAAGGATTAGCCCATAATTCCAAAGAAGAGTTGGCAGTTGAGGTAACCGAACCTCTTTCTTTATCTGGCTTTTGCAAGTAAGAAGCGATATTCATATAAGAAACCGGATGAATTTTTTTGCCCATCGTATCTAAAATAACGGCCAAGTTATAAACCACATCGTCATTTCTTAAGGTTCTAACTACTTCACCTAAAGTAGTAGGCTTACTATCATCTGCAACCAGATAAAGCATGATTCCGGTTAATAAGGCTCTTGCCTCATTTTGCCAAAATTCCTGTTCGGGAAGTAAAAAATTAGATAATTTTTGCACGTCATCAACCATCTGCCCTGGCTTTTTACTAATCCAATCCATTGGATTATAGCAATGCGAAATACCATCAGGATCGGCCGGATTCCATAAAAATACTTTCTGCTTTAGACGATTTTTACGCCAACCGCTAGTAAGCTCGTAATTTTCTAATTTAATATCGTGAACAATGACCGAATCACGCCAAAATAATAAATTAGGAATAACAAAACCCACACCTTTACCAGAACCGGTTGGTGCAAATAATAAAATATGCTGATAACCATCAGCAACTAAAAATTTATTTTTGAACTTACCAAGCATGACCCCTTCTTTGCAGCGCAGACCCATTTTTTTAAGATCCTTATTAGTTGCCCATTTTGAATCGCCATGAATTGATTCTGGTTTTTTAAACGGCCTAAAATCAGCAAGTGGCGCTCTAAAAACCCATGCCGCGCTGAGTAAGAAACTATATGGCAATAAGGTAGTAATCCATAATTTAGCAACAAAGAAATTATATTGACCGGGCTTTATTTTAGAATGATTGACAAGATAAAATTTCCAATAAGCATATATTGTTTTTGCCAAATAAGCAAATTGATCATACATGCCAAGCTTGGCATAGGCACTTATAACGCTTAAACTACCGTTAATCGCAACAATTACTAAAGTACCGGTAATATAAAAACAAAGCGCCATAATAAAAATTAGTAACGCCGTAATCGTTATAAAATTTCTAAAATTTCTTAAAAGAGCATTATCCTTCATGGTTAATAATTTTATTAAAAAAATTCTTTTTTGGATTGCCGCGTCGCTACGCTTCTCGAGAATGACCGATTAGGGACTTTCGTCATTTTCCAGGAGCGTAAGCGAAGCGGCAATCCAAAAAATTTAAAAGCAAATTCTTAATTACAATTTGCAACACTCACTAAGTCTCAATTAAAATTTTAGCCGCCGCCATCGCTTCTTTAGTTATTTCTTGTCCGGATAGCATACGAGCAATTTCTGATATTTTATCCTTTAAATCAAGTTTTTTGATTAGGGTTTGATTTTTTTTGCCTTCACTGGTTTTAATTATTTTGAAATGCAAATCCGATTTTGCTGCAATTTGCGGATGGTGAGTTACGACTAAAATTTGTAATTTCTTCGATAATGTTTGCAACCTCTTACCAATAGAATCAGCAGTTGCGCCACCAATTCCAGCATCAATTTCATCAAATACCATTACCGGTACTGATTTTAGATTAATCAATGCAACTTTAAGTGCCAGCATAAATCTTGATAATTCGCCACCGCTTGCAATTTTAGATAAATCATCAAATTTGTCACTATTTATTGCAGTAATAAATTTTACCCGGTCATAGCCAAGCAGATTATAGTTTTGACTAGGTAAATCATCATTAAAAAGAACTTTAAATTTGACATTTGCCATTTTCAAAAATGATAATTCTTTTTCAACTTTTTTTGCCAAATCAAGAGCGGCTTCTTTTCTTTTTTGACTTAATTTTTTGGCCAATAATTTATATTCTTTAAGCAAATTATTTTTAGCAATTAGAATCTCTTTACCAATTACTTCCGCACTTTCAATTAATTTTAATTTTTGCCTGGCATCGCCTAATACCAGATATAAATCTTTTGAACTAACGCTAAACTTTCTAGCTAAATTTCTGATTAAAAACAATCTTTCCTCGATTTGATCTTTATTATCATTAATCAAAGAGATTTCGCGCTCAAGATTTTTTAGATAATTAATATTGGCATCAAGCTGGTTATTTTGATCATCAATTTCACGGTTAATTTCTTCAAATTTTTCTTGATTTTTAGCTAAATAATTATCAATTATATTTTGATTTTTGATCAATATTCTTTGTCCCTGAATCAGGTAATTATTGGCTTCAAGAATATTAACCTTAAAGCCTTCAATAAATTGCAGGATTTTTTCTTTGCCAATTAAAGCATCTTTTTTTCTAACCAGATCCTCTTCTTCATTTTCGATGATATTAAAATCCTCAAGCTCTTTAATGATATATTCTAAATAGTCTTTTTCTTTAAGTGTGGCCTCTTTTTTTGCAGCAATTGCAGCAATTTGCTCATCCATTTCTTTTAGTTTTTTGTAGCAGCGATTAACTTCTGTTAACAAATCAAAATTGCTAGCATATTCATCTAAAATTGCCAAATGGAAAGCGGGATTTAGCAATCCCCTTTGCTCATCTTGACCATGAATTTCAACCAAAGTTTCGCCAATTTGTGCTAATAAATTTACGCCAACAATTTCGGCATTAACATAAGCTTTGCTTGAAGAGTTTTCTTGCACAACGCGGCGTATTCTAAGCTGCGAGGCATCATCTTTGTCGATTAAATCGTGCTCTTGCAATAAATTTTTGCAAATTTCATTATTAGAAATATCAAACTCTGCATTAACCGAGGCTTTATTTTCGCCACTTCCAATCAATCTTAAATTTGAGCGAAAGCCAATTGCAAGGCCAAAAGCATCAAGCAAAATTGATTTTCCTGAACCGGTTTCACCCGTTAAAATGCACAATCCCACAGGGTTTGAAGAAAAATCGATTTCGGCTTTATCAATTAAAACCACATTTTGTATTGCAAGAAATTTCAGCATTTAGTAAAATT
>JACCDT011899398.1_pt1 | contig 11944 bp, 9 predicted proteins | sample 7446291 | NCBI WGS metagenome assembly JACCDT01 (sample SAMN15323446, study PRJNA562643) | freshwater metagenome | isolation source: river surface water | place: USA:Blue River Watershed | collected 2017-08-17 | reverse complement strand
GTGCTGAGCAGTTAAATGCAATGAATAATTTAATTGTTCATAGGGGCTCTGATGCGGCCGGTGAATTTATTGCTGTTGAAGATAATTTTTCAATAGCAATGGGCATGCGCAGGTTGTCTATAATTGATTTGAGTACAGGCAATCAACCTATTTATTCAGAAGATAGCGCTAAAGTAATTGTTTTTAATGGGGAGATATACAATTATAAAACGTTAAAAGAGCAATTACTCAAACAAGGATGTGAATTTAAAACCAACTCCGATACCGAGGTGATTTTGAAACTTTATGAAAAGGAAGGAGTACAATCTTTTGGTAAGTTAGACGGGATGTTTGTTTTCAGTATTTATGATAAAACGATTGGAAAGGTATTTGTAGCTCGCGATTTTTTTGGTGAAAAACCGTTGTATTATACTAAATCGGAAGAAGGTTTTATTTGGGGTTCTGAATTAAAATCGTTAGTAAAAATATTACCAAGCAAACCAGAAATTGATACAACTAGTTTGTCTTTGTATTTTCAATTGACCTATATTCCTGCTCCGTTTACTATTTATGAGGGGATACATAAATTGGAGGCCAATCACTATATCGAATTTAATTGCAATGAAAATTGTTATTCAATTGTTGAAATAGATAAATCACTAGCTAAATTTACAATTCATTCCAAAAAACAAGCCACTAAAGTAACCCAAGATTTAGTTCAAAAAAGCGTTTTGTCTAGGTCTGTTTCAGATGTTCCTCTAGGTACCTTTTTGTCAGGAGGAGTAGATTCCTCGATAATTTCATTATGTCTTTCCCAACAACAAGAAAATAAAATTGACACTTTCTCAATTGGATTTGATAAAAAGTCATTTGATGAGTCAGGTAAATCTCGTTTAGTTTCAAAGATGATTAATAGTAATCATCATGAATTCATTATTTCAGAAAATGATTTAACAGCCAATATTGATGAAATTATTTTAAATTTTGATGAACCTTTTGCTGATTCTTCTGCATTAGCAACGTATTTGGTTTCCAAAAAAACTAAAAACTATGTAAAAGTAGCTTTGACAGGTGATGGTGGAGATGAGGTTTTTGGTGGATATAACAAATACTACATAGGAAAGTTAAATCAAAGATATACTAGTCTAGTACCACAAAGTATACATCAAAGGGGTTTGCGTTTAGCGAATAAATTGTTAGCTACTAAAGACGATTCAAGAGGATTGAAATTTAAAGCAAATAGATTGCTCAAATCGATCAACTACGAAGGCGATTTTTATTACAATATAATTTCATTAGGATTCAATGAATCTGAGATAAAAACAATAGTAAAATCAGATAGTTTTCATCCTAATTCTTTAGGCTATTATAAAAATAAAATAAATTCGAACAACAATTCAATAGCTAATTTTAGGTCAATTGATTTAAAATTGAGTTTGGAGGGAGATATGTTGGTCAAGGTAGATAAAACTAGCATGTTGGCTTCATTAGAATGTAGGGCTCCATTTTTGAACAAGCAACTTTGGGATTTTACCAATCAATTACCCGATTCGTATCTTATAAATGGTTGGGATAAAAAACATATTCTAAAAGAAGCGTTTAAGGATTATTTCCCAAAAAATTTTTTAAATAAATCAAAAAAAGGTTTTGGTGTTCCTGTTGGTGATTGGCTGCGATCCGAATTGCGATCCGAATTGCTTTCATATATTGACAAATCATTTATTTTAAAACAAAATATTTTTCAATTTGATACAATTTCAAATCTTGTAATGAATCACTTAAATTCTAAGATTGACAATACATTTCGGGTTTGGACATTCTATTGTTTTCAAAAATGGTATAAAAATAACTATGATAGTTAATGAATAGTAAAAGAATATTGTTTGTAACCAATGTAGATTGGTTTTTCATTTCTCATCGACTAGTAATAGCTGTAGAAGCATATAAATTGGGTTATGATGTGTTTTTAGCAGCTGAAGACACAGGTAGGTCTCAAGAAATAAAAGATAAAGGTATAAAATTTATAAATCTACCCTTTTCTCGCTCGGGCACCAATCCAATTCAAGAAATTAAAACCTTGCTTAAATTCTATAAAATTTACAATGATATTAAACCTGATATAGTACATCATATTACTTTAAAGCCTGTAATTTATGGTTCAATAACAGCAAGATTTTTAAAAATTAAGGGTGTAGTAAATGCTGTGAGCGGTCTTGGATATAATTTTACGAGTGACAGGATGAGTTTAGTATCTAAAATAATGCTTCAAATGATGCGTTATGGTTTTAATAGAAATAATATTTCAATAATATTTCAAAATAAAGACGATTACAATGAACTTAATAGTTTAAAAGTCATTTCAAATAGAAATATTCTTTTTTGGATTAAGGGATCGGGTGTTGATTTAAATATTTTTAAAACCAATACGTTTCCAGGATTTGATAAAATTAAAATTTTACTTCCCATACGTATGTTGTGGGATAAAGGAGTGCGAGAGTTATATGATGCTTCTAATCTTTTGAAATATAAGTATAACAATAGAATCCAAATTATATTAGCTGGCTTAGCAGACGAAGATAATAAAGCTGGTGTCTCAGCACATTTTTTACAATCCTGGGAAAATGGCGAATATGTAAAATGGATCGGGTATCAGAAAGATATGTTCGATGTTTATAATGATTGTCATATTGTCATATTGCCATCATACAGAGAAGGTATGCCTAAAACACTTATTGAGGGTTGTGCAATGGGAAGAGCAATAATAACTACGGATGCAATTGGATGTAGAGAATGCGTTGATGATGAAGTAAATGGGTTAATAGTACCTGTAAAGGATTCGAAGAGTTTGGCTATTGCTATTGAACGTTTAGTAAATGATCCCGAAAAAATAATCGAAATGGGTAAAGCATCGCGTATAAAAGCAGAATCCGAGTTTGATATAAATTTTGTCATAAAAAAACATTTAGAAATTTACAATCAATATAAATGATTCTTATCACAGGAATAAATGGTTTTGTAGGTTCTAATCTACAAAAAAATCTAATTCAATTGGGCATTGAAATTCAAAACTTGTCGTTAAGAAATTTGTATTGGAAAAATGAGATTACACCTCAAGTCAAAGCTATAATTCACCTCGCAGGTAAGGCTCACGATACAAAAAACACTTCAAATTCTAAAGATTTTTTTGAAATAAACACCAAACTAACTCAAGATTTGTTTGATGTTTTTTTAGCAAGTAATTGTAATGATTTTATTTTTTTTAGTAGTGTAAAAGCGGTTACTGATCAAACCGGAGATATTGTAACAGAAGAAACAGTAGCTAATCCCAAAACCGTTTATGGTCAATCTAAGTTGAAGGCAGAGCAGTATATTTTGAGTAAATCCTTACCGCAAGGAAAACGCGTTTTTATTATTCGTCCTTCCATGATTCACGGGCCAGGTAACAAAGGCAATCTAAATTTGTTGTATCAATTAGTTAGTAAAGGGTTGCCCTGGCCGTTAGGAGCTTTTCACAACCAACGTTCTTTTTGTAGTATTGATAATGTATGTTATATTATCAAGCAGCTTTTAGAACGAGAGGACATTCCATCTGGAGTATACAATTTAGCAGATGATGAAACTTTATCAACTAATGAATTGATTGAAATAATTGGTGCTACAACAAATAAAAAAGCAAAAATTATAACTATTTCTAAAAAATTAATTAATACAATTGCTAAAATCGGGGATGTATTACATATTCCCTTAAATACCGAACATTTGGATAAATTGACTGAAAATTTTGTGGTGTCTAATCTCAAAATAAAGGCTGCTTTGGGAATTGAAAAATTACCTGTTACTGCAAAAGAAGGGTTAGTTAAAACAATTCAATCGTTTACCAAATGATTTATAATTTATGATTCGTTTTTTTGATTTCATTTTTTCATTTTTTGGACTTCTTATATTAAGTCCATTTATCGTCATTTTATGGGTCATCGGGTTTTTTGATACCGGTTCGCCCATTTTCGCTCAAGAACGGGTAGGAAAACACAAAAAACCATTTAAATTATACAAATTTCGTTCTATGCATGTCAATACGAAATCTGTAGCTACGCATTTGGCCAACAGCAGTTCGGTAACTAAATATGGTGCTTTTTTACGTAAATCCAAACTCGATGAGTTGCCGCAATTGTTTAATGTGTTGTTAGGTGATATGAGTTTAGTGGGTCCAAGACCTAATTTATTCAATCAAGAAGAGTTAATAGCAGAAAGAGATAAAAGAGGCGTATACAACGTAGTTCCAGGAATTACTGGAGAAGCACAAATCAATAAAATAGATATGTCTACACCAAAACTACTCGCCGAAACAGATGCCGTTATGACTAAAAACCTAACTTTCAAAAAATACATCTATTATATAATCGTTACCGTTTTAGGAAAGGGTCTGGCGATCGAATTAAGAAGTAAAGCGTGACTCGTAAATCGTGACTCGAAAATCGTAAATCGTGACTCGAAAATAGGAAACCGTGAACTCGTGAATCGAACAACGAACAACGAACCTCGCATTGTGGACCACTTTTCGAGGTAGTTTTCAAGACAAAATAATTCAGGCATGATCTTTTTTGTTACTTTTTACCATCAAGGAAAAAAGTAAAAAACTATATTTTTACACAGTGTATAGTTTATTCTTATTTGCACTTGAACAGAGCGAAGCGACTAACTTATAGTTACTTATATGACTTATATGTTAAAAAAAGAGTTAAATTAATGATACAAAATAAAATCTGGCTTTCTTCTCCTCACATGGGAGGAACCGAACAGCAATACATTCAAGAAGCATTTGATGCGAATTGGGTGGCGCCTTTGGGTCCTAATGTTACCGGTTTTGAGCAAGACTTGGAACAGTATTTAGGCAATGAAGTACAGGTAGGAGCATTAAGTTCAGGAACAGCCGCTATTCATTTAGGGTTGATTTTATTAGGTGTGCAAGCGGGTGATGAAGTAATTTGTCAAACCATGACTTTTTCGGCATCTGCGAATCCTATTTTGTATGTAGGCGCTACGCCTATTTTTGTAGACAGTGAAACCACAACATGGGGGCTATGTCCTCAAGCAGTATCTCTCGCTATTGAAAGCAGCTTGCAAAAGGGAAAAAAACCCAAAGCCATTATTGCCGTGCATTTGTTTGGGGTGCCCTATCAAATTGAAGCCTTACGAAAAGTAGCAAATCAATACCAAATTCCTATATTAGAAGATGCGGCTTCTGCACTGGGAAGTTCGTACAAAGGGCAAAAATGTGGCACATATGGGGATATAGGTATAGTATCATTTAACGGAAACAAAATCATTACCACTTCCGGTGGCGGTGCTATCGTAACGCGAACCAAGGAACAAAAAGAAAAAGCCATATTCTACGCTACGCAATCAAGAGACAATGCACCACATTACCAACATAGTGAAATCGGTTACAATTACCGGATGAGTAACATTTGTGCAGGCATCGGGAGAGGGCAAATGGAAGTGTTAGAAAAGCATGTCCAGTTACGAAGAGACATGCATGATTTTTATGTGAAGCTTTTTGCAAGTATAGAAGGAGTAAAAGTATTTGAAGCGCCAAGTAAAGATTATTTTGCCAATTATTGGTTAAGCGCCATTACCATAGACAAAAACCAAACCAAAGGCATTACAAGAGAAACCCTTCGTTTAGCCTTAGAAGCTGAAAACATTGAGTCTCGCCCTTTGTGGAAACCGATGCATTTGCAGCCGATTTTTGCCGATTATCCGTATTATGGAACCAACGTAGCCGAAACTTTATTTAATAACGGTTTGTGTTTGCCTTCGGGCTCTAATTTAACGGATTCAGATCGAGCTCGAATTAAAGCGGTTATTGAGAAGGTGTTTGGTTAGTCAATGTGGCAATGAGTCAATGAGTCGATGAATCAATTTGAAGATTTGAAGATTTGAAGATTTGAAAATTCAATATTCCATGTTCAACATTCCTTGTTCAATGATAAAAGTTTATAGTGAAAAGTAAAGAGTGAAAAGTAAAGAGTGAAGAGTGAAGTGTGAAGAGTATAGAGTAAAGAGTGTAAACTCATATGCACTCAAACAAAGCGTAGCGCCTAACTTATTTTTACTTATATGACTTATATGGTTTAAGAAAGAAAAGTAATGAGTCAATGAGTCAATTTGAAGATTTGAAAATTCAACATTCAAAATTCCATGTTTAACATTCCTTGTTCAATGATAAAAAGTGTAGAGTTTAGAGTAAAGAGTAAAGAGTATAGAGTGAAAAGTTTAGAGTGAAAAGTGTAAACTCATATGAACTCAAACTAAGCGTAGCGCCTAACTTATTTTTACTTATATGACTTATATGTTTAAATTTATTTAAAATATTGAAGTGTGAATAGTAACCCGTTAATCGTAACTCGTAAAGCGTGACCCGAGAACCGAGCACCGATAACCGTAATTCGTGAAGCGTAATTCGTAAAGCGTAACTCGAAAACCGAAAACTAAAAACCGATAACCGAGAATCGTAACTCGTAACTCGTAAAGCGTAACTCGAAAACCGAGAACAGTAATTCGTAAAGCGTGACTCGAAATTCGTGAAGCGTGAATCTGGAAACGAGAACTGAAAACCGTATCTCGCATCGAAAACTGAAACCTGAAACAAGACGAACAACGAATGTCGCATCCCGAATCGAAAAATGGTTTAACTTGACCCGAGGCACAGCCGAACGGAGCGAAGCTAAACCTGAAACAAGACAAACCACGGATCACGAACCTCGCATCACGAACAACAAACAACGCATCACGAACAACGAATCACGAATCACGAACCACGAATCTCGCATCACGAATCTCGCATCACGAACCTCGCATCACGAACAACCAATAAAAGACAACCCATTACAATGAACATAGAAACCACCCCCATACAAGATTTAGTAATCATCATTCCCACCGTATTTGAAGACGAACGCGGGTATTTTATGGAGTCGTATAACCAACAAAAGCTTACGGAATTAGGGATAACAATTGATTTTGTGCAAGATAACCAATCGTTTTCCAAACGCGGCACGTTAAGAGGGTTACATTATCAAAATCCACCCTATGCGCAAACCAAATTGGTGCGTGTACTCCAGGGAGAAATTGTAGATGTAGCGGTAGATCTCCGAAAAGAATCTCCTACATATGGAAAATATCATACATTGATATTATCTGCCGAAAACAAAAAGCAATTGTTGATTCCGCAGGGGTTTGCCCACGGGTTTTCGGTCATCAGTGAAACGGCTACTGTGTTCTATAAATGCGATCAGTTTTATAACAAAGCTTGTGAAGGCGGTATTCGTTTTGACGATCCTGCCTTGAACATAGACTGGGGCATTGATTTAAAAGCGGCAATCGTTTCAGAAAAAGATCAAATTTTGCCGTTGTTTACAGATTGCAATAGTGGGTTTTAATTCGTGAAGCGTAATTCGTGAAGCGTGACTCGAAAACCGAGAACCGAGAACCGTAACTCGTAAAGTGTAACTCGAGAACCGATAACCAAAAACCGTATCTCTAACCACGGATCACGAACCTCGCATCACGAACCTCGCATCACGAACCTCGCATCACGAACTTCGAAAAAAAATGAAAAAAATACTCGTAACTGGCGCAACAGGCCAATTAGGAAGCGAATTAAAAGTGTTAGCACCTAGCTATTCACAATTTGAATGGGTGTTTGCCGATCGTTCGCTGTTGGATTTGAGTGTTATAGGTTCGATTGCCAATGTATTGGATGACCTTCAACCCCAAATCATACTCAATTGTGCGGCGTATACCGCGGTAGATAAAGCGGAATCGGAAACGGATTTGGCGGATATTTTGAACCATCAAGCGGTGGCGGTTATAGCACAATGGACCGCAACACATGATTGTCGTTTGGTGCATATTTCAACCGATTATGTTTTTGATGGGAATTCGAGTATGCCATTGACAGAAGAGGCAGCTACAGGACCAATTAATGTATACGGGCAAACCAAATTAGCGGGAGAACAAGCTTGTCTTCGTGAAAATCCCAATGCTATAATCATCAGAACATCATGGGTGTATTCGTCATTTGGAGCTAATTTTGTTAAAACTATGCGTAAAATGATGCAGGAACGCGACAGTCTGAATGTGGTGAACGATCAAATCGGCAGTCCCACCTATGCCGCCGATTTGGCTCAAGCCATGATGACCATAATAACACATTCTAACTGGCAAGCCGGGATTTATCATTATTCCAATGAAGGTGAAATTAGCTGGTATGAGTTTGCTGTAGCGATTCAAGAAATCGGAGGTTTCGATTGTGCACTATCTGGTATTCCAAGTTCCGATTATCCAACACCAGCAAAGCGACCGCATTATTCCTTATTGGATAAATCGAAAATTGCAACTACTTTTGGAGTTGTAGTGCCTGGATATCGAGAGAGTTTGGAGAAATGTATGAATGCGTGAATCGTAAACCGTAATTCGTAAACCGTAATTCGTAATTCGTGACTCGTGACTCGAACTTCGCATCACGAACAACGAATCATAAAAAATAAAAAACAATGAAAAAAATACTCATCACCGGTGGCGCCGGATTTATTGGATCGCATGTGGTAAGACGATTTGTAAATCAGTATCCTAATTATCACATCTATAACTTGGATGCCTTGACTTATGCCGGGAATTTAGAAAACATTGCCGATATTGAAAAAGCACCCAATTATACCTTTGTGAAAGGCGACATTGTCGATGCACCATTTATCGACGCCTTATTTGCGGAACACCAATTTGATGGCGTAGTGCATTTGGCTGCCGAATCCCACGTGGATCGGTCGATTACGGATCCGTTGGCGTTTGTGAAAACGAATGTTATTGGTACCATGAATTTATTGAATGCGGCTAAAGCGATTTGGAAAGATGCTAATGAAGGTAAACGCTTTTACCACATCAGTACCGATGAGGTCTACGGAAGTCTAGGAGCAGAAGGTTTGTTTACCGAAACAACAGCTTATGACCCGAATTCGCCTTACTCGGCATCAAAAGCCAGTTCCGATCATTTTGTTCGCGCATACGGCGAAACGTATGGCTTGCCCTATGTAATTACAAATTGTTCTAATAATTACGGGCCGTTTCATTTTCCTGAAAAATTGATTCCATTGTTTATCAATAACATAATTCAAAATAAACCGTTACCTGTTTATGGCGACGGAAAGTATACCCGTGATTGGTTGTTTGTGGAAGATCATGCCAGAGCAATTGATTTGGTATTTCATGAAGGAAAAAATCACGATACCTATAATATCGGCGGTTTTAATGAATGGCAAAATATTGATTTGGTTAAGTTGCTGTGTGCCATCATGGATAGTAAATTAGGTCGTCCCGAAGGAACCTCACAACAACTGATTACTTATGTAAAAGACCGACCAGGACACGATTTGCGTTATGCTATTGATGCCTCTAAAATCAACACCGAATTAGGTTGGAAACCTTCAGTAACCTTTGAAGAAGGTCTAGAACGCACCGTTAATTGGTATTTAAACAATCAACAATGGTTGGAAAACGTGACTTCGGGAGCGTATGCGAGTTATTATGAAAAACAATATTCGTGATTCGGGAATCATAAGGCGTGACTCGTAAATCGTAATTCGGAAACCGAGATCCGTAATTCGATTAACGAACCACAAATCATGCATCACGAACAACGAGTCTCGAACAACGAGTCTCGACTTTATATAAACGTAATCCCCCTATTAAAATGAAAGATCATAAAGATTTAGATGTTTGGAAATATTCCATGTTGTTAGCTGAACAAATTTATGGGGTAACAAAATATTTTCCTTTAGATGAAAAATTTGGTTTGGTAGCTCAAATGAAGAGATCAGCTGTCTCTGTGCCAAGCAATATTGCTGAAGGTGCCGTGCGTAAAGGTAAAAAAGAGTTCATTCAATTTTTGTATTTAGCTATGGGTTCATTATCAGAATTAGAAACGCAATTATACTTATCTTATAGGTTGCAATTTATGGATTCAATCGACGAATTAATAACTCTGATCGAAAAAATAAAACAGCTATTATTTGGGTTAATTAGATATATTAGTAATCGAAAATCGTGACTCGTGACTCGTAACTCGTGACTCGTGACTCGTAAAGCGTGACTCGAAAACCGATAACTGATAACCAAAAACCAAAAACCGAGAGCCGAGAACCGAAAACCGTAAAGCGTGACTCGAAAATCGAAAACCGAAAACCGTATCTATAACCACGACTCACGAACAACGACTCACGAACCCCGCATCACGAACCACGCATCACGAATAAAAAAAAATTAGAACAAATGAAAGGAATTATATTAGCCGGTGGATCCGGAACACGATTACATCCGCTTACTTTAGCCGTAAGTAAACAATTAATGCCGGTGTATGACAAACCGATGATTTACTATCCGTTATCGGTATTGATGATGGCGGGTATTCAAGAAATATTGATCATTTCAACCCCTCATGATTTGCCTCATTTTAAGTGTTTGCTGGGTGATGGAAGTAATATTGGTTGTACTTTTTCATACGCCGAACAAGCTGTTCCAAATGGATTGGCGCAAGCTTTTGTCATTGGGGAGGAATTCATTGGCGACGATTCGGTAGCGTTGATTTTGGGAGATAATATTTTCTTTGGTACGAATTTACAAGATTTGTTGGTTTCCAATCAAAATCCAGATGGAGGCGTAGTCTTTGCCTACCATGTTTCCGATCCAGAACGCTATGGTGTAGTGGAATTTGACGACCAATTCAATGCCGTATCTATTGAAGAAAAACCTAAGGCACCCAAATCGAATTATGCGGTACCCGGATTGTATTTTTATGACAATTCAGTAGTTAACATCGCAAAAAACATTCAGCCTTCGGCACGTGGCGAATACGAGATCACCGATGTAAATAAAGTGTATTTGAATCAAGGCAATTTAAAAGTGGGTGTGCTAAATAGAGGAACGGCTTGGTTAGACACAGGAACATTTAACAGTTTAATGCAAGCAGGACAATTTGTTCAAGTGATTGAAGAACGACAAGGCTTAAAAATTGGCTGTATCGAAGAAATTGCTTGGCGTAAAGGATTTATCACCAAAGAGCAACTTTTAGAACAAGCCACTATTTTAGAAAAATCGGGATACGGGCAATATTTAAAATCGTTGGTAAAGTAATATTGAGTTAGCATATTTAATAAGAAAGGAGTTTTTTGCTCCTTTTTTTTATGCGTTTTCGTGACTCGAGACGCGTGACTCGAGACTCGTGAAACGTGAATCGGAAACCGAAAACCGAAAACTGATACTTGTGAACCGTTACTAACATCCCCAATCCTGAATCTTGCATCCCGAATCGAAACTCGAAACTTGAAACCTGAAACTTGAAACTAGACGAACAACGACTCAAGATCCGAGCAAAGTTTAAAATCTTTGTGATCCAAAAAAAGTAAAGAGTAAATAGTGTAAACTCATATGAACTCAAACTAAGCGTAGCGCATAACTTTTTTACTTATATGACTTATATGGTTTTAGAGGGAAAAGGGAAAAGTAATGAGTCAATGAGTCGATTTGAAGATTTGAAAATTCAACATTCAATATTCCATGTTCAATATTCCATGTTCAATGATAAAAAGTTAGAGTGAATAGTGAAAAGTAAAGAGTAAAGAGTAAAGAGTAAAGAGTGAAAAGTGTAAACTTATATGAACTCAAACTAAGCGTAGCGCCTAACTTATTTTTCTTATGTGACTTATATGGTTTCAGAGGGAAAAGTGAAAAGTAATGAGTCAATGAGTTGATTTGAAGATTTGAAGATTTGAAAATTCAACATTCAATATTCCATGTTCAACATTCCTTGTTCAATGATAAAAAGTTAGAGTGAATAGTGAAAAGTAAAGAGTAAAGAGTAAAGAGTAAAGAGTGAAAAGTGTAAACTTATATGAACTCAAACTAAGCG
>JACCDT010699670.1_pt1 | contig 11947 bp, 10 predicted proteins | sample 7446291 | NCBI WGS metagenome assembly JACCDT01 (sample SAMN15323446, study PRJNA562643) | freshwater metagenome | isolation source: river surface water | place: USA:Blue River Watershed | collected 2017-08-17 | reverse complement strand
GGGTAGGGCGTATGTGGGGTGTAAAAAAACCTAGCGTTTGCATGGCGCAAATGCTAGGTTTTGAAGCGACATCAGCGCATGGCTGAGACTCGAAAACTACTTGCGAACTTCGTCCACTAGGCTCTTGAAGTCGTCGATGTCTTCAAAGCTGCGGTACACGCTGGCAAAGCGGATGTAGGCGACTTTGTCGAGTTTTTTAAGCTCGCGCATGACGAGTTCACCAATACGGGTGGAGGGCACTTCGCGTTGGCCTAAGGACATGAGTTTTTCTTCGATGCGCTCGATGGCGTTGTCCACCTGCTCGGTGCTGACGGGGCGTTTGCGCAGCGCAAGGCCCATGGATTCGAGAAGTTTTTCGCGTTTGTATTCGATGCGGCGACCGTCTTTTTTGACGATGTTGGGGAAGCTGACGTCGGGGCGCTCGTAGGTGGTGTAGCGTTTTTCACAGGCGCCGCATTGGCGGCGGCGGCGAACGGAGTCGCCGTCTTCGGACATGCGTGTCTCGACGACTTGGGTTTCTAAGTGGCCGCAGAAGGGACATTTCATATGCTGTTTTCTTTTTTGCTTTTCTGGTTTGCGTTTTGTTTGTGTGCTTCTTTTTGTAATGGGCTCGCTGAGGGTATTTGGTATTGACCGCTTCCTCATCCTGGAGTGTCAGAAATCGTCAACGGCCAATACCAAACACCCTCAGTCTGCGACATGCTTTGCTTCGCTCGCACGTTTCAGTCGCAAGGGTTAGGTAGCAATGAGCAGAGCCTGCCGTACCTACAACCCGCGCCGTTTCCGACGTGAGCCCCTGACGAACGAGAACTCTTAACAAACGAAAAAACGAACAAAGCCCTGAAGATAAACAAAACCCCCGCCACAAAGGACGGGGGTTGAAGGCAAGTTACTTGTAAACAGGAAACTTAGAAGTCAGCGCATGCACCTTGGCACGCACTGCCGCGATGTTCGCTTCATCGTGTGGGTTGTCCAACACGTCGGCAATCAAGTTGGCTGTGATGCGAGCTTCTTCATCCTTGAAACCACGCGTGGTCATCGCAGGTGTACCAATACGCACACCGCTGGTGACGAATGGTTTTTCTGGGTCGTTCGGAATGGCGTTCTTGTTGATCGTCATGTGGGCTGCGCCCAATGCTGCTTCGGCTTCTTTGCCCGTGATCTTTTTGGAGCGCAGATCCACCAACATCACGTGGCTTTGTGTGCCTCCGCTGACGATGCGCAGGCCGCGCGCTGTCAAAGTCTCTGCCACGATCTTGGCGTTTTTCACCACTTGAGCTTGGTAGTCTTTGAACTCAGGTTGCAAAGCTTCTTTGAAAGCCACTGCTTTTGCAGCGATGACGTGCATCAATGGGCCGCCTTGCAGGCCTGGGAAGATGGCGCTGTTGATGGCTTTTTCGTGTTCGGCTTTCATCAAGATGATGCCGCCGCGTGGGCCGCGCAAACTCTTGTGTGTGGTGGAGGTCACCACGTCAGCATGCGGCACAGGGTTGGGGTATTGGCCTGCAGCAATCAAGCCTGAGTAATGGGCCATGTCGACCATGAAGATCGCACCAACTTCCTTAGCGATTTTGGCAAAACGTGCCCAGTCAATGTGCAAGCTGTAGGCAGAAGCGCCCGCAATGATGAGTTTGGGTTTGTGCTCGCGGGCCTTGGCTTCCATCGCTTCGTAGTCGATGGCCTCATTGGCATCCAAGCCGTAAGACAATGCGTTGAACCACTTGCCAGACATGTTCAATGCCATACCGTGGGTCAAGTGACCGCCCTCGGCCAAGCTCATGCCCAAGATGGTGTCGCCTGGTTTCAAGAAAGCGAGGAATACAGCTTCGTTGGCCGATGCGCCGCAATGCGGTTGCACGTTGGCAGCTTCAGCACCATAAATTTGTTTCAGGCGGTCGATGGCCAATTGCTCGGCCACGTCCACGTGCTCGCATCCACCGTAGTAGCGCTTGCCTGGGTAGCCTTCGGCGTATTTGTTGGTCAGTTGCGAGCCTTGGGCTTGCATGACGGCGGGAGACGCATAGTTCTCGCTGGCAATCAGCTCAATGTGGTGTTCTTGGCGCGCGTTTTCGGCCTGAATAGCGGCCCAAACTTCGGGGTCTGTTTGTTCGATCAAGATGTTGCGGTTGTACATACTGGCAGTCCTAAAAAAAGGTGAAGTAATGGCTGCCCAGGCGAACGGCAAAACACCTCTGTGAACAGAGGCTGCGCGCTTCCCAGTGGTCATACATCCACGTCAGCGGTATCGGGCAAGCCCCATCCGCCTATCGCCAGTTGCGCGCGGGTCAGAGTTTACCGCGCTTCACGAGGCCTTATTCGTCGTCGTCCTTGCCAAAGGGCGTCAACCGCTGGGCTTTTTCCCACAAGCTCTCCAAACGCGCGGTGGCAGCTTCTGCAGCGGTGGAGGGCGGTGGGGCGATGGGCACTTTCACGCCCTTGGCCACTTGCTGCAAGCGGGCATTCTCGGCCAACACCTTGCCAGCGTAGCCTTGATCGTCTTTCATGTTGCCGGCGCCCACATAAAGCTTGAGGCCACCTTCTAGGCTGCCAGCGCGGTTGATGCACTCTTTGAGCACATTCACGCCCACGCGCACGTTGGCCACGGGGTCAAATGCCGCTAGGGCACCGCCAAAGCCTTGGTATTTCTGTTCGTGAACTTTGGTCATCACTTGCATCAGGCCTTGGGCTCCCACATTGCTTTGGGCAAAGGGATTAAAGCCTGATTCCACAGCCATCACGGCCAAGATCAGGGTGGGTTCAATTTGGTTGGCAGGTCCCACGTCGTAGGCTTCTGACACCAAAGCGCTCAAAGGCTCGGGCGCCACGCGGTATTTTTTGCTCAGCCAATAGGCGAGGTTGGCTTGTTGTTTGGGCAGGTCGCGGGGGTCGGTGGCGGTGGCGCGGTCCACGGCGTCGGCGTCGGTGGCAATGCCCAGCTCGTCGTATTGGCGCTCTTGCAGCCAACTGATGACCTTGGCTTCGGTCACCAAGCGCAGATCGGGGCGCACAGTCAGCGCCACGACAAAGAAGAAGATCGACAGGCCCACCACGGCCAAGCCGTTGTGGGAAATGGCAAAAAAGCCTTGCGCCACATCAGCTGCAAAGGTACGTAGACCTAGCTGTAATCGGGCGATGAAGGGAATAGACATAAATTTATTAAATAGGAAGTAGCTGAAATTTTAAAGCCTCGGCGACAATCACCCCTAATTTACTATGAGCCCTACTTGTGACTGATTCCTCTAACAAATCTCTCGACCTCGCCGCCCTAGACACTTTGACCGGTGGCGCCTTTACTGTTTCGACCTCTGCAGACCGTACCGCACGTCTGCGCGACTGGCTGGCTGGTCATCCCACCTTAGAGCAAGTACAAGCTGCTTTTGACGAAATGAGCCACCGCGACAAGGGGGCAGCCAAAGTGCTGCGCGAAAAGCTGGATGAGTTGCGTCGCAGCAAAGACCAAGATGCCTTGGTCGTCGAGTGGGCTGCCAAAGGCGAAGCCCTGCGCGATGCGCCCCATATCAACTTGACTGACGCCATGGGCTGGCAGCGCGATGCCGCCAAAGCTGGCGCGCCTCTGTCACGCGAGCCCTTGGCCGGTTTGAAAACCGCCTTGGCCGAGCGCGTGAAAGCCATCGAAGACTTGCAACACCAAACCCAAGTGCAGCGCGAAGCTGCTGTGCTGCTGGCCCAGCGTATTGAAGTGCTCTCGACCAAACCTTGGCAAGATGCCTTGGCCCAGCGCGATTCGCTGCAAACCGACCTCGACCGTTGGGTCGCCCAAGCCCAAGCCTTGGCCGCGGACGCCCAATGGCCCAGCGTGGACGCCAAGTTTGCCCCCGCTTTGCAAACTAGCACCCAACAAGTGCAGGCCGTGTGGACCGCTTTTGGCGAGGCATTGACCTTGACCGAGGCCGCTGCGGCAGATGCAGCAGCACCTTTGCCAGCCGTGCCAGCGTGGTCTGACCAAGTTCGTGTGGCTCGTGGCGAAGTGTTGCCCCAAGCCGCTGCGCCCGTCAAAGCCGCCAAGCCAGCCGCCGCTGGTGTGGACGCGACCCGTAAGGTCAAACCCACCGCTGACAAAGCTGTGGTGGACCAAAAGCGTTTAGAGTTGGCCATACAAGCCGAGGCTTTGTTCAAGCCTGCGCCTGTGGCCAAGCCCGCGAAGGCCAAAGTCCCCAAAGCTGATGAACCGGCGCCTGCTCAAGATGCTGCTGTTGTCGAGCAAACGGCTGTTGAAAGCACACAGGCAGCAGCTGTTGATGCGCCTGCTGTGATTGAAGTTACTGCAGCTGAAACAGCGTCAGCCGAAGTCGTCACGCCAGTTGCTGACGACGTGCCTGAAGCCGTTGCTGAAGTCGCTCTGGATGTGAGCGCCTCAGAAGCTGCCCCAGCTCAGAAAACAGCAACAGCCAAAGCCGATGACGTGGTCCGCGTGCCAGCCGTGGGCGGCCGCAAGATGCAAGAGACCTTGCGCAACTTGCGTGAGCAATGGAAAAAAATCGACAAAGAAGCTGCACCTAACCCCGCGTTGTGGAAGCGCTTTGACAGTGCTTGTAACCGTGCTCACGAAGTGGTCGACGCCTGGCTCAAAGAAGCCCGCGCTCAAACCACAGCTCACAAAGCCCAGCGCTTGGCATTGATTGAAGAAGTCAAAGCGTGGACGGTTGAGCACGCCAATGGCCCCGACTGGAAGGGCGTGGCTCGCCAGTTGCACCAATTCGCACAACGCTGGCGCGAAAGCGGCCACTTGAGCGAAAAAATGTTTGCCGAGTTGCAACCTGTTTGGAAAGCCGCCATTCACGCCGCGCACGAGCCACTGGAAGTCATGCAAAAAGCCAGTTTGGCACGTCGCCACGCGCTGATTGCCGAAGCTCAAGCTTTGGGTGCAGCCCCGACCTTGCGTGTGGACGCTGTCAAAGCTTTGCAACAACGCTGGCAAGAAGAAGCCCACGCTGTGGTGCTCGATCGCAAGCAAGAACAAAAGCTGTGGGATGCTTTCCGTCAACCGATTGACGAAGCCTTTGCCCGCAAGTCATCCGTGCGCGAGCAATCGCAAGCCGCACTGACACCGCATGACAAAGCCGTGCTCGATGCAGCCAAAGCTTTGGACTCGGCGACAGCCAAAGGCGATGCATCTGCCATTCGCGCTGCCATGCAAATGTTGGAGCAAATCGCACGCGGTGAAGTGGTGGCGCCAGTGGCTGCCCCTGCAAATGCAGCGGCTGCACCTGCCGCCGCCGCTGAAGCTTCATCTGGCGCAGATGCCGCAAGCGATGCTGCAGAAGCCGCTACAGAAGTGACGACAGACGCCTCAGCCGAAGCTGCATCCAACGATGCAGCCCACAGCTCGGACGATGTAGGCACCCAAGAAAACGCAGAGCAGCCTGCCGACCACGCTGCCGACGCAGCGGAGCCCGTAGCCGAGGTTGCACCCGTCAAACCCAAAGCTGCACCACGTCCTGTGGTGGCAGTGCGCGGCGATGACCGACCTGGCCAAAAACGTACCGAAGCTGCACCCGCTGGCCGTGGTCGCGATGGCAAGCCCGGCGGCAAGTTTGGCGACAAGCCAGGCTTTGGCCGTGACGGTAAACCAGGCCGCGATGGCGGACGTGACGGTGGTCGCGAAGGCTTCGTGCCTCGGGGCCCGCGTTTAGGCGATGCGGCTTTTCGCGCCCAGCGCTTTGCCTTGGAATCAGCCCAAGACGCGTTGCGTCGTTTGGCCGCTCAAGCACACGGCGAAGTGTTGACCCAACTCATGCACGCTTGGGAAAAACGTGATGCGGCACAGTTGCCAGCCGCGCAAGCCATTGGTAACAAGCTCAGCCCAGCGCAACGCACGCAGTGGTCACAGGCACTGACGGCGCAGCCGCAAGGCGAGGCAGTCACGCCTTTGTTGCGCTTGGAAGTGGCCGCTGATTTGCCTACGCCTGCAGCGTACATGGATGCACGACGCGCCTTGCAGTTGCAAATGCTCACGCGTCGCAATGACCCATCGCCTCAAATGACTTGGGCGGCTGATGCTGCGCAGGTGTTGGGTGGTGCGTATGACGAAGCGGCAGCGCGTCGTTTGCAAGCTGCGCTCAAAGTGTTGCTTAAGCGCTAAGCGCGATACGTCAAGTAAAAAACGGCGCTGCGGCGCCGTTTTTTATGTCTGGCTTAGCCAGTGCTCAAAGGTAGTCGTAGCAATCCGTGCGTGGTGTTTGCGGCTTGTTTGCGTTGCCAACTCAGCACTTCGAGGCGAGGTGGGGTGGCATCTGCATGCCAATCGCTTAACACCCAGCGACTCAAGCTATGGCCTAAGTCATGCGTTGCGGGCTTATGGGTGTGCCCGTGCAGCAGCACTTGGGCATTTGTTGTCTTGAGCCACGAAATGGCGGCTTGGGTGTCAACGTCGGCGTAGTCGGTGTGGCTGCGTTTGAGTGCTTCACTCTGCTCGCGAACGCTGCGCGCATAGGCTTGTCGCTCGGGCAAAGGTTTGGCCAAAAAAGCGGCTTGCCATTCGGGCTGGCGCACTTGAGCGCGAAATGCCAAATAGTCGTGGTCGCCTAGGCATAGTGCGTCTCCGTGGCTGAGCAAAATGCGCGTGGGTCTTGCGTCGTCAGCCAAGCCAAGATCAAGTAATGTGGGGTCGCTCAAGCCTTGCATCCCTGTTGCATCAAGCAGCTCAGACCCGACCAAAAAGTCGCGGTTGCCACACATGAAATACACAGGCATGCGTTGTGCCGTAGCTTTGATCACGGCGATGCACTTGAGCGCGAATGGGTTTTGGTCGTCGTCTCCTACCCAAACCTCAAACAAATCACCCAAAATGAAGAGGGCGTCTGCCGGTGTGTGGGCCATGTGCTTGGCCCAAGCATCAAATGTGGCGGGCTCGTGCGCGTCTAAGTGGAGGTCAGAGATGAAGTCCACACGTTGCCATTGCTGTGGCGCTTCCAAGCTGGGTATAGGCTGAGGCAGCAGAGATGACGTTGACATGGGAGGTGGCCTGAAGTCGGGTTGGGGCAAGTTTGCAAGTGACTTCAGGCAAGTGGGTTCAGAAAAGCCGAGGGTTTAGAGCGCCACAGCTTTTTCGATGACCACGTCTTCTTTGGGCACGTCATCATGGAAGCCTTTGCGGCCAGTTTTGACAGCGGCGATTTTGTCGACCACGTCATTGCCGCTCACGACTTTGCCGAACACGGCATAGCCCCAGCCTTGCATGCTGGGTGCTTTGTGATTCAAGAACTCGTTGTCAGCCACGTTGATGAAGAACTGAGCCGTGGCCGAGTGTGGATCAGACGTGCGGGCCATGGCCAGCGTATAGTGGTTGTTTTTGAGGCCGTTGTTGGCTTCGTTTTCGATGGGCTCGTCACATTCTTTTTGTGTCATGCCTGGCTCAAAGCCGCCGCCTTGCACCATGAAGCCAGGAATCACGCGGTGAAAAATGGTTTTGTCGTAGTGGCCTTTGTTCACATAGTGAAGAAAGTTTTCTGTGCACTTAGGGGCTTTTTCAGCATCGAGTTCGATGGTGATGACGCCGTGGTCCAAGATGTGCAGTTCGACTTGTGGGTTGCTCATGGTGTGTTTCCTTCAATGAATTGAGATGTCGGGGCGTGCTTAAAGCACGTTGGCCGATTGGATGATGATGGGTGTGCGTGGCACGTCCGATGGGAACGGGCCGCCGAAACCGGTTTGGACGGTTTTAATTTTGGTGATGGTCTCCATGCCCGACACCACTTTGCCAAACACGGTGTAGCCGGGTTGTTGAGGCGTTGGGTCCAAAAAGCCGTTGTCCACCACGTTGATGAAAAACTGAGATGTTGCCGAGTTGGGGACATTGGTGCGCGCCATGGCGATGGTGCCAACTGTGTTGCGTGGGCCGCCTTTGGCCAAGGCGTCGCGGCCCTCGTGCTCAACGGGTGGGCGTGTGCGGCGTTCGATGTAGCGTTGGTCGTAGCCACCGCCTTGCACCATGAAGTTGCCAATCACGCGGTGAAAAATCGTGCCGTCGTAGTGCTTGTCGCGCACATATTGCAAAAAGTTGTCGACAGTCTTGGGCGCTTTATCTGGGTAGACCTCAACCACGAATTCACCGGCGTTGGTCACAAACTTCACGCGGGGAGCTTCTTGAGCGATTGTGGTTTGGGCTAAGCCCACAAAGGCGAGTGCGCAAAAGCTGGCTTTGCAAAGTGTGCGACGGGTCAAAGATAAAAGTGTCATGGTTTGTCTTGGGTAAGGTCGAGAACGGGGTTGAGGCGATCCATTTTTTGAGCAATGCCGCGTTGTTTGGGTTCAAGGCTGAGGGATCGTTCATACGATTGCCGGGCCATGTTGAGCAGCAAATCTCCCATGTTTTCATGGGCTGCAGCATAGTTGGGGTTTGCGCGCAAGGCTGCATCCAGCGATGCTTTGGCGTTTGGATAGTCACCTTTTGACGCGTAGATCACACCCAAGTTGTTGTGTGGCTCAGCCAGTTCTGGGTATTCACGCGTGAGATCGAGGTAAACCTTGTACGCCATGTCGGGCTGGCCGAGCTGCTCAAAAATGTAGCCTTGCCAAAAACGCATTTGTGGATCACGCGGGTTGGTGGACAGTCCTTTGTTAACCAGTAGCAGGGCTTGTGGGTATTTGGCTTGTCGCAGCAGCTTGCGCACATCATTGTGTGGTGTGCTCATCAATGTGGGTAGCGTGGATTGGCCGGGTTGCCACTCCAATGCCTCCACACTTTGGGCTAGCGCAGAGTCTGACAATGTGCCCATGAGCGTCAAACCTAGCGCGAAGCAACCAAGCACTTGGAAGGCCCAGTGGGTGCTCGTGGGTAACTGAAGGGCGTCAAGCGAAGCCAATGACTTGGCTTGAGGGGGCGTGTGAGGGTTTGTCATGTGCTTTGTATACTTGTGGCATTGTAAAACAGAGGGTCTGGACGACTCTTTGGCTTTCACCTCATTACCGACCCTTCTTTGCGGTCTTCTCTCGATTCACTCATGACGCTTCGCATTCACAACACGCTCAAGCGTGCGCTGGAGAACTTTTCGCCTTTGGAACCTGGCCATGTGCGCATGTACGTTTGCGGCATGACCGTGTACGACCTGTGCCATTTGGGCCATGCCCGTTCGATGGTGGCGTTTGATGTGGTGCAGCGTTGGCTCAAGGCAAGCGGCTATCGTGTGACCTATGTGCGCAACATCACCGACATCGACGACAAGATCATCAAGCGTTCGCTAGAAAACGGCGAAACCGTGCGCGGCCTGACCGACCGAATGATTGATGCCTTGCACCAAGACGCAGACGCTTTGGGCATCGAGCGCCCCACGCACGAGCCCCGTGCGATGGACTATGTTCCGCAAATGCTGTCGATGATTGGTACCCTTCAAGACAAAGGCTTGGCCTATCAAGCTAGCAATGGCGATGTGAATTACGCCGTGCGCAAGTTTCCAGGCTACGGCAAGCTGTCGGGCAAATCGTTGGATGAGTTGCAAGCGGGCGAGCGCGTGGCTGTGGACGATGGCAAGCAAGATCCGCTGGACTTTGTGTTGTGGAAATCAGCCAAAGAGAGTGAGCCAGAAGAGGTGAAATGGGCCAGCCCCTTTGGTGCGGGCCGCCCTGGTTGGCATATCGAGTGTTCTGCTATGAGTTGCGAGATGTTGGGCCAAAGCTTTGACATCCACGGCGGTGGCGCAGATTTGCAGTTCCCGCACCATGAAAATGAAATCGCCCAAAGTGAAGGTGCGAACGGCCAAAAGATGGCCAGCGTGTGGATGCACAACGGCTTCATCAACGTGGACAACGAAAAAATGTCCAAGAGCTTGGGCAACTTTTTTACCATCCGTGATGTACTCAAAGAGTTTGATGCGGAGACTGTGCGTTTCTTTGTGGTGCGCAGCCACTACCGCAGCCAGCTCAATTACAGCGACGTGCATTTGAACGACGCGCGCGGCGCTTTGAAGCGCTTGTATACCGCGCTGGGTACAGTTACGCCTGATGCTGTCACGATTGATTGGACCGAGCCCCATGCCGCACGCTTCAAAGCTGCGATGGACGAGGACTTCGGCACGCCAGAAGCCGTGGCTGTTTTGTTTGAACTCGCCAGCGAGCTCAACCGCACGCAGTCGGCACAGACTGCGGGCTTGCTCAAAGCCTTGGGTGGTGTGTTGGGCTTGTTGCAAGACGACCCCAAAGCATTTGTCCAAGCTGGCGCTGGCGTGGACGAAGGCGCTATTCAGGCCCAAATTGCGGCGCGCGCAGCTGCCAAGGCGACCAAAAACTTTGCTGAGGCCGACCGTATTCGCCAAGCCTTGGCCGCTGAAGGCATCGTGCTTAAAGATTCGCCCACGGGCACGACATGGGAGCGTGGCTAAGAATGGCTACGACCGATAAAGTCATCATCGCCACGCCTGAATATTGGGCTGAGGCTTGCAAACACCTGATGAAAAAAGATCGGGTGATGAAGCGCCTCATTCCTCAGTTTGGTGAGGCTTCCTTGCAGTCGCGCGGCGACGCATTTGTCACGCTGGCTCGCAGCATTGTGGGCCAACAGGTGTCGGTCAAGGCAGCACAAACCGTGTGGGATCGTTTTGCTTTGTTGCCTCGCAAAATCACGCCCGCCAATGTGCTCAAGCTCAAGGTGGATGACATGCGTGCCGCCGGCTTGTCAGCCCGCAAGGTCGAATACATCGTCGATTTAGCGCTGCACTTTGACAACGGCGCTTTGCATGTGAAGAAATGGTCTGAGATGACGGATGACGCCATCATCGAAGAGTTGGTGGCCATTCGCGGCATTGGCCGTTGGACGGCTGAGATGTTTTTGATGTTCCATCTCATGCGACCCAATGTGTTACCGCTGGACGATGTGGGCTTGATCAACGGGATTAGCAGCAACTATTTCTCGGGCGAGGCGGTCAGCCGCAGCGAAGCCCGCGAGGTGGCTGCGGCGTGGGCGCCATACTGCAGTGTGGCGACTTGGTATATTTGGCGATCGCTAGATCCGCTGCCAGTGTCTTACTGAGCAGCTAAGGAGTAATGAATTTTGGCTAAACGAACTTTCCTCGACTTTGAACAACCGATTGCTGAACTAGAAGGCAAGATCGACGAACTGCGCTATGTGCAAAGTGAGTCTGCGGTGGACATTTCCGATGAGATTGAACAGCTCAGCAAGAAAAGTATGCAGCTGACCAAAGAGATTTACAGCGACCTCACGCCTTGGCAAATTACCAAGATCGCCCGTCATGCTGAGCGTCCCTACACACTTGACTACATCAACGACATCTTTACCGATTTCGTTGAGATGCATGGTGACCGCCATTTTGCCGATGACATGAGCATCGTGGGTGGTTTGGCCCGCTTCAACGGCAACGCTTGCATGGTTTTGGGCCAGCAAAAGGGCCGCGACACCAAAGAGCGTGCCTTGCGTAACTTCGGTATGAGCAAACCCGAGGGCTACCGCAAAGCTTTGCGTTTGATGAAGACAGCTGAGAAGTTCAAGCTGCCGGTTTTCACTTTTGTCGACACGCCCGGCGCATACCCCGGTATAGACGCTGAAGAGCGTAGCCAGTCTGAAGCGATTGGCCGCAACATTTTTGAAATGGCTCAGCTCGAAGTGCCGATCATCACCACCATCATTGGTGAAGGTGGTTCAGGCGGCGCACTGGCCATCAGTGTGGCTGATCAAGTGTTGATGCTGCAGTACTCTGTGTACTCGGTCATTAGCCCTGAAGGCTGTGCCTCGATTTTGTGGAAAACCTCAGACCGTGCCGAAGACGCTGCCGAGCAACTGGGCATTACTGCTCATCGCCTGAAAGCATTGGGCCTGGTTGACAAAATTGTGAACGAGCCCGTGGGTGGCGCACACCGTGACCCCAAACAAATGGCGGCTCAACTCAAGCGCGGTTTGAACGACGCTTGGCGCCAAGTGACGGACATGAAGGTCAAAGAGTTGCTCGACAAGCGTTACGAGCGTCTGCAAAGCTAT
>JACCDT010620396.1_pt1 | contig 11951 bp, 11 predicted proteins | sample 7446291 | NCBI WGS metagenome assembly JACCDT01 (sample SAMN15323446, study PRJNA562643) | freshwater metagenome | isolation source: river surface water | place: USA:Blue River Watershed | collected 2017-08-17 | reverse complement strand
CTTCTTCCCCGAAGAGCGCCGCAGCCAGTTGCTGATGGACCTGTCGCTCAACCTCAAGGCCCTGGTCTCGCAGCGCCTGATTCCCAAGCAGGATGGCAAGGGCCGGGTAGCAGCAGTGGAAATCATGATCAACTCCCCACTGATCTCCGACCTGATTTTCAAGGGCGAAGTATCGGAGGTGAAGGAGATCATGAAGAAGAGCCGCCAGGCCGGCATGCAGACTTTCGACCAGGCGCTATTCGACCTCTACGAAGGCAATGCCATCACCTACGAAGACGCACTTCGCAACGCCGATTCGCTCAACGACCTCCGCCTGCAGATCAAGCTCAACAGCCAGCGCGGCAAGTCCAACGACCTGTCCGCAGGTACCGAAAATTTCGCCATCATGTGACCATGCCCAATATCAACGACAAAACCTACGACCCCTCACCCGCCTACTCCGTCGCCTTTCTGGGCCTGGATGTCATGGGCTGCCCCATGGCCGGGCACCGGGCGCGCGCCGGTCACCAGGTCACCGTGTACAACCGCACCGCTAGCAAATCGATAGCTTGGTGCGCCGAGTTCTCGGGCGCTAGCAGCCAATTGGGTACCCACTCCCATGCCACCACGCCGCGCCAGGCAGCGCAGAACGCCGACATCATCTTTTGCTGCGTAGGCAATGACGATGACCTGCGCAGCGTGACACTGGGCGCGGACGGTGCGTTCGCCGGTATGAAGCCTGGTGCGATTTTTGTGGACCACACCACGGCGTCAGCGGACATTGCCCGCGAGCTCAGCGCGGTGGCCCGGGCCAAAGGCCTGCAGTTCATCGATGCCCCGGTGTCCGGTGGTCAAGCAGGTGCGCAGAACGGCCTCTTGACCGTGATGTGCGGAGGAGATGCCAATGCGTTTGAAGCCGTGAAGCCCGTGGCGATGGCGTTCTCGCGTGCCTTCACGCTGCTGGGCGAGAGCGGTGCCGGGCAGTTGGCCAAGATGGTGAACCAGATTTGTATTGCCGGGCTGGTGCAAGGCTTGAGCGAGGCGATTGCCTTTGGCCAAAAAGCCGGGCTGGACATGAACCAGGTCTTGGACGTGATTGGCAAGGGCGCGGCGCAGAGTTGGCAGATGGACAACCGTGGCAAGACCATGGTGGCCGACAAATTTGACTTTGGCTTTGCGGTGGACTGGATGCGCAAGGACCTGGGCTTGGTACTGGACGAGGCCAAGCGCAATGGTGCGCGCCTGCCGGTGACGGCGCTGGTGGACCAGTTTTATGCCGACGTACAGCAAATGGGCGGCCAGCGCTGGGATACGTCCAGCCTGATCAAGCGGCTGAAGTAACAAAGGCCCAAAGGGGCCTTTGTTCTGTCTTACTTCTTGGGATCGGCCGGAGCAGGCTGGGGTTGCAGACGCGCCAACTCATCCTCGGAAATAATCTCCAAAATACGCACCACGCGCTGCACCCCCGAGGTGGAGCTGATCACTTCTGTCGCACGCTTGGCTTCGCGCTCGGTGACCCGACCCATGACATAGGTAGTCCCACGCTCGGTCACGATCTTGAAAGCGTTGGCAAACAGGTCTTTGGCATCCACCAGAGCTGCCTTGACGCGCCCCGTGACCAATGAATCCGACGTGCGCTGTGTCAGGCTGGCATTGCCCATGACACCCAACTCATTGACGATGTTACGCACATTGTCCACACGCGACACGATCTGCTCGACCAACTGCTTGTCCTGTACTGTGGGCACTTCGCCGGTCAACAGCACCTGGCGGTTGTAGCTGGTCACATTGACATGCACGCGGTCACCCAGGTTCTCCCGCAGACGGCTAGCAGCGCGCTGTTCAATACCTTCGTCCTCAACGACTGAACCCGATGTACGGCGGTCCGTCGCAACCAAGGCACCACCTACAGCGCCACCAACGAGCAAAGGGAAGCAGGCCGTCAGGCTCACCAAAGAGCCCGCCAGCGCGGCTACCAGGGTTAAACGTTTCAATTTCGAGTTCATGGGTTGGTTTCCTGTTCGCCCAACAGTTGGGCATCAACGGCATCGCATATGCAATGCAAGGCCAAAATATGTACTTCCTGGATGCGTGCCGTACGTTCGTGTGGCACACAAATATGCACATCGGTGTCCCGCAGGACCTGTGCCATTTTGCCGCCGCCGCGCCCCGTCAGCCCCACCACCACCATTTCACGGGCATGGGCCGCTTCGATGGCCGCCAGCACGTTGGCGGAGTTGCCACTGGTGGAAATGGCAAGGAGCACGTCGCCCGGAGCACCCAGGGCGCGCACCTGGCGCGAAAAGATCACGTTGTAGTCGTAATCATTGGCAATGGCGGTGATGATGGAGGTGTCGGTGGTGAGCGCAATCGCCCCCAATTCAGGGCGCTCACGCTCAAAACGCCCCACAAATTCGGCAGCAAAATGTTGCGCATCAGCGGCAGAGCCACCGTTGCCGCAGGCCAGCACTTTGCCACCACTGGTGACACAGGCCAACATGGCTTGGACAGCGTCCGCAATCGGCTTGCTCAAAGCTTGCGCCGATTGGTATTTGAGGTCGGCACTGTCAATAAAGTGTTGTTGAATACGTTGCTCAAGCATGCCTTCGATGATACCGCGGCACCCAATTCCCCAAGGGAGCAAGCGCATTGAGATGTATCAGGATGCGTCAAATGCCGCCTGTAACCATTCGATCTGATCGCCATCCAGTACTACCACGTCAAAACGACACGGAGGCATGTGCGCCATGCGTAGCAGGTAGTGCCGAGCCGCCAGCACAATGCGGCGCTGTTTGACAGCACCCACGCTGGCAGCGCCACCGCCATGGCGGCTGGACGCCCGTTTGCGCACCTCCACGAAAACCAAGGTTCCATCGCGCGTTCGCATGATGAGGTCGATTTCTCCACCACCGCGCCCGGGGGTTCGATAATTGCGGGTGACCAGTATCAGCCCCTGTCCCAGCAAATAGCGCAGAGCGGCCTCTTCCCCCGCGTCCCCCAGTTGTTTGGTGGTGGCGCTCCGTGCTGGTCGTGTTGGAAAGAAACCCATATGAGTGCGTCGTTTATCTCTGCCCTGTCTGCTGCCAAAGAGGCCGCCGGTGCGCAGCATTATCCGCAGGGCGCGTTGTACCTGGTGGCCACACCCATTGGCAACCTGGCCGACATCAGCCTGCGCGCGCTGCACGTACTGACCCTGGCCGACAGCATTGCCTGTGAAGACACCCGCCACACCCAGCAGATGCTGCGAGCCTACGGCATCGACAAGCCAGCTGGCCAACTGCTGGCCCTGCACCAGCACAACGAAGTCCAGGCCGCAGAGGGCGTGGTAGCACGTCTGCACCATGGCCAGCGGGTGGCCTACGTCAGCGATGCCGGAACACCCGGCATCAGCGACCCTGGCGCGCGGCTGGCGGCACAGGTGCGGGCCGCCGGCCTGCGCAGCATTCCGCTGCCCGGCGCCAGCAGCGTAACCACCGCTCTGTGCGCGGCCGGCCTGGCCGAAGGCACCGACGGCCACAGCGGCTTTGTCTTCCGCGGCTTTCTGCCGTCCAAGGCCACCGAACGCGCCCATGAGGTGCAGGAACTCGCCGAAGAACTCCGTGCCGTCGTGCTGCTGGAGGCCCCCCACCGCATCGAAGCGCTGGCATTGGCCCTCGCCCCCTTGGAAACACGCCTGGTGACCGTGGGGCGGGAGCTGACCAAGCAATTCGAAGAGATCGCCACCGTCGCCGCGGCTGATTTGGGCGCTTGGCTGGCGGCCGACGCCAACCGCTTGCGCGGTGAATTTGCACTGGTGATCCATCCGGCCACAGCCAGTGCCGCACAAGCACCTGACGACCGCGTGCTTAAACTGCTGCTGGCGGAGCTGCCACTGAAGACCGCAGTCAAATTGGCCGCAGACATCACTGGCGAAGCGCGTAATGCCCTGTATGAACGGGCTTTGGCCCTGAAACAGGGCTAAGGCGTCAGGCCTGCTGCCAGGCCTGCACGTAGGCGCGGCCGCGCACCAACACGTCTGCCGCAGAGGTGCCTGGGGCAAACAGCTGGCCGCCAATTCCAAAACCGGTGGCACCGGCTTTTTTCCATGGTGCCATGCTCTCCGGAGTGATACCCCCCACGGGCCAAAGGTCAGTACCCGCGGGCAATACGGACTTCAGCGCCTTGATGCCACCGTGGCCCACCATCTCGGCGGGGAACAATTTGAGCGCGTGAGCGCCCGCCTGCAACGCAGTAAATGCCTCGGTGGGCGTGGCCACACCAGGCGCACACAACATGCCCAGAGCCACGGCGCGGCGGATCACCGCCACATCGCAGTTGGGCGACACCATCAGGCGACCGCCAGCGGCGTGCACAGCCTCCACATCGGCCACGGTCAGCATGGTGCCACCACCTACGATGGCGTCAGCCGGCAATGTACGCGCCAGCGTGGCAATACACTCCAGCGCGCCGGGCCGGTTCAGTGGCACTTCCAGCGTGCGAAAGCCGCTTTCCACCAACGCGGCCCCCACAGTCTCAGCCTCAGCAGGCAAGAGGCCGCGCAGGATGGCGACCAATGGCATGCGGCGTGCCCGCGCCAGCAATTCGGTAGAAGTTGTCATGTCAGTTTCCAGTTCAGGTCAATATGGTGCATGGCGGCCACGAAAGCGGCCTGTGCATCGAGAATGTCAAAGGACAAGCCCAACAGCTGGGCAGCGCTCTGGTAGTGGGCTGCCAGCTGCGGCGAGCCCAACAGCTTGAAAGCCCCCAAGGGGCCTGCGCTGTCGTGCAGCACATCCTTGAGTTCGGTGCCAATCAGCAGGCCACTCAAATAGGCTGTGGTGCTGGTGGCCGGCATGTCCTTGCAGACCACGCGGGCACGCGCACTGAAAATCTGATGGCTCAAGGCATGCTCGCCAGCGGCACGGACACCCGCCGCAAAAGCGGCATCGTCCCATACTGGCTCGGCCGCCCCCGCTGCGGCAGCCACCGTCCCATGACGGCGCAACAGGTCAAACAGCTCTCCCGTCATATAGGTGCGCAGTTGCAGTACACGCCCATCCTCGAGCTGCACCCACTTGCTGTGCGTGCCCGGCAGGACAAACCAGCCGCTGCGATGGCCCAATGCCCAAGCGCCGAGCAGCTGCGTCTCTTCGCCGCGCATGACATCGGGCAGCCCCGCCGTATTGCGAACGCAGTAGCCCGGCAGGATGATGGTGGGGATGGAGTTGCCGGTATCCGGGACGCGAAACGCATGCGCGGCCAAGGCATGCACTGGCACTTGGCTGCCCACATAGGGGACCTCGTGCCAGCCCAGTGCACTGCCGACCATGCCGGCCAGCACCACACCAGCAGGGCGGGTATCGAGTGCACGCAAGGCAGCGTCGAGTGCAGACGGAAAACGATCCTTACAAGCCAATGCACCATCAGCATCCGACATATCGCTCAGGCATTGGCCCTGAACGTCCAAAGCGTAGGCACGACGGTGGGTGGTTCCCCAGTCCACACCGACAACAGAAACAGCAGAATTGGCAGCCATGTTTTTGGAATTCAAAGTAATTCGTCAGACGAATTTAAACATATGATGATTAATCCCGATTTTCAGTCAACTCTGCTACGCTCATGACACCCTCCGCCTCCGCCAGCCACGCCACCTATGCCGGGCGCAACCTGCATGGGCAAGTGGTACACGAGTTGGGTCGCCGGGTCGTGGGCGGTGCCTATCCCGCAGGCGCCCTGCTACCCAACGAAGATCAGCTCTGCGCCGAACTGGCCGTTAGCCGCACGGCTCTGCGCGAAGCCATCAAAGTGCTGGCTGCCAAAGGTCTGTTGGAGCCGCGCCCGCGCATTGGCACCCGGGTACGTGCCACCGAACAATGGAACCTGCTGGACCCCGACATTCTGGCCTGGCGCTGCGCCACCGGTGCGGATGCAGAATTCCTTCAACACCTGACCGAGCTGCGCGAAATCATCGAGCCATCGGCCGCTGCACTAGCCGCCACCAGCCACCGCGCCGAGCAACTGGCTGACATCGCCGCGGCCCTGCAAGCCATGCAGGACGCCACCCTGATTGGCGAATGGGTGCAGGCCGCCCTGGCCTTTCACACCGCCGTACTCAAGGCCACCAACAACCCGCTGCTGATGCCACTGGCTGCAATCATCGGCAGTGCGCTGGAATCCCTCCTGGCGGTGACCGCCCGCACCTCGGACAACTTCAAACAGGCCCTACCGGACCACCAGAAGGGGTTTGAGGCGATTCAGGCACGCGACGCACAAAGCGCGCTGCACCGCATGGCCGGCCTCTTGTCCGACACCCGTTCACTGATGAAACGGGCCGTCATCCCCCTGTGAGCTGGAGCAAATGTAAACAGGGTTTATTTGTATGATGATTTAGCCTTTCCAGCTACAATTTCGCGGCAACTCCTTCTTTACCTCCATGCAAACCCCTTCCCTTTCCGACTACGCGACCTACCCCAGCCTGGCTGGGCGTACGGTGTTTGTCACGGGTGGCAGCTCCGGCATCGGTGCTGACATCGTGATCGCCTATGCCCGCCAGGGCGCCAAGGTGGGCTTTACCGGCCGCAACGCTGAAGCCGCAGCCAAGGTCATCGAAGCTGCTTCTGCGCTCGGCCCCACACCTCTGTTTCTGCAAAGTGATGCCGCCGACGTAGCCGCCCTCAAGAGCGCGATCGCCACCACGGCCGAGCGCTTTGGCGACATCGGCGTACTGGTGAACAACGTGGCAAACGACCAGCGCCACAACCTGGCCGACGTGACGCAGGAGGACTTCGACTGGCGCGTTGCCATCAATCTGCGTCCGGCATTCTTTGCGGCGCAATCGGTAGTCGAGGGCATGAAGCGACTGGGCGGCGGGGCCATCGTCAACCTCGGCTCCATCAGCTGGATGATCAAGGGCGCGGGTTACCCCGTATACGCCACCTGCAAGTCGGCCACCGTGGGGCTGTCCCGTAGCCTGGCCCGTGACCTCGGCAAGCTCAATATCCGCGTGAACACCTTGTCACCCGGCTGGATCATGACCGAGAAGCAGCTCACCATGTGGGTGGACGAAGCCGGCGAAAAAGCGATGGACGAGAACCAATGCCTGCCCGGACGCATCGTCGGCAGCGACGTAGCCAATATGGCTTTGTTCCTTTCCGCCGATGACAGTCGCATGGTGACTGCGCAAGACTTTGTGGTGGATGCCGGATGGACCTGAGTACACCCACCATTCGCAGCGTCTGGCCAGCTGAACTGCTTCTGGGCGAAGGCCCTCTGTGGCACGCCGCCAGCGAACGCTATTTCTTTGTAGATATCCATGGCAAGGCACTGCACAGCTGGGCGCCAGCCACCGATACACGCCAGAGTTGGGCCATGCCTGAGCGCATCTGCTGGCTAGTGCCGCGCGCCGATGGCGACGGATTCATGGCCGGCCTGCAATCGGGCTTTGTGCGTCTTTGGCTGGAGCCAGCGCTGCGCATCGAGGCCATCGGCAGCCCACACGCAGATGAACCATTGGTGCGTCTCAACGATGCGAAAGCCGATTGCCATGGCCGCATTTGGGCAGGCTCCATGCACAATGACGACGCCAGCCAGCAGCGCGGCCGCCTGACACGGCTATCGCCCGAGGGCACCATGCAAGTGGTGGAAAGCGGCATCTATATTGCCAACGGCCCTGCCATTGCGCACGACGGGAGCTGGATGTTGCACACAGACTCCTTCCTGGAAACGGTCTACCGCTACGACCTTTCGCCCCAAGGCGAGCTGTCGGGGAAAACAGTGTGGAACACGTTTGGCGGAGAACAGGGCTCGCCCGATGGCATGACCCTGGATCGCGACGGCAATGTTTGGGTTGCTTTCTGGGGTGGGGCCTGCATTCGCCAGTTCACACCGGCAGGCACATTGCTGCGCACGATTGCATTGCCCGCACCGCAAATCACCAGCATGGCCTTTGGCGGACCCAATTTGGACCAATTGCTGGTCACCAGCGCACGCGTTGGCCTGGACGACGCCACGCTTGAGCGCTATCCCTTGGCAGGCAGCATCTTTGTCCTGGAACCTGGTGTGCAGGGCGACCTTCCCTGCACGTTCGGCTAAAGCTCAGCGGCCCGCGCGCAGCCTTCGGCGGCTGTCGCGGGCGTTGGGCAACCAACCACGCCACAACCAACGCGCCAGCAGCAGCAAGCCACGGATCCATTCGTCGATGGCATAGGCCATCCAGACCCCCGGCAGCCCGAAAAGGCGACCCAACCAAAAAGAGCCAAACCCCAGCACCAGCACCAGTGATGCCACGCTGGAGGCTGCCGGGTAGATGGCGTCCCCGGTAGCACGCAGAGCGCCATTGAGAATCAGGTTGAACACCCGACCGGTTTCCAGCGCCAACGAGATCCACAGCAAGGTCTGCGCAGCTTGGATCACTGCAGGGTCCTTGGTAAACATGCGCATCAGCCAAGGTGCCCCCAAGGCTGCCAGCAAAGCCAGCGAGCCCGAGGCCAGCAGCCCATTGCGTACCGCCTTGCGCACCAAGCCATTTGCGACCCGCAGATCCCCTGCCCCCACCAATCGCCCCACCATGATTTCACAGGCCCAACCAATAGCCATGCTGGTCAACAGCACGTACTTGAGCAACTGCAGTGTGTAAGAGTGGGTGGCCAGTGCCGTCACCCCCAAACGCGCAGTCGCAGCCACCGACACCATAAATGCACCGCGATACGCCACTTCCACACCCGCGCCGGGCAAGCCAACACGCAGCACTGGCCACAGATCTTTCCAGCCAGCAGCCCACCAGTCCCGGGCTTGCGGCACCAACTGCATGCGGATGCGCCAAAACCACAGGTGCATGACCAGCCCCAGAGCGCGACTGACCAACATGGCGATCGCATAGCCCTCCAGGCCCATGCCGTCCCATTCACCCCAGCCGCGCATCAATACTGCGGCCAATGCCAGATGGCTGCTATGCATGACGATCATGACCTTGAGAGAGTCGCGCGAGAACAGATGGGCTCGCAACACGGACGCCATGCTGAGGTTGTAGGCCTCCAGCATCAAGGCGGGGGCAAACCATTGAAGAAATGGCGCAGCCAAGGCCACGATGGCATCGGGTGCATTGAGCCAGTCCAACACCAGGTCGTTGCCAGCTACCACAATGCACACCACCAGCGCACCAGCCCAGGTACTGGCACCCAAGGCCAACAAGGCGGCACGCCGTGCCGAGGCGTGCTGCTCGCCACCCAAGTATTGCGTGACCACCACCCCCAGGCCGATGGCCAGCACCCGAAACACCACAAACAAGGTTTCCAGAATCTGGTTCACCAACCCAAATGCCCCGGCAGCGGCATCCGAGGTCTGAGAGGCCAGCCACAGCCCTCCCATCGCCACACTCATGCCCAGCAAAAATTCGCCCAACAAGGGGCCGGCAATCATGTTGAGGCGTGGGCGGTCAGGCGCAGTCATGGCCACCGACCTTAGCGTAAAACATGCATCCGTGCTTCAAAAGGACGCAGGGTACAAGCGCGTACGCTGTCGGCGGCATTCACCGCGTAGTTGGCGATCAGGAGTTCTTGCGTTTCAAACGCCACGTGGGCAGGCAGCACAAAGGCCTGTTCGTGGGGGGTGAAGTTGCAGACCACCAGCAACACCTCGCCACCCAGCGCCCGTGTATATGCATAGACGTTCGGATCCTCGGGCTGCAGCAAGGCATACCGCCCCTCCACCAGCACGGGCAGCTGTTTGCGCAAGGCGATCAGGCGGCGGTAGTAGTGCCATACCGAGTCTGCATCGTCCCGGGCCTGGGCGGCATTCACCTCGGCGTGGTTCGGGTTGGTCTGCATCCATGGCGTGCCAGTCGTAAACCCCCCGTGGGTCGTCGCATCCCACTGCATGGGTGTACGTGCGTTGTCACGGCTTTTGACGTAGATGCGTGCCAGCACCTCGGCAGGCGCCTCGTGCCGGTCCTGCACCGCCTCGCGGTACATGTTCAGCGTTTCAATGTCGCGGTAGTCTTCGATGCAGGCGAAGCGCGCATTGGTCATGCCCAGCTCTTCGCCTTGGTACACATAGGGCGTGCCCTGCAAGCCGTGCAGAAAGGTGGCCAGCATTTTTGCCGAGGCCACACGGTGCACGCCGTCGTCGCCCCAGCGCGAGACAGGACGCGGCTGGTCATGGTTGCTAAGGTACAGGCTGTTCCAGCCGGTCTGCCACAGCGCATTTTGCCAGCGCGACATGCTGGCCTTGAGGTCGGTCAGGGCCAGCGGGCGCAAGGCCCACTTGCCGCGCCCGTCACCGGGAATAGCATCCAGGTCCATGTGTTCAAACTGGAACAGCATGTTGAGCGCCCCGGTCTGCGCATTGGTGATGTCCACGCCTTGCTGGATGGTGGCCAACGGTGCCTCGCCAACCGTAATCGTGTCGTAGCCGTCCAGCGCCTGCGCCTTCATCTCGCGCAGAAACTCCAGCAGACGCGGCCCGTTAGTCACCATGCCAAAGCTGGGCTGCAAATGGCCACCGCGAATCACGGGGGCGTCGGGCAGCCCTGCGGGCTTGGAAATCATGTTGATGACATCCATGCGAAAACCGTCCACGCCCTTGTCCAGCCAAAAGCGCATCAGTGCATACACTTCTTGCCGGACCTTGGGGTTCTCCCAGTTCAGGTCGGGCTGCTTCTTGGAGAACATGTGCAGGTAGTACTCGCCCGTGGCCGGGTTGGGCTCCCACACCGAGCCGCTGAACGCCGCCTCCCAGTTGTTGGGCAGGCTGCCGTCAGTGGGCATGTCGCGCCAGATGTAGTAGTCGTGGTAAGGGTTGTCGCGGCTTTGGCGCGCCTGCTGAAACCAGGGATGCTCGTCGGAGGTGTGGTTGACCACCAGGTCCATCATGAGGCGGATGCCGCGCGCGTGCATGCCTTCCAGCATGGTGTCGAAGTCGGCCATGCTGCCGAACTCGTCCATGATGGCGCGGTAGTCACTGATGTCGTAGCCGTTGTCATCGTTGGGCGAACGGTAGACCGGCGACAGCCAGACAACGTCTACACCCAGTGCCTGCAGGTAGTCCAGCTTGGACGTGATGCCAGGCAGGTCGCCGATGCCGTCGCCATTGCTGTCGCAAAAACTGCGCGGGTAGATCTGGTAGACCACCGACTGTTTCCAGTCGGCAGCCTTGGACACATGCGATACCGCCATGGCGCGCCCGGCTCAGCCCAGGCGGTAGTAGGCGCCGCCCCAGGGGGCCAGCTGCAGGGTGTTGCCTGCGCGAGCAGTGTTGGCCAGCCCGCTGCCCGACACCGCACTGGCGCCTGCGAAGGCGGCGGGCATTTCCCACTGCGCAGAGCTATCACTGAAGTTGAACACGCACAGAACTTGCTGGCCTTCGAAGGCACGCACAAACGCCAGCACCTGTGGGTGCGCTGCCAGCACACTCAGCGTGCCACTGACCAGCGCAGGCTGGGCTTTGCGCCAACGCAGCAGACCACGGTAAAAATTCAGCAGCGAGCCTGCGTCGCGCTCTTGCACATCCACAGCCAGAGCGCGGTGCGGCTCGATCACCGGCAGCCACGGGGCTGCGGGTTGGCTGGCGCTGGAGAAACCCAGATCGGCCGCGTCCTTGGCCCAAGGGTGGGCCGTACGGCAACCATCGCGGCCCTTAAATTCGGGCCACATGGTGATGCCATACGGGTCTTGCAAGTCTTCGAAGGCGATGTCGGCTTCGGTCAACCCCAGCTCGTCGCCCTGGTAGATACAGGGCGAACCGCGCAGGCTCATTTGCAGCGCGGCGCCAAGGCGCAGCAGGTCCGGGTGGGCAGCCTGCGTGCCCTGTCCCCAGCGGCTGGCCACGCGCACCACGTCGTGGTTAGAGAGCGCCCAGCAGGGCCAGCCCCCAGGTGCTACCTCTTCAAAGCGCTGCACAAAACCGCGGAAATGCGCCGCGCTGTGGGCCGTGCCCAACAGGTCGAAGCAATAGGCCATGTGCAGCTTGTCGCCACCGCTGGTGTACTCGGCCACGCG
>JACCDT010240561.1_pt1 | contig 11951 bp, 8 predicted proteins | sample 7446291 | NCBI WGS metagenome assembly JACCDT01 (sample SAMN15323446, study PRJNA562643) | freshwater metagenome | isolation source: river surface water | place: USA:Blue River Watershed | collected 2017-08-17 | reverse complement strand
TTGCCCGAGCCTGCCCCCGCCAACACCAGACAAGGGCCGTGCAAGAAATTGACGGCTTCTTGTTGCGCGAGATTCAGACCAGCAGACATTCAGGAGACAGGGATTGCAAAGCCTTCAATGATACCGACCAACCCACAAGGCAAAATAGCGGCGTGCTGAACATTCTTCTCGTTACTTTCCCCTTCTTTGCGTTGGTGCTGGCTGGCTTTGTGGCAGCGCACCGCCGCATGCTGCCGTTGGACGCAATTCCTGGCTTGAACGGCTTCGTGCTGTTTTTTGCGTTGCCGTGCATGTTGTACCGCTTTGGTGCCAGCACGCCGATCGTGCAGCTGCTGGATGCCACGCTGTTTTTTGCATACTTGCTGTGCGCTTTGCTGATGGTGGGCTTTGTGGTGGCCGTGAGCTTGAATCGGCGAATCGGCTGGAACGATGCTTCATTTGGTGCGTTGGTGGGGGCTTTCCCAAATACTGGATTTATGGGGGTGCCCTTGTTGGTGGCCTTGCTAGGCGCATCAGCGGCAGGTCCAGCCATCGTGACCATCGTGGTGGACATGGTCATCACCACGTCGTTGTGCATTGCCCTGTCTCGTCTAGATGGGGCAGATGAACATGGCGCAAGCAAGGCGGCCACAAGCGCGCTGAAAGGCGTATTGACCAACCCAATGCCATGGGCGATCAGTTTGGGTGGTTTGTCCTCAGCGATGGATTGGCAATTGGTTGGGCCTGTTGCCAAAACGGTCGGTTTGCTCGCTGATGCCGCGTCACCCGTGGCGCTGTTCACCATTGGTGCGGTGCTGGCGCGTTCACAAATTCGAGTGAAAGAAAGCGGTCATCCGCCCATTCTGTGGCGTGACTTTTTACCTGTGGCGATTTTTAAATTGGTGCTGCATCCTGTGCTGGTGCTGCTCGTGTTGGCCGCGGCGGTGCAAATGGGTTTTGTGATCGAGCGATTCACCATGATCGTGGTGGTCCTGGTGGCGGCATTGCCAAGTGCCAGCAATGTGGCTTTGTTGTCCGAGCGTTTTGGTGCGGACACGGGGCGCATTGCCATGATTATTTTGGTCACCACAGCGGCAGCGTTTTTCACCTTCTCAGGTGCGGTAGCTGTGCTGCACGGCTAAGCGATTTAAATTGCCAGAGGGTCGACGTCGACGGCCCAGCGAATGACCTGCCGATGTGCGCTGCGCATGGTGTGTAAATCAGTCTGCCAATGCGCCAAGAAGTGCTGCAGCGCTTTGCGCGAGGTGCATTCAATCAACATCTGTGCGCGTTCGATGTTGGCCACGCGCTGAATCGTCATAGGCACAGCGGGATACAAATCCACCAACAGCTCATCGGCCAATGCTGCACCTGCTTCGCGTGCCGCATTCAAAAAGCCTTGTGCGGCTTCTTGGCTACGTGCCTCAGCCCGCACCAGGGCTTGGAAGCTGAAGGGTGGCAAGGTGGCTTGTTCGCGCTCTTTGAGTTGCTGTTCGGCGAAGGCGGGGTAGTCGTGCTGTTTGAGCGCTTCAAACAGCGGATGCAGCGGGTGGAAGCTTTGCACCCACATCTCGCAGGGACTGACCAAGCTCATGCTGGCATCGCGTCCAGCTCGACCTGCGGCTTGCATGAGTAAGCTGAACAAACGCTCAGGCGCACGGAAGTCGCTAGAGAACAAAGCACCATCGGGGTTGAGCGCCGCCACCAAGGTGACGCGCCTGAAGTCGTGGCCCTTCGCAATCATTTGTGTGCCCACCAGCACATCTACCGCACCTGCATGCACCTCGGCCAGCTGACGTTCGAGTTCTCCTTTGAGGCGGGTGCTGTCGGCATCAATGCGGGCAATGCGGATGTGCTCGCCATCGGGTCTGCGCACATCGGCCAGCAGTTCGGCCAAGTGTTCTTCGAGTTGCTCGGTGCCGCGCCCCAAAGGGCTGATGTCTAGGTTGCCGCAGCTTGGGCAAGCGCGTGGCACGGGCTGCGTGAAGCCGCAGTGGTGGCAGCGCAATGTGCGGTCAAGTTTGTGGAACACGCGGTAAGCGCTGCAGTGCGGGCATTCGCTTTTCCAGCCGCAGTCATTGCAGCTGAGCACGGGTGCGTAGCCACGGCGGTTGAGCAGCACCAAGATTTGTTCGCCACGCGTCAAGCGTTCACGCATGGCGTCGAGCAGGTGGTTGGAAAACACCGTCTTGTAAGGCTGGCGGTTCATGTCCACGCGGCGGACCAAAGGCAATGCGCCCTGGCCCACGCGTGAGGGCATGGTCAAGCGCATGTAGCGACCTGCAGGCTCTGCGTCCGTGGCAGGGCGGCTGTGATGCCAGCTTTCTAGTGAAGGCGTGGCCGAACCCAAAATGACTTTGGCGCCTTCGAGTTGTCCGCGATACACAGCTAAATCGCGTGCGGAGTAACGTGCGCCTTCTTGCTGCTTGTAGCTGGGGTCGTGTTCTTCATCCACCACGATGAGCTGTAAATGCGGCATCGACGCAAACACGGCCATGCGCGTGCCCAACACAATGCGTGCTTCGCCGTTGTGTGCCGCGAGCCAGTTTTTCAGGCGTTGTGCGGGGGTGAGGCTGCTGTGCATGGACACCAAACAGTCGGCACCCCACTGGGGGCAAAAGCGGGCGCGAAAACGTTCTTCGAGTTGGGGCGTGAGGTTGATCTCGGGCACCATCACCAAAATTTGCGCTTGGGGGTTGTCTTCTAGCACCGTTTGCGCCGCGCGCAAGTACACCTCGGTCTTGCCGCTGCCCGTGTTGCCAAACAATAAGAATGGTCCTTTGTTGGCTGCAATATCTGCTAGCACTTGGGCTTGCTCGTCGGTCGGTGTGGGAACGGTTTGATTTGCACCCTCATAGGCCATCACGGCCTTGGGTTTGCGCTTTAAGCGCCGCGCCCATTGTTCGGTGCTGAGGTCGCGCAGTTGGCTCGGCAGGGCGGCCAACGCCACTTCGCCCGCACTGCGTTGGTAGTAGTGAGCGGCAAACTGCACCAGCTGGCGCCAGTGGGCGCTCAGTGGTGGCACGCCTTCGAGCACGCTGGCGATGGCGCGCAATTGCAGTGGGGCTAAGGTTGGTAACTCGGCTTCCACACTGCTGCTTTGGGCGTGCGCTTTGGCCTCGTCCCAGACCACGCCGAGCAACTCTCGACTGCCCAGTGGCACGCGCACCAAGGTGCCAGGCGTATGCGCAGCATCACTTTCGTACGTGAGTGCACCACCAATCCCGCTGTGCGCGGGGGTGTGAACCATCACTGAAATTTGGTGTGACATGTCAAGCGTTAAGTTGGGGTGTTTTGCTCAGGTGTTTTGGCAGAAAAGGCTATAAGTCGTTGATTTAAAAAGGCTTCATGGCAAACTCAGATTTTCTGTGGATAACTTTGTTGATATCTACAGTTGAGTAGCTCAGAAGGCGCATGAATCAAGGCTTGGAACAAACTGCCTCAAAAAAATGCAACCCAAGAAGTTCATATAAATCAATGACTTAGGAGAAATTAAAGTTTTCTGAAATACGGCAAAAGAAAAAACCAACTTGGTGCGCAGGATCAACTTTTTTGTGCATAAGTGTCAAGTTGAAATAAAACTTTTTATCGCTTGACACTTCATCTGTTGGGTAGTTTTTTAAGATTTTCTCAATGCACGCGAGTGACTGTGCACGGTTTCGACCAACACGCCGACGCTCTCTGGCGGTGTGTATTGGCTGATGCCGTGGCCCAAGTTGAAAATTTGGGTGGGGCCCGTGGTGGATGTGTCTGTGTGTGGTTTGCCAAAAGCGTCAAGCACGCGGCGCGCTTCTGCTGCAATGGCGTCTGCTGGTGCAAACAACGAATTGGGGTCGAGGTTGCCTTGCAAGGCTTTGCCTGGGCCGCCTACGTCGCCGCCGACTTGAGCGCGAGCTTTTGCGAGGTTGACCGTCCAGTCCACACCCAATACTTCGCAGTCGAGGTCGGCCATTTCAGGTAACCACAAACCACCGCCTTTGGTGAACACCAAGCGAGGAATCACGGCGCCATCGTGTGAGCGCTTGAGTTGTGCCAACACGCGCTTGGTGTAGGCCAGGCTGAATTGTTGGAACATGCCATCGGCCAGCACGCCGCCCCAGCTGTCAAAAATCATCACGGCCTGTGCGCCCGCTTCGATTTGGGTGTTGAGGTACAGGGCCACTGCGTCGGCATTGATTTCCAAAATGCGGTGCATCAGGTCGGGGCGGCTGTACATCAAGCTTTTGACTTGACGGTAGTCGTCTGAGCCAGCGCCTTCGACCATGTAACAAGCCAAAGTCCAAGGGCTGCCAGAGAAGCCAATCAGGGGCACACGACCGTTGAGTGCTTTGCGAATAGAGGTGACTGCGTCAAACACATAGCGCAGCTTGGCCATGTCGGGTACGGCCAGCTCATTCACAGCGGCTTCGTTGCGCACGTTCTTGGCGAACTTGGGCCCTTCGCCTTGAGCGAACGAGAGGCCTAAGCCCATCGCATCTGGCACCGTCAAGATGTCGCTGAACAAAATGGCGGCATCGAGCGGGTAGCGCTCAAGCGGCTGCAGGGTGACTTCAGTGGCGAAGTCGGTGTTGGTGGCCAAACCCATGAAGCTGCCAGCTTTGGCGCGCGTGGCGCAGTACTCTGGCAAGTAACGTCCCGCTTGGCGCATGAGCCAGACAGGGGTGTGGTCGGTGGCTTGGCGCATACAGGCGCGCAAAAAGGTGTCGTTTTGGAGTGGTGCAAACATGGCGACATTGTCGCCGAGGACGGGCTTAGCCCAGTTGACGGTGCTCAACCATCAGGCAAAGGTTTTGCACCACGACCAAGCCTGCGTCGGTGGCTTGTTTGGCAGCGGCATCGTGGACCACCCCAATTTGCAGCCACAACGACTTGGCCCCTATGGCAATGGCCTCTGCCGCAATGGGAGGGATGTCTTCAGAGTTGCGAAAACAGTTCACCATGTCGATAGGCGCGTGCTGCGCTGCTTCGGTGAGTGTGGCGTAGGCTTTTTCCCCCAACACTTCGTGCGCGTTGGGGTTGATGGGCACGATGCGAAAGCCGTGGCCTTGCATGTATTTGGCCACCCGAAAACTGTCGCGATGCGGTTTGGGTGAGAGGCCCACCACCGCAATGGTTTTGCAGTTGGCAAGGCTTTGGCGAATGGCAGCTTGTGACATGCTTATTTGCGGGTGACGATCGCGGGTGAACTGGGTTTGGCAGGCCATGCGAAGTCTGTGGCAGGTTTTGTTGGAGTGGCGGCGGGCAAGGTGGCCAGCGCTTCTTTCATCTTGTTCACACTAAGTAACTCTGACAACACCAGCGGCGCTTTACCTGGCGCATGCAGCACATACACAGGCACGCCACTGCGGCCCAAGGCGCTGAGCGCGGCGGTGATGGCGGAGTCACGGCGCGTCCAGTCGGCGCGCATGAGGGTGACTTGGTGCGTGGCAAAGTCTGCCAACACCTCGCTGTTGGAAAGCGTGGATTTTTTGTTGATTTGGCAGGTCACGCACCATGCGGCAGTGAAGTCCACAAACACGGGGCGACCTTGGGCCAGGCTTTGCGCCACGGCGGCTTCGGACCATGGTTGCCAAGCTTGGCTGGTGTGGTCTGGGCTATTGGATGGCAACGCACTTGTGGGCGTGGTGGCATTCGTTGGCGCATTCAATTCATCTGCAAAGCTGAATGCACCCCATGCCATGGCCGCAGCCAGCAGCCAAGCTAAACCTCGCGCAGCAGGCGTGTGTTGCTTGAGTGACCAAATGAACGCTGCGAGCAACAGCAAACCACCTAGCGCAAACATGGCAGCATCTAAGCTGGTTTGTTGGCCTAGCACCCACAGCAGCCACACCACGGTCGCCAACATGGGGAAGGCCAAGAGTTGGCGCAGCGTGACCATCCAAGGGCCAGGGTGTGGCAACAGACGGGCCACCGCAGGGATAAAGCTGGCCAGCAAGTAAGGCGCGGCAAGCCCCAAACCCATGGCGACAAAAATACTCAGCGCTTGCCAAGTGGGCAAGGTCATTGCGAGCCCCAAAGATGCCCCCATGAACGGTGCAGTGCATGGCGATGCCACGGCTACCGCCAGCACGCCAGAAAGGGCGGCGTCCATGACGGGATGTTTGTATTGAAAGCTGGCCACGCGTGAAGGCAAGATTTGCCCAAACTCAAACAGGCCAAATAAATTCAGGGCAATGAGTGTGAAGAAGGCAGCCAACACGCTCACGACAGCGGGCGATTGCAACTGAAAGCCCCAGCCCAATTGCTCGCCTGCGGCACGTAACGCCAGCACACCCGTCCCTAAGGCCAAGAAACTCAGTACCACCCCTGCGGTGTAGGCCATGCCTGCCACGCGGTGTGCTCGGTGTGCGCGGCTGTGTTGCGCGAAGCCCAGCAGTTTGATGGCCAACACAGGCAGTACGCAGGGCATGAGGTTAAGGATGAGGCCACCCACAAAAGCCCCCAGAAGTGCCAGCACAAACCCCAAAGCCCCTTCGTCGTGAACGACAGGTGCGACGGCGGGCGCTGTGTCAGCTGTCAGTTCGGACACGGCTGGCCAAGCCTGTGTGATGGCGGCAGACACTTCAAAGCCTTGTCGTGCAGAGCCTTCGCCCGAGGTGAGTAAAAAACTCAGTTGTTTCGGATCGTCCAATCGCAAATTGCTCAGCGGCAGTTGCGCGGTCCACACGCCTTCTTGCCAAGACTGGCTGGCACGTGGGTGTTGTTCTGCGGCAGACGCCAGCACCTCAGGCACATTTGGAAACACGCTCAGGGTTTGGCCTTGTAGGTCGGTAGGCAGACCGCTGACACGCAGCACCAAGCGTTGCGCGTCAAAGTGGGTCGCAGCTTTGGCGTTAGGTAAGACTTGGGGTTGCTGCCGCTGCAAGGCGTCAAACGCCGCCGCGTGTGGTGCGTAACTGCTGTGCACGGGAATGCGCAAAGCAAAGTCACCTTCTTGCGGGATGCATTCAAGTCGGCACACCAGCCAGTTGGCGTGTACTTGCAGGTCTAGTGTTTGCGAGGTATCGGGCTTGTATTGCTTGGTCACCGTCAGCGGTACGGCCAGCAACACGGTTTTGTCGTAGCCGTAGTTGGTGAGGTGGCCTGCCTTGAGCTTGTGCGGCAGCGGCCATTGCATATCACCCGCCGTGATGCCCGCTGGGAGGTTGAGTTCAATTTGCGTGGGCAGCCCCGAGTCGCCAGGGTTGCGCCAATAGGTGTGCCACTCGGGCTGATGCGTGAGCTGCAAGCCCACCCACATGGCTTGCCCCGACTGTACGCCTTGCGGTGCGTGGGCCACCAGTTCGGCGCGCAATTGCGGTGTGCTGACCACGGCGCTAGGCGCACCTTGCGCCCATGCAGCGCCGAGCAGGCCGATGGCCAACAAAACACGTGAGAAGAATTTCAACATGCCTTGGATGTTACCGAGCTATGGCGTCAACCACTTTGCGTTGGGGCAATGCCAAGGAAAGTAAGATGGCGTTCATGACGGCGAACTCCAGCACACACACTGCCCAAGCCTTGGCCTCGCACCGTTGGGCCGAGCTCAACACGCGCGACTTCGCAGCGCTTGACCCCGCACGCACCGTGGCCGTGTTGCCACTTGGTGCGACCGAACAGCATGGGCCGCATTTGCCGTTGTCGGTGGACACGGTGCTGGTCGATGGCGTGGTCAGTGCAGCCCTATCGCATTTGGCGGCGACTGACCCAGTGTTGGTTCTGCCCACGCAAAACTTGGGACTAAGTACAGAACACACCGCCTTTGCCGGCACGTTGCATGTGTCGCCACAAACCTTGATTCAGCTCTGGTGCGACATTGGCGCATCGGTGGCGCGTGCGGGCGTGAAGAAGCTGCTGATGTTCAATGCCCACGGCGGCAATGTGGGGCTGATGGATGTGGTCGCCCGCGAGTTGCGCGCACAGCATGGCCTGATTGTTTACAGCAGCAGTTGGTACAACCTGCCTTTGGATGAGGGCGTGATGGGCCAGTTCTCGGCAGATGAGCACCGCTTTGGCGTGCATGCGGGCGACATGGAAACCTCGATGATGCTGGCGTTGTCGCCCAAGCGTGTGAACATGGCCGAGGCGAAAAACTTTGCATCCACCTCGCAAGACCGCGCCAAGCTGTATGCGGTGTTGGGCAATGGCAAAAGTGCCAAGCTTGGTTGGCACATGCAGGATTACAACCCGCAAGGCGCAGCGGGTGACGCGTCTGCAGCTACGGTTGCCAAAGGCGAGGCACTTGTTGCTAGCGCGGGCGAACAGTTAGCGCTGTTGCTCAAAGAGCTGGTCGCGTTGCCGCTGAGCACCGTACGTGTTTGAAGCATGTTTGGGCGAGAGCCAAGGTAAACGCAAGCGAAGATCAAGCTTAAGCGAACGTCACCCAGTTTTTGTGGCTGGGCGTCTCTAAGTGAGGCAAGCAGTTAAAGCTCTGTAGGCTGTGCCGCTTCGGGTTGAAGCTGAATTCAGTCACCGCTGTGTTGCGTAAGCGCATGTTCAACTCAATGCTGGTTTCTGGGCTGGTGTGCAACACATGTGCGACCGCCGTGGCGATTGGCCCACCACTAGACACCAACAGCACATGTCCCACGTGTTGCTGGCGAATTGCGTCGAGCACAGACGTGACGCCATGCGCAAATTCGGCGTAGCTAGGCATTCCTTGCGGGCTGACCACACCAGCCATCCATTGCGTGAGGCCATCGCGTAGCAAGCGGAAATATTGTTTGTAGCTTTCGGGGGCGGTGGGTTTGACCAATTCACCGGGCTGAATGGCGCGAATCACGGCTTCGGCGTCGTACTCATTGAGCGTGGGCCATATGACAGCCTCATGTGCCGTGCCCATGCCTGCTTGAATGCCAGCCAAGGTTTGCGCGTGGCGCTTCATCGATCCAGTGATGACCGTATCAAAGTGAAGGCCTAGCGATCGCCAGTGCTCGCCAAGGCGTTGGCTTTGCTGCTGCCCCAATGGGCTGAGCTGGTCGTAGTCGGTAGCACCTAAGGAGGCTTGCCCGTGTCGCACTAAGTAAAGGTGTCCCATTTTCGTGATGCATGTTGTTTGTGCTCATTCTGAAGAGGAATGGCAAGGCTGACAGTCGCGGCAGAGACCGCAGTCACCTCTGTTGCGTCTCACGGTACGCCGATTTTCAAGACGCTTGCAGGGTCAGGGCCGAGCGAACCATCCACACCACGGTGGCCAAAAGCGCCAAAGCCATGGTACGGTTGAACCACTGCAGCCGTAGGGCCGTGTCGTTGGGGCCGCGCAGCCAGTGGCGCAAGCTGGCGCCTATCCACGCATAGGTCAGATTGCTGCTAAGACCAAAAAACATAAAGATGGGCAGGGTTTCCAGCAGGCGTGCCACTGTGTCGTCGTGACCAATGACCCAGCCACTCACGACGGACAAGGCCAAGAACCAAGCTTTGATGTTGATGAATTGCAGCATCACACCTTGTTTGAAGCCCACGATGGGGCCCATGGCCGCCTCACTCAAATGCTGCGTGTGTGCTAGTTTCCATGCCAGCCACAACAAATACAGAACGCCAGCAGCCAGTAGCCCCCAGCGCAGGGGTGGGTAGCCCAGCACCATCACGCCTAAGCCTGCGGCGTTGAGCACGAGCAACAGGCCCCAGCCCGCAGGCACGGCGCACACAAATGGCAGCGCGCGACGCAAGCCGTGGTTGGCTGCAATCGTGGCTGACAGGGCGGTGTTGGGGCCTGGTGTGAAGGTGCCCACGGTGGCGAGGGCAATCAAGGCAAATAGTTCTTCGCTGCTCATGCAGGCGAGGATAGTTGCTCCCAGCGTTCGAGGGCTGTCATCAGCGCGTCTTCAATCTCGGTATCGCGCTTGTGCAGTTGCGCAATTTTGGCTGGGTCGCTGGCGTACAGGCCGCTGTCGTTCAGTGCGGCTTGTGTTTCTTTTTGCTCGGCTTCTAGCGAGGCAATGAGTTCGGGTAAAGCATCTAGTTCGCGCTGTTCTTTGTAGCTGAGTTTGCGTGCCTTCGCTGCAGGCTGTGCTGCTGGTGCTTTGGGCGGTTCAGCGGTTGCGCTTTTGGCCGCTGGTGCGGCAGGCTTGGCTTGTGGGGCCAAGCTGCGTGCGCGTTCAGATTGGATCAGCCAGTCTTGCACGCCGCCTTCGTATTCGCGCCAGAAACCGGGCTTGTCGTCGGTGCCTTCAAACACCAAGGTGCTGGTGGCCACGTTGTCGAGGAAGGTGCGGTCATGGCTGACGATGAACACCGTGCCGTCGTAGTTTTGCAGCAACTCTTCCAGCAACTCCAGCGTGTCGATGTCTAAATCGTTGGTCGGTTCGTCCAGCACCAACACGTTGGCTGGGCGCGCAAACAAGCGGGCTAGCAATAAGCGGTTGCGTTCGCCACCAGACAGTGAGCGCACGGGCGATGTGGCGCGTGCGGGCGAGAACAAGAAGTCGTCTAAGTAGCTTTTGACGTGCTTGCGTTGCGTGCCGATTTCAATCCACTCACTGCCAGGACTGATGAAGTCTTCGAGCGAGGCATCCATGTCTAGCGCGTTGCGCATTTGGTCAAAGTAGGCCACTTGCAAGTTGGCACCTTGGCGAATCTTGCCGCTGTCGGCTTCGAGTTCACCCAGAATCATTTTCAACAGCGTGGATTTGCCTACGCCGTTGGGGCCAATCAAGCCCACTTTGTCACCGCGCAAGAAGGTGGCAGAGAAGTTCTTTGTGATGACTTTGCCGCCGAAGGCTTTGTTCACTTCTGTGAGTTCGGCCACGATCTTGCCCGTGGGTGTGCCACTGGCCACATCCAGCTTGACGCGGCCCACAGCATCGCGACGTGCTTCGCGCTGTTTGCGCAGGGCTTCTAACCGTGCAATACGACTTTGGCTGCGTGTGCGTCGTGCTTCCACGCCTTTGCGAATCCACACCTCTTCACCCGCCAGTAGCTTGTCGGCCTTGGCGTTGATGACAGCTTCTTGTGCGGCTTGTTCTTCTTTTTGCAACTGGTACTGCGAGAAGTTGCCTGGGTAGGTCATCAAATGACCACGGTCTAATTCCACAATGCGTGTGGCCACTTTGTCGAGGAACGAACGGTCATGGGTGATGGTGATGATGCTGCCCTTGAAGTCAATCAAGAGTTGCTCCAGCCATTCAATGCTGTCGAGGTCTAAGTGGTTGGTGGGCTCGTCTAGCAAGAGCACATCAGGTGAGGTGACCAGCGCTTGCGCCAGTGCAACGCGCTTGAGTGTGCCGCCTGACAGTGCATGGATGCGTGCGTCTGGATCCAGGTGGAGGCGATGCAATGTTTCTTGTACGCGTTGCTCCCAGTTCCAGCCGTCAAACATTTCAATTTCGTTTTGCATGGCTGTGAGATCGCCCTCGCCTGCAGAGTACTGTTCGATCAGATGAATCACACGTGCAAGCCCTGCACTGACAGATTCAAAGACGGATGCGGCACTGTTGAGTTGCGGCTCTTGCGCCACATAGGTTACGCGCAAACCTTGTTGAACACGCAGGTCGCCATCGTCAGGCTTTTCAAGCCCGCCCAAGATGCGTAACAAAGAGGATTTGCCTGCGCCATTGCGGCCAATCAGGCCAACGCGCTCAGCGGTTTCAAGAGAAAACTCTGCGTGGTCCAGCAGAGCAACATGCCCAAATGCGAGTTGGGCGTTCTGTAAAGTAATCAAAGACATGCCGCATTATCAAGCGCGCACTTGGGGGTCTCTCTACCTAAGCAGGCAGCGACCCCTTGTCGACAGGGCTATACAGACGCATTGCGAAGTTTTTTGAAAATAGTTGCGCGAAGCCAAAAAGTAGTGCTATACTGTCGGGCTCCGCTGATGAGAACTGTTAAGGGTTAACCCGAAACGTGATTGGTGGGTGGTAGAAAAGATTTTTTAAAATTTCTTCGAAATGTTCAAAAATCCGATGTATACTGCAAGGCTTCGCTGATCGCAGCGTAGTTGCTCAAGTAGTTGAGTGGTTCATTAAAAACATACAGCCGATAAGCGTGGGCGTTTG
>JACCDT010283342.1_pt1 | contig 11966 bp, 6 predicted proteins | sample 7446291 | NCBI WGS metagenome assembly JACCDT01 (sample SAMN15323446, study PRJNA562643) | freshwater metagenome | isolation source: river surface water | place: USA:Blue River Watershed | collected 2017-08-17 | reverse complement strand
TTCTAGATACCAATGCAACCCCAACAGCTGCTAATAAAAGCAACCCGACTCCATTAACAAATTCAGTAGTTGTATAAATTCCGGGTTTGGTAGCGTAATTATCGATTATCTTTCTAAAAATCCAAGGATCCAAAAGTGAAAAGACCTGGTTAATTGTTGCTAAAAAAAGCGCCAAAACTATGGTCCATTTGTATTGTTTTAAATATGAATATAAAATTTGCATATAGGTATAATAGCATATTATATATAATAACCTCATCCCCGACCTTTCTCCAGTAAACTAGAGAAGGAAGTGTGATTATATAGAATATATAAAGTAATAGATAATAATCTATATATAAACTTTTAGTATAAGAAACCAAATTCCCCTCTCTATCTATGATGGAGAGGGGTCAGGGGTGAGGTAGAAAATTTCTAGATCCTAAACAAAAGTAAAAGCTTTACCGGTTTTGCCAGCTCGGCCAGTACGGCCGATACGGTGTATGTAATCATTATGAGTTTGTGGAACAGTAAAGTTAATAACATGGGTTACATCTTTAATATCAATTCCTCGTGCAGCAACATCTGTAGCAATCATAATTTGAGTCTTACCACTTTTAAAATCATCAAGTGTTCTTTGGCGTGCACGTTGAGGTTTGTCCCCATGAATGTAGCCCACTTTATAACCATGAAATTCAAGTTCATCTGCTAATTTTTCAACTCCGGCTTTGGTTTCAACGAAAATCAAAGTTCTTTCATTATCATCATGTTCTAATATTTCTAAAAGTTTTGGAATCTTTTGAGCTTTATCTGTAATCCGAACAATGTCTTGTTCAACTGATTTTGCACTTGTACCAGTTGATTCAATTTCAACAAGTTCTGGGTTTTTTAAGAACCGATCCATTAATGCTTTGATGCGAGGTGGCATAGTTGCAGAGAAAAAGAATGATTGACGATTCTTGGGCAGTTGCTCTAATATTGCAGTAATATCATCCACAAACCCCATATCAAGCATATGGTCAACTTCATCCAGTACCACTGCTCCAACATTATTATATTTAACAACTCCACGGTCAGCTAAATCTTTAAGTCGGCCTGGTGTTGCAATAATAAAATTATTACGACGTTTTAAATCTTGGATTTGACGATAAATTGGAAGTCCCCCAACACATACAGTTGAGAAGATTCGCATTCCTTGAGTAAAATCTCGCAGTTCTGTATTTATTTGAGTAGCTAGTTCTCTTGTTGGAGCCAAAATCAAAGCTTGGAAATCTGGATTTGCTTCAGCTTTTTGAATTAATGGTAATAAAAATGCAGCAGTTTTACCAGACCCTGTTCGAGCAAGACCAATAATATCAGCTCCTCGCAAAGTTAGTGGAATTGTTTTGTCTTGAATTGGACTAGGTGTAGTATACCCACGACGAGCCAAATTAGCATTAGTCATTTTTGAAAAGTTAAAATCAGCAAAAGTATGTTTGATTTCATGAGTTTTAACTTTTAAATCATCCGCAGTTGGTTTATAAATAAATTTTGCAGTGTCAATATATTCACCACGCATTTTAGACTTACCGCGTCCAGAGTTATTTCCACCACGACCACTACTAAATGAAGGACGTCCACCATATGAACCCCGAGAACTATACCCCCCAGTTTTAGGTCGAGATTTTGCTACACGTGCAGAATTCCCCCCACGAGAAAAACGAGAACCAGCTGGACGCCCCGTAGGTGCGCCACCTTTTTTATTATTATACATATTGTATTTTTTAGATTATTTTATTAACATTCTCACACATGCTGTATAGAACGTTAACGAAGTACTACTTCCATAGAACACATTTGAGTAAATAAACTATAGCACAATTTTGTATATTATGCAAATTTAGAATTGGACATCTTTTTCAACGTCACGCAACTCTTTGATTATTAGACTTTCGGCTTCTTCCAAGTCTTTTTTAAATGAAGCAACAAATTCTTTATCTTTAGCGGTTAAGTTTTGTCGATTTTTTATTTTTCTAAATATTTCAATTTCTTGTTTTACATCATCTTCTAGTAAACCAAAAGATTTCTTGATTAGAGCTTCAGTTTTTAATAAATCTTTTTTAAGAATAAGACGATATTTACGGTAACGATACAGTGCATATGTTAGAACAAAGATGATAAATATAGTTAACCCAAAAGCTGGTATAAATACTGCCAAGAAAGAAGTTATCTTTTCCCAAAGAGTTAAATTATTTTCTTTAACATTAATTCGGATGGCTTCTGTTGGTTCACTTTCCATACCACTATCATTTGTAGATTTTAATGTAATGATATATGTACCTTTTGTTACAGGTTTTTTATAATCAAATTCAAAAACCCCTTCTTCGTTAACTATTGCAATTCCAGATTCGTTTATATCTAAAAGTTTTCCATCTTCTATTTTATTAATAGAAATTACAACTTTTGTATTTAAATCAGATATACCTTTTATTTTTAAACTATCGCCGATAATTAAACTACTTGGATATTCAGTAATTGTTGGCTCGGCAAGACCATTAATAACAAAATTTTTGTAAACTGATAAAGTTTTACCATCAAGACCCTTTGTGGTAACTTTTATCAAATGTGGCCCGTATTGTAATGGGACTGTTTCGTAAATGTGTGTACCACTGGAATCATTCCATTCATAAACTTCGGATGAATCTATTTGAATATTATATGGAGCATTTGGATCCTTATCTGGAGATGTAATTATAAAACGAGTTTGGATTTTATTTCCAACATTAGATCTTATTTCTTCAATATTTATATTAGTTTGTTTTTTTGCGGGAAGATTACTGATTTTTTCTACAACAGGGTCATTAGTGTTTACTAAATCGGTTTCCTTTTTAATATTATCAATAATTGTATATGTAGCACTATTTGTACCCGACAAAACATTTGTCCCTAACCCATCATTAGCCAATACTGATGAACCATTAAAAGATATAAAAGCATTCCCCGAGGCAATAACTTTAAAATTAAGAGTAGCAACTGTCCCGAATGACCCAGTATACCCGTTTAAAATAACCCCTTCTAAATTAGCAGTCCCTGCCCCATTAGAAAAGCTTGGATCTTGAGCCCAAAGTGAGATAATTGAACTTGATTTTGAAATAGAATTTAAAGATAAAGTATTTTTAGAAAAAGAAATATTAGAAGAAACAGCATTAACTGCCCGGTCAGTGCTGGCAACTATTATTTTTACGCTAATCGTATCCCCCACTTTATAAGTCCCGTTGTTTGGGACAAAATCAAGACGTGCCGCTGATGCAAAATCTGGAATTATAAAAAGAATTACTAAAGCTAAAAAAATAGACGATAAAAATTTTAAAATATTAGAGTGGTTCATTTGTTAATTTTTAATTTATATAAATATATTGTAACACAATTATTTATATTTTTTAAAAAATTTTAAAATAAAAACTAATAAACCAATTAAAATCAAAATTAACCCAGCATAATAAAATGGTGATATTAATGTTGATTTTTGGCTGTTGCCATTTTGATCAAAAGCTACAACTTTAATATAGTAAAATACTGATTGATTGTTTAACAAATGTGGACTTGTTCCATTTACACATTCATTATTAAACCCTTCACAAACATTGTAATGATCAATTCCAGATTCTTTATCTTGAGTATCAAAAACAATAAACCATTTATTATCAAATAATGATTCATTTTTTGATCTATTTATTTTAAATTTATTTGGAGCAAAATTATCAACAATATCAATAGGTGTAATTTGAGACAATGGTTCCCCCATTATATTAATAGATCCACCAACTACACTAGCATCAATACTGGAACCAGATCCATCATTTATTAACAAACTTAAATCTTTAATTGTTAAATTCGTTTGCCCATTTTCTTTTGCTCTAAAAATTAAAGAAAAAATATTATTATCACTAAGAACAATTCCCCCAGGGATAATCCCAGAAAAATTAACAACTCCAAGGTTTTCTTTATTTGGTTTTTCAATCCAAAGAGAAATAAAACTATCCCCTATTTGAACTTTTTCCAAAACCAAATTATCCGTATCATAAACCAAAACCCCTTCAACACCATTAATTATACTACCTGCTGAATCAATATTTATATCAACATTTACAATATCATTAATTGGTAAACTACTTTTATTAGTTTTAATTAAAACCTGAGGATTATTTGCTGCACTTAGTGAACTAAACCCAAACACAAAAAACAACACTAAAATAGTGGTAAAGAAAGATTTATTAAAAATAAAATTTTTGAATGTCTTCATATGATTTACTAACCTGTCCAATAATATGCCATGATTGAAAAGTCTACTAATGTTATTTTACCATCATTATTTAATTCATTTTTTTCTAAATTAACGATTGTTCCGGATAAAGATTTTTTATACCAAAAAGCTGCAATTGAAAAATCGATCAGGTCAACCCGGCAATCTTTATTTAAATCAGCTTTGGCTGGACACTGTGCATCTTTTGGAGCTTCTTCATTTGTATCCCCCACAGAGAAATTATAAGGTTTACCATAGTTACTAATCTGAGCACCATCAGCAACTTTTGATTTAGCAGTGTGAGAACCAATTTCCAAAGGAGAGGTATCCATTGTTTGTAAATAAACACCACCTTTATCAGTCTTTACCTTTTTAAAAATTTCTTGGTTCGAATGAACAGCTATTGTTACTTCACTTTCAGGAATAGCTTGCCCAAAAAAAGTAATATTGTCACCTTGTCTTACTTGGGACTTATCCCCTGTAATTGTTGGAGCAATAAAAATTCCACCAACATTTACGGTTACTCCGTCAGTGATAGTTAAAGGAAATGAATACAATGTTGATTTAACTCCATTATTATCTATACCATAAACACCAAAAACATAATTCCCCCCAGCAAAATTTGATAAAATAATATTAAAATTAGCATCAGAACCAGAAATAGTTTGTGCGATTATTTGTGAATCTTTAAGTAAAACAACGCTACTATTTGGGTATGCTTTACCAAAAAAAGTTACAGTGGCTGACCCCGTATTTGTATTCTCAGTAGGTGTTGTTGGTGGTGGTAGGCCTACCCCGCCGCCACCACCGCCGCCTCCTCCATTACCAGGGGGATTAGAAGGAGCTGTTGGAACAGCACTAACAAAAACAGATTCAGATAAAGGAAGTCCTGCCGCGTATGATTTTACTTTAAAATAATAAGTTGTCCCATTAGTTAATCCAGTACGAGTTGATGTTAAAACATTTCCTACATTTGTATAGGTATAAGTCCCCCCAGAACTAGTTGAAATTCCGACTTCGTAACTAGTTATATTTGCAAAAACCCCAACTGCTGCTGTCCAAGAAACTACAACTTGAGTATTTCCTGCAGTAGTTGAAACAACTGGAGAACTAGCAGTAGGTAAATATAAAAATCCAGCATTTTGCTCAAAACTAGAACTAGTTGACTGTCCTTGAATAAGTTGACCTAAACTTGAAAAATATTGGAAACTACTGGAACTAGAAGTCCCACCTGAAATTACAGCAGTGCTTGGGTTTTCAAGTTGAAAACTAGAACTAGTAAAAGCAGCATAAGTAAAATTAAAAAACACCGAGAAAAGTAAAAATATAATAGAAAATTTCTTTATAAAAATTCTATTTTTAAATGCTTTTGCTTGGAGTTTTTTTTTAAAATTCATCTCTTTTTAAATGCTCCAGATGTAATTAAATTGTAACCTGGAATTATTAGTTGTCAGTATCGGTATCTGTTGATGGAGGTGTAACTGCTTTTTGGTTACCAATATTAAGTGGAGCAACATCAATAATTTTATCCATATCAACACTATATAGATAAGCCTTTTTAGATTCAGCATAAATTAAAACCTTGTCTCCTTTTACTGCATTTGCAAAAAAAGCTTGATCTTTTAGAGCTTCAGGATCTGAAACTGTAGCAACTGTTGGAGTCTCACCTTCTGGTAAAACAACTAACCGACCAACTTTAGTTACAAGATTTGCAACTTCTTTTTGTGCAACTATATTTGGGTTCTTCTTAAGATCACGTACTTGTAGATAGAAATAAACAGCTAAAACAACAGCCACAACAGCAATTATTTGCAAGATTATTTTCATTAAATTCTTTTTTGACATATAAAAAATTAATTACTTAAATAATAAAGAATAAGCGTAAAAAATATTCACCTATATGTGTATATTATATATCATAGATTAAGCTAGTGCAATGGTTTTATTCGTTAATAGAATCATCATTTATATTAAGATTTGATATCTTGTTTATTATTTTTTCTTCTTCAATTTGTTCTTTGTTCTCTTCATTTTTAAGTTTTTTATCCTCAGCTTCAATTAATTTTGAAACCATTTTTAGTCTCTTAAATATTCGATGATCTTTAAAATAGTGCACGAAATAAAGACCAATTAGCAAAATTAAAATTATAATTAAAACTGGGATTTTATTATTTAAAAATATTTGAACCAATTTATTGTGTTTTTTAACATCTATTGAAGCATCTAGAACATTACCTGCTTTATCAACTGCTCGAATTATTACCCGTGCAGAATTTATTGAATCAAGATTTATTTGGTGAGGACTCTCAGAAAAAATAAAAACTGGCGAAATATCATTTGTATTGTTTGTTGTATCTGTTATAGCAACTTCATAATGATCAACCCCAGAGAGAGCATCGTTAGTTTTAAAATTAATAGCTGCAAAGTTTGCTTTATCATGTCTAATATATTCTAATTTTGGTTTAAAATTATTTGGTGGGGTTGTATCTATTTTTAAAATTCTATTTGTAGTTGTACCCCAAATGTTTCCAGTTTTGAGTGGTTTAATATGGAAATACCATAACCCGTCAGTTAAATTCTCATACTGTTTAATTGTTTCTTGAGATGTTATCTTATTTTCAGGTAAAGTATTTGGTTTATTATCTAAAATATAACTATACCCAACAATATTAGGTAATTTATTCCAACTAAAAACAACATTAGTATTATTATACCAAGAATCCTCTAGTGGATGAGTATCTGAAAAAACATCCACAGACCCAGCTGGTTTAGGGAAAATTGTGTAAATCCCACGATTTGTATTTATTTTTAATTCTAAATTATCTAGTGTTTTTATTTTTGAATTATTATTTATTGATATTTCTGCTGTACCGGGTGATTTGGCTTCAAAAGTTATAGAAGTAATAAGTCCTGAAGATGATTGTACTCCACTGGGTATAGATCCAGAGAATTTTGCAACTCCTTTATTGTTATCATAACTTGGCGCAGAATCCCAAACTCCAATTATAGATTTACCGTTTGATGGTTTAATTATTGCTAATTTTGTTGGGTCATAAATTATATTTAATTCGATACTTTTTATATTTTGACCTTTTGTGTTTACAAAAAATGGAACTTCAAAAGTTGAACCCCCTAAAAAACTTCCAGTGTCTGGAGATATAAATAAATCAATATTTGTATTATCTTTATTTATACTTGAAATTAAATTTATTTGATTGTCTTCCGCAAGAACAACACTAAACAAACCGAGACTTAGAAAAAGTATTGGTACTAAAATATAAAATAATTTTTTGTTTTTAAATTTTTCCATTTTAATTTACAACAGGATCTGGTGTTGATTCTACTACAGGATCGGGTGTTGGAGCTGGGTCAGGAATAATTTCTGGAGTATTTACCGGATCTGATATTATACTACTAGAATCTATTTGATTATCATCTACTGAATCCAGGATATCTGTTGTTGTATTTGATGGATCTTCTGCTGGTACTGGGTCTACGGTAGGATCCGGTGCCGAGGCTGGGTCAGAAGTCGGTGTAGATACTGGAGCTGGATCAATTATAAGACCAGGAATTATACTTTCAAATACTTTTGGATCTTGTACAGCTAATGCATTCCAAGAGAATCTTATATCTTTATCTGAAGTTTTATTAATTCTAATAGTAAAACCATTTATTGTTTTATTGGTTACTAATGATTTAATATCTTGATTAAAGAATTGATCAGCTTCTTGGTCTGTCATATTTTTAGTTATATCATCAGTATCTTCAAAAGAAATATTTGCATTAACTACTGGTTGAGCAATATATGGATTTTCAAATATTACATCAACTCTTCGATCACCAGCCTTGATTACAGCAAACCCTGCAGTATCTTTATTAAATACCGGTGGGACATTAAATACAATTTGATTTCCAAAAGTGGTCTTACCATTAAATATACTGTCCCCATCGACAATTAAGCCAGAAGCATTAAGATTTGTGTTTTGAGTCAAAGCATTTGTTTGTAATAAATCTTCAATAGCTTTTATACGCAAATCCATACTTGTGTCTGCTTCTTCTAATTTAATTTGTCTATCCTGAAGAGCTATTATTGCTAATTGAATATCATTAATTTTAATTTCTGCATCGGCAACATCGGCCCCTAATGCAATTAATGATTGGTTTAATGCTTCTACTGCTGTTGCGGTTAATGTTAATGCTTCTTGTCCGTTAGAAAGAAGTGTTATTTTACTAACAATAGCATCCATACCAGTGATACTACCTGCTTCGATTGATCCGGCTTTTAGTTTACCAGCAAAATCAGCATTACCATTAGCATCAAATTTAATAGCAGGGACTGATATCGTTGTTGTTCCATCTGTATTGTTTGTTACAACATTACTACCAATTGTGAATGTTCCATTTGGAGAAAGAACCACATTAATATCATCTTTAGTACTGGATGAAATTGTGTTTGTTTTTACATTATCAGTAATAAGAGTGGGGGTTACTATTTCAAGACCAGCAGCAATGCGGTCAGCAAAAATATCTGAAAGAGAATTACTATTTAATAAAGTAGTGCGATTTTCAACTAATTGTTTTAACAATAAATTAGCACTGTATTGTTCATTTGTTTTAGTGGTTAATCCATCAATACCAACTGTCTCAACAGGGTTTAGTATTTTATCAAACGAAGAACCACTACCATATGAATTGTTTATAAATACACTAATTTCACCAACATCTGTACCACTATAACCCTCTAATGCTTGTGCAATAATTGCACCAGCTTTTGTTGCTTTCATGGCAACACCTGGCAAAGTATGAGACAACATCAAAGAATCTCCTGGCAAAATTGGCCCATTTTCAGTGCTAATTTTTACCGGTACACGACCAACAAGAGCTATAGGTACCCAGCTTTCACCCCCCATGTCAGGCGTATCTTTAGATTTTTGTAGTCGTAAACCAGGGTTTAGTGAATATATACCAATTGCTGGGTTTGTACCATCAGCACGTTTAACAAAATCAACGTTGTCAGGGTCGATCATGACAACATCTCCGGGTTTGAGGGATGTATCAAAAGTTGGATAATCTTCAGCATAGTCGAATGCATTTGACTGCATACTTACAGAATGAGAAAAGTTAAATGCACCTGAATGGTTTTCGGCGTTAGCTTGATTATCTAAAGTAAATGAAATTTTACCATAATTATTTGAACCTGAATCAAACTTTAGGCCATATGAATTTGCTGATGTCTTGCTCCAACTATAAACACTAGCCACACCATTTGTGCCATCATCAGTACCAACGAATAGTTGGCCATTATATTCAATCATAGCACTAATACCATCAATACCTGTTTCTGAGCCGAATGTACCAGGGGTTGTATTTATCAACTCCCAATCTTGCTTATTACCAGTAAACTCATAAATAGCACCTTGCCCAGTACTAGCGCCAGTTTGAGAACCCGCATAAAGTCGACCATTATAAGTCCCTAAAACAGCAGAGTCAACACCAGTATATGCACTTACAATTCTACCAGTATTACTAGTTTCAGTTGCCTTTGTTACATTATTTAAATTGTTCGAATTAGAAATTTGACCAGTGTGACCGACTATACTAGATGCATCAGTTTTAGATGTAGCATAGTAAAAAGTACCCCCAAAAGGAACAATACTAGATACTGCTTCAATGTTAGCATCATAAGGTGTCACAGAACCAGCTGTTGTACTTATAGCCACAACTGTAGTACTTATACCTTGCCAATAAGTAAACATTGCCGTAGTCGAACCAGTTACACCACCCATCAAAAGATAATCCTTCCATACAGCCAAATTAAAACCATCTTTATCAGCAGTTGTTTCAGCTGATGATTTACCATCAGTCGGGTTTACTTGTACCCAACCACTGGTTGTACCACGATAAAGTGTAATTTCAGCTGCATTTGGCTCCATAGTTGAAACAACTATATAACCCATGAATGAGGCAAAGTCATAAACTCCATCTTGGTTTGCACTTGAAAATGTACCACGTGTGGTGTTAAACATTGTGAATGAATCAGCTGTTGTATCAGCGGTTGTACTATAATAAAGAGCACCTTCATTGGCTCCTGTCTGTGAACCAATATATAGTCTGCCATTATGCACACCCAAAACATACGCATCAATATTTGTATTATCAGCTGAAACAGCTTTACCAGCAGCATTTGTAACCAGTGTCCATGTTGTACCACCGTCATATCTATAAACTCCGGCACTGTCTGTTTCAGATGTAGCTGCAAATAATTTACCCTTATAAACAACAAAATCATGAACTCGATCAATTGCCGTTTCTGAGCCGAATGTACCAGCGGCCGAGTTCAAAGAACAGTTACAACCTGATGCATAGTTGTGCGCAGTGGCGTCAGCCTGAGCGGCAATTGTAATATCACCATTAGCCCTAATTGCTTCATCCCAGCCAGTACCAATAGTCAAACCTCGTTCAATAACAGTGGCATCAGCTGAAGAAAGATTACCAATATTAATACCCGACAATACATCAGCGTCGCCTGTACTTGCTGATGTTACATCAATATTTAAACCAGCAACAGTATCAACATTAGCATCATCGCCCAATGTTACATTTATATCAATTGCTTGACCGTCACTTGTAAGCGCCCCATTGTTAATTATTAAACTAGTATCATCGTCAGTTGTAATTGTTAAGTCACTTGTGCCTGTTGGAGAAAGTGTAATACCACCAGTATCATCAAACAATGCTATATCAGTTGTGCCATCTCGTACTGAAAAATCTCCTGTTGAATCCATATCAATAGTCAAAGCATTTGCACCTAAATTAATATCAGTCGCAGCATCTAGATCAAGAGTGTCTTCAAAATCATCAAAATCTAAACTGTCAGCACTAACTGCCCCACCGCCAGCAGTTCCACAAGCCCAAACATCAGTTGTTTCATTCCATTTCAAAACTTCATCATTAGCACAACCTTGTAGTAATGCAAGACCTGATGAAAGAACTTCCATACCAGAACCTGATGAAGTTGAAGATGACAGACCATCAGCTGACCCGGCTAGTGTTAAGGTTATATCATCAGTATTTGCAACAATACCACCATTACCTGAAACAACTGCCAATGTTGGAGTTGAACCTTCACCATTTGCACTACCTGTTAAACCATTACCTGCTGTGAAGCTTGATACATAGTCACCTGTTGTATCAGTACCTAGTGCAACAGAATCAGATGCAATTGTAAGCCCTGTTGCCCCGCTTGAATTTAATGTTCCTGTTACATCTCCTGTAAATGTATCCCCGGAAAGTGAAACTGTCCCCGAACGATTTGGGAATGTAAATGTTTTGTCAGACGATGTTGGGTCAGTAATAACAAAATATGATTCAATAGTGTCAGCCGTTGCACCTTCAAAGATTAATCCGGATTGTCCAAATTTAGCTTCATTGTTTGCTAAAGTATGATCCCCTGATAATGCTGCTGTAAAATCAAGCCCTACAAATACCCCGGCGTCTTCGCTTCCTGATCCCTGAACCGAAATACCAACATTTGAGCCGACAGTAGCTACATAATTCCCTGTTGTATGAGTTCCAAGTGTAATCAAATCATTAAGTGTTGTTGCGCCTGTACCACCATTAGAAACTGCAAGTGTGCCGGAAACTTCTGCAGTAGCTAGATCAACTGCATTTGTAGTTGAACCACTACCTAAGAAAATTGAAGCTG
>JACCDT010358892.1_pt1 | contig 11971 bp, 6 predicted proteins | sample 7446291 | NCBI WGS metagenome assembly JACCDT01 (sample SAMN15323446, study PRJNA562643) | freshwater metagenome | isolation source: river surface water | place: USA:Blue River Watershed | collected 2017-08-17 | reverse complement strand
GGCGGAGCTGGGGGTGGAGCAGGTGGAGCAGGTGGAGGCACCAATTACGAGTACTTTTGGTCCAACAAGCGGGAAGAAGGATGGATCCCCAAGGAAGGCAACGAAGTATGTAAGCCAGGATTGTATTGGGTGCTGGTTCGTGAGTCTGGATCCTCCTGCTACGCTTATGCAGAGATCCGCATCAAAATGTGGGATGTCCCCGACCAAAGCAATAACATCTGGTACTTTGGAAATGGCGCAGGACTGGACTTTAACCCCGATCCCAACGATGAAACGGCCCCAGTGCCAAGACCCATCACCGAAGCACATCCTCAGTCTATTCCTGCAGGCACCTCCACCATCTCGGATCAGGCAGGACAAGTCTTATTTTATACGGATGGCCAATCCGTATGGGATTTGAATGGGGACCTGATGGAAAACGGCAGTGACATTGGAGGAAGTAACACCGCCAGCCAAGGGGTTTTGGCCGTAGGCGTACCTACCCAATCCACCCTCTTCTACCTCTTCACGACACAGGCTTCCTCCAGCGGCAGCAATGTGGTAAGCTTTTCTTTGGTAGACATTAAAGCTGAAAATACCACAGGAGTAGGAAATGTGGTTACCAAAAACAACTTCCTCTTCAGTCCATCCACCGAACACAGTGCCGCCCTAAGTGCTGGAGATACCACTTGGGCAGTATTTCACGAATTGGGTAACAATACCTTCCGTGCCTATCCAGTTTCGAGCCAGGGCATTGGCCAACCCGTCCTAAGCTCGGTGGGTAGCCCTCATGGATTCGATTCGGGTGTGGGAACCATGAAGTTTAGCCCAGATGGCACCAAGCTGGCCATCACCATTTCCGAAGGAGGATGCAACCGAACCGAGATTTTTGAATTTGACCAGCAAACAGGCGAACTCAGCGAATATGCCCTACTTGACCTAGGATGCTCAGGGGATATTTACGGGCTGGAATTTTCCCAAGACTCTGATCGCATCCTGGTGTCCTACCGAAATGGTGGACCAGGAATTGAAGAATACATCATCAAAGAAGTGGCGTCCAACTGCCCGAGTTGCTTCGCTTCCGCAAATACCCCTGCTGCAAGAGCAACTTGCATCATTTCCACCAAAAAAGTACTTAGCGGCACTGCTGGATTGGATTTAGGAGCCTTGCAAATCGCCTCGGACGGACAGATCTACGTAGCTGTAGTGGGTAGCAACCGCATTGGGCAAATCCAGGTTGGCACCGGATGCACCGCTGCCAGTACCTTCAACCAAGACGCGGTGGAAGCCATGCCTGGAACGGCTACCTTGGGCTTGCCTTCCTTTGTCCAAAACTCCGGAAGTTCCATCCCTGAGCCCGCCTTGGGAATCCCCCCAACACTTTGTTTGGATCCGGTATCGGGCGCTACGGCCACCTTGGAAGGAGGCGGCGAGCCTGACATCGATTCCTATTTCTGGACCATCACCCATGAGGACGGAACAGTGGTTCGCTCCAATTTTGGAGGACCTGGGGATCAATTCCAAAACTTGGAGCAAATCTTCACGAAAGCGGGCACTTATACCATCGAGTTGCGGGTAGACCGCTGCGCGGAAATCGGCTACTTTACCGCAAAAGGAACGCTTGAGATCGTAGCACCACCTGCACTTACCCTAGCCACGGATGCCACCCTGTGTGAAGGAACCCCAGTCACACTAACAGCCATCAACGGCTATGATCCAGCATCTGGATTGTATGACTTCTTGTGGACCAATGCGGCAGGTACTGTCTTTGGAGACGCCAATTCGAATAGCATTACTGTCACCGAAGAAAGCATCTACACCGTAGTGGTCCAACATCGTGCCCCAGCAGGTGCCTCGGAGGAAGAAGAAGACTTCGTCGCAAGTTGCAGCAGCACCGCCTCCATTTTTGTAGGTCCAGCCTTCGAATTTGACCTGACTCAGACGGATACCGAAGTTTGCTACGAAGAAACATCCGTCACCTTTGCCCCCAATACCCCGATCACTGGGGACTGGTTTTATGAGCGCAACAACAATGGAATCCAAGTTTCCTTGGGTACCTTTTTTGAGCTGGAGCTGTACATACTTTCCCTTCCAGGTCCCGGACAATACGAAATCACTTTCCTTGCTCAAGATCCCATCCTACCCAACTGCAAAGTGTCCAAAACACTAAATTTGGTCGTACACGAACTTCCTGTAGTACTTGCAAAAGCTACTGCACCAGCCACGAGTTGCAATACGGCAGATGGAGCCATAGAAGTTACCCTTCAAGCGGCAGTGAGTAGCCTTAAGCTAGTGGAACTGGGATTATCTTTCCCCGCATCCCCAGCAGGAACAATCATTCCCATCTCGGGTCTGGCGCCTGGTATCTATACCCTGGAAGCAGAAAATACGGCGGGTTGTACCTATTCCGCTTCTGTGACGGTGGAAAACAGCAACCCACCTGCTAACTATGCCTTTACCGTCCTTGCAAGTGATGAGATTTGTTCGCCTACGGGAGTGTCTCAAGGCAGTCTTCAAATCACCTTTACCGGAGGTAGTCCACGCGTAGGAACCTACAAAATCATTCGCCAAGGGGATGGTCTTGAATTGACAGGAACACTTCCCAATCAAGCCACCTTCCTTATTCCCGTTTCACATGGGGATTATTTGGTAGAGGTGTTGGATCCAAGTGGCTGCTCGGTCCCAGACTCTAAGATTTATTCAATTCAACAAAAATTCGAGGTACAGTTTTCTGTTCCAGCTGTCGTACAGGGATGCGTTTCTTATGCCTTTACTCCTTCAGGTCCGAAGCCCTTGAACTATACGGTTACCGGACCGAGCGGAACTATTGCTAAAGCCCCTGATGGCTCCTACCTAATTACCCAAAGCGGCAATTACACCGTTCTTGGAGAGGACCCAGCAGGCCTCGATTGTCCCAAGGTGCTTCCCATGACAGTCAATCTTAACCCAGCGCTAGATTTCGAGGTTTCCCCTCCCATCGTGGACTGCTTGACAGGTATACGATTTGAAGCCATCCTCAAGAATGCGGCTCCTGCCGATGTGATTTTCCTCTGGAGGGATGATTTAGGAATAATTGTAGGTAGAAGGCAAGAATTTATTCCGAGCAGGTCTGGAAACTATACCTTGGAAGTACAGCCCGCATCGGGTGGACTCTGCCCTACCAAAAAAATACCATTTACAGCTACCATCCTCCCACAACGCTTGACAGTAAGCTTAGATGCAAGTCCGTTCTGTGTGGATCAAACAACCACGAGTATCGAAGTAAAAGCCGCTTTGGCCACGGTCGACAGCTTTGAATGGTTTTTGGTGAATGGCGGCACACGAAGTAGACTCCCGCAGTATACCACAAATCGGATTGAAGTGGACCAAGAAGGTACCTACGAGGTGATCCTACGCAGTGATCAAGGTTGTGAGTTAGGCCGAGCAAATGTGGTGGTGGTCAAATCCAAATTGATCTCACCAGTGCTTCCTACCGAACCACTTGTGATTTGCGCTGTAGAAGGAAAAAAAGCAACACTAGACCCTGGTCCCTACGCAAGCTATTCTTGGATTTTGGATGGGAAGGAAGTCTCTCAAGACCCTACCTTCAGTCCTGAAAAGGGGGGCACCTACACCCTACGGGTAGGCGATGTCCTAGGCTGCGAATGGGAAGGAACTTTTACTGTAGAAGAAGATTGCCGACTAAAAGTCGTCTTTCCGAGCGGAATGGTACTCAATGACCCAAGCCGAAACTTCATTTTGTATGTCAACGAATACATCGACGAAGTGGATGTCTTTATTTACAACCGCTGGGGAGAATTGATTTTCTACTGCGAACAGGATACCATGGAACCCAATAAGCCTTTCTGTCCTTGGGACGGATTAGTCAATGGAAAATTAGTGCCTACGGGAACATATGTGGCCGTTGTGCGGTTTACCTCCAGAGCCCAAGGCCTCACCCAAACTGAAACCAAAGCGATTACGATTATCCAGTAACCATGCTACTTGTTATTTCTCCAGCCAAAACCCTCGATTACAGCAATCCCGAATACAGCTACCACACCCAACCCGACTTTCCTACAGAAGTGAAAGATCTAGTAGGCGTGTTGAGGAAAAAATCAACTTCAGAAATCTCCAAGTTGATGCACCTCAGCGACTCCCTGGCAAGCTTGAACGAGGAGCGCTACAAGACTTTTAATGAGGCTTTCAGTCCGGAAAACTCAAAGCAGGCTCTTTTGGCTTTTAAGGGGGAGGTGTATGCTAAGATGGAGGCAGATCAATTCAGTGCAGAGGACCTGGAATTTGCCCAGCAGCACCTGCGTATTCTTTCTGGATTGTATGGCTTATTGAAGCCTTTGGATTTGATTCAGCCCTATCGCTTGGAGATGGGCACCCCGCTCAAAACCAAGAAAGGTACCAATCTCTACCAGTACTGGGGCACCAAGATCAGCAAGGCCTTGAATGAAGTGGGACAAGGCAAGACCTTGGTCAATCTAGCCTCCCAAGAATACTTTAAAGCCGTTGATCAAAAGTCGTTGAAACTACCTGTGATTACCATTCACTTCAAGGAACACAAAGATGGGAAATACCAGGTAGTTGGATTTTTTGCCAAGCAGGCTAGAGGCTTGATGGCTCGATACGCCATCCTGAATCGGATCACAGATCCTGAGCAATTGAAAGCTTTTGCACTAGAGGGATATGAATACTCAGCACCCTTGAGTACTGCACAGGATTGGGTTTTTGTACGCTAATTCAGCGTATAGATTCATGTTCTAAATCCCTACTTCCTTGACTAGATGAGGAAGAATAGGTGACTTTTTTTCAGTTTTAGGAAAATTATTTCCTTTTTTTTTACCTAATTTGACTGTGTTAAAAGTCACACAAAGCAACCCAAAAACCTAAAGCACTACTTTATGACTCAAACCATCAACCGGAGCGCTCTTTTCAACGCAAGTTGTCTGGCGCTAATCACCACCGCATTTTCATTCTCAATTCGCGCAGGTATCCTTCCTCAACTAGGCGAACAATTTGGCTTAAATGCCGAGCAATTGGGATTTATTAATTCCATGTGGTTTTTAGGATTTCCAATTTCCATGATTCTTGGAGGCCTATTTTACCACATAGTTGGTCCAGCCAACATCATGCGTATCGCATTTTTGACCCATACCTTGGGTATTTTGATGACCATCTTTGCCGATGGCTACACTACCCTATTGATTTCCACCCTGTTTATTGGATTTGGAAATGGATGTACCGAAGCTGCTTGCAATCCCATGATTGCAGACATGTATTCAGGTACCACGCTCAATAAAATGCTCAACCGCTTCCACATGTGGTTCCCTGGAGGAATTGTTTTGGGAAGTTTGGTCTCCAAATTCATGACCGATGGAGGCTTTGCTTGGCAAACTCAGGTGTGGGTAATGATGGTACCTACCATCGCTTACGCCATCTTATTCTTCGGTAAAACTTTCCCTAAGCCATCAGTAGCAGGAGTAACCTCTGTAGGATCAAATGTGAAAGCGATGTTTAGTCCGGTGTTTATCTTCCTTTTCATCGCCATGGCATTTACAGCGATTTCAGAATTTGGACCATCGCAATGGGCTAACGTGGTATTGAGCTCAAGCGGAGCATCAGGCATGTTGATCTTGGCCTTGACCACAGGCGTTATGGCTGTAGGTCGATTCTTTGCAGGCCCAGTGGTGAAAGCCTTGGGACAAACAGGTGTGTTGCTAGGTGGAGCTATTTTCACCGCCATCGGTATTTTCTTGTTCAGTACAGTAAGTGGCAACATGTCATACGTGGCAGCCTTGATTTTCGCCTTGGGTGTATGTTACTTCTGGCCGGTAATGGTCGGTGCTGTTGCCCAACGCGTGCCCCTATCGGGTGCATTAGGGATGTCCATCATTGGTGGCGTAGGCATGTTCTCTACAGCGATCTTTCAACCGATTATTGGAAGTTGGATTGATGCTTCCAGAGCGACCCAAAGCGCCGCAGGACTTACCGGTAACGCATTGGAGTTGGCAGCCGGCCAAGCAACCCTCGAAAAAATGTTGCTTTTCCCTGGCATCCTAATCGTTCTCTTTGTCATCTTCTTCTTCTGGCAGCGAGGTGTCAAACCCGCCGCCACAGCAGGACACTAAAAATCCAAAAGCAGCCTTCGGGCTGCTTTTTTTTTGTTTTTAGCTTTTGTTTGAAAATGAAATTCCAAGGAATCCCTTTACTGATGAACAGTAAAAAAAAAGCCCTAACTTCTTAAAAGCTAGGGCTAGTGACCTCGTCAAGATTCAAACTTGAAACCTCCTGAGCCGTAATCAGGTGCTCTATTCAGTTGAGCTACGAAGCCAGATTGGATTGCAAAAGTATGCATTAATTTTTTTTCTCCAAAAACTTCCCAACAAGAATTCTGAAAAAAGCTAGATTTCTCCGCCCAACCTCACTTAAGAATAATTAAGACCAACAGGTGCATAAATCCTCCTAAATTTTATATTTTTGCCCACATCCTCTTGAAAAGAAGCTTCTTTGATGAAAAAAATACTCACACTTGCCTTCCTTGCATTTGCACTAAACGTACAAGCACAGGATTCCGATAGCGAAACTCCAAAAACCCCTGTCGGTGGTCGTCCCAATATCCCCAATGACTTGACCGTAGAGTTTGGCTGGACCCAGCTGACCAACCGACCTGCTGACCTGGCCATCAATTTCTTTGGATCAAGAAGTTTCAACGTCTACTACCAAAAGCCTTTCCGCCTATTCGGAGAAAACTCTGGCTTTGTGCTGAGCCCAGGTATCGGTATTTCTACAAATAAATTTGCCTTTACTGAAGATCGAAACCTATTTCGGAGCAGCACCCTCGGCGCTGAATCATCTGTTCTGAAGAAGGTGAATAGCGTCTATGGTACGACAATCGAACTTAAGACCAACAACCTCGCAGTAAACTACCTAGAGGTTCCGGTAGACTTGCAGTACAACTTCAATAAAAAAGACTACAGCAAAAGCTTTCGACTAAGCCTTGGAGCTCGAGTAGGAATGCTCTACCAATCCCATACCAAAATTGCGTATGACTCTCCTACCTCAGGAAAGGTAAAGATCAAACAAGCTGAAAACTATGGGCTAGAAAAAATACGTTATGGCCTCCACTTGAAAGCAGGGAGTCCTGGATTTTACGCGTGGACTACCTACTACCTCAGCCCAATGTGGAAAGCAGATAGAGGACCTTTCAATACAGAAGCCAACCAAATCAGTTTTGGAATTGCGGTAGGCCTGTTCTAACCCAAGCAATTCAAAAAGTAAAAACTCCCTAATCAGGGAGTTTTTTTTTGTGACCATTGCTATTGAATTCAGGATTCGGAGTTATCCGTAGATCAAGGAAAATCCTACCCAACAGGTTACAAAGCCTACCACTAGTCCTGCATATACTTCAGCGGGACTGTGAGCGTCCAAATACAATCGGGAAGAGGCTACTAGACCTCCAAGCATTAAAGTTCCAACTAGCAAGTATGCTACCATCACCGAGGGGAAATAAAGTCCCATAATTCCTGTGACGGCCAAGACCCCACCAATACCCGTCAGGTGAGCTGACATTTTCCAAAAATAGGTAACCCCTGTCAGGAGGACTACAGCCAGGGTAATCACCCCCATCCCTTGCCATAAGATGGGATCCAACTCAGTCTTTTCCTTTAAAAAATAGGTGGTCAAGACATAAAATAGGGTCACCAATAGAAAGGGAACACGACGGTCGCTTTTCTCTTCAAAATGCAAGCTCTTGACGAGTCCACTCCAGCGCAAGCCCAACATCAGAACCATTGGAATCAGGAGCGTAGCACTTACGATCAAGTAAAAAATCCGAATCTTGAACTCTTCGGGAAGGCTAGTTGCTTGAGGAACTCCAAAAAAAAGCAACCCAAACACCAAAGAAGGCATGAGTAAAGGCTGAAAGGCCACCGAAATCAAGAGGGCTAATTTGCGTACCACTAGAGTTCTTTCCGTAGTCTAGCCACCGGAATTTGCAGCTGCTCCCGGTACTTGGCTACCGTACGTCGTGCGATATTGTAGCCTTTTTTGTTCAACATCTTCACCAGCTTGTCATCAGACAAGGGCTTCTTTTTATCTTCGGCATCCACCATACCCTGAAGCACCGATTTTACTTCTCGGTTACTGACATCCTCCCCACTATCCGTAGCAATACCCTCTGAGAAAAAGTACTTCAAGGGAAACACGCCAAATTCCGTTTGAATGGATTTGCTATTCGCTACACGGGATACAGTGGAGATATCCATGTCGATCTTCTCCGCAATATCTTTCAAAATCATGGGGCGAAGTGCAGCCTCGTCGCCATCAACAAAAAAGGGATATTGGTACTGTAGAATGGCCTCCATGGTACGAAGTAGGGTATTTTGCCGTTGCTTAATCGCATCGATAAACCACTTCGCAGAATCCAACTTTTGTTTTACAAAAGATACGGTCTCCTTGAGTTTCTTATCCTTTTTATCACTCTTATCGTAGGCATCAAAAAGCTCCGCATAGGATCGGGAAATGCGCAATTCAGGCGCATTTTTGGAATTCAATAAAATTTCAAACTTCCCTCCATTGGTCACCAAGATAAAATCAGGGATCACGTACTGAGTAAGCACCAATCCATCCGCCACTCCTCCTGGTTTGGGATTGAGTCGAGTAATCAATTGAACCGCTTCCTTGATCTCCTCTTCATCCAGGTTGAGGCGTTTTTGAATTTTAGGGTAATGCTTTTTGGTAAACTCCTCAAAGCAATCCTGAATGATCGCCAAGGCATGCTGAACAGTGGGATCATCCGGATGTTCTTTGCGCTCCAACTGGATAATCAAACATTCTTGCAAAGTTCGAGCGGCAATCCCTGCCGGGTCGAATGTTTGAATTTTGCGCAGAATTTCTTCCAGCTCATCCAAGTCAGTTTCCACATTTTGGGAAAAAGCCAAGTCATTGATAATGGAGGTCAGTTCACGACGGATATACCCATCGTTCTCAATGCTCCCTATCAACTGCTCACCAATAAGTCGCTGCCGATCATCGAGCTTCAAAAAATTCAACTGGGTAATCAATTGTTCGTGTAGGGAACTCGATACGGAAAAAGGAATCTCTCGATCCTCTTCATCCGGATTGTAGTTGCCATCCCCCTGCATCTTATAGCCACCATAGTCGTCGTCCAAATAGTCGTCTACATTGACCTCGCCTGAATCGGACCCATACTCATCTCCATAGCCCTCGTCAAAATCCTCCTCCCCAGAAGTTTCGCTCTCCTCCCCCTTTCCTTCTTCCAGGGCAGGGTTGATTTCAAGCTCCTCTTCAATTCGGGCATCTAGCTCTGCGGTAGGCACTTGCAGCAGCTTGATAAACTGAATCTGTTGCGGGGAAAGTTTTTGAGAGAGTGACTGAGAAAGGCTTAACTTTTGCATTGAAATGATTCAAACCACTTATTTGCGAAAAAAGAGCAGGCTTCCGAAGAAAACAACTCAGCCAAATTTAGGAAAAAGCGTCAATTTTTTGATAAAAAGGTGATTTAATCGTTTTTTTGCATTCCACTAAAATTAAAGAGGCAGCAATCGCCTTCGGCTAACCTAACGCAAATGGCATTTAACAAACGGGTCAAAATCAAGACCATCCTGGAACAAGACCTGATCGGACAAGAGATCACCCTCATGGGCTGGGTACGCACCAAGCGAAGCAACAAGAATGTTTCCTTCATTGCGCTCAATGACGGTTCCATCATTACCAATTACCAGGTAGTGGCCGACCCCAATGTCATTGCTGAAGACATCCTCAAAAAGTGCAGCACCGGCGCTTGTTTGAAAATCACTGGAAAGGTGGAAACTTCCCAAGGTGCTGGACAGCAGTCAGAATTGATCGCTAGCAAAATCGAGGTCTTGGGCGAATCGGATCCTGAAAAGTATCCACTGCAACCTAAAAAGCACTCCCTGGAGTTTCTCCGTGAGATTGCCCACCTACGCATGCGAACCAACACCTTCGGGGCAGTATTCCGTGTGCGCCATGCGCTTGCTTATGCGGTACATACCTATTTCAATACCAAAGGCTTTTTCTACATCCACACACCGATCATCACCGCATCCGATGCGGAAGGTGCCGGGGAAACCTTCAAGGTAACTACCCTAGACCTACTCCATCCTCCCAAAACAGAGGATGGAAAAATCGACTTTAGCCAGGACTTTTTTGAACGAGAAACCAACCTGACTGTTTCCGGTCAACTTGAAGGCGAATTGGCGGCAATGGCTTTAGCTGAGATTTACACCTTTGGCCCCACTTTCCGCGCCGAGAATTCAAATACCACACGTCACTTGGCGGAATTCTGGATGATTGAACCCGAAATGGCATTCTACGATGCAGAAGACAACCAAAATCTCGCAGAAGACTTCCTCAAGTACATCATCCGTTATGCCTTGGAGCACTGCGCAGAAGATCTTGCCTTTTTGGATCAGCGTGCTGCGGAAGAGGAGCAAAGCAAGCCTACCGAGCAACGCGCAGAATTAGGTCTTCTTGAGAAATTAAAGTTTGTGGTAGAAAATGATTTTGTGCGTCTCACCTATACGGAGGCGATCGATATTTTGCGCAATTCTAACCACAACAAAAAGAAGAAATTCGCTTACCTCATCGAAGAATGGGGAACGGACTTGCAATCCGAACACGAACGCTACTTGGTGGAAAAGCACTTCAAAAAACCTGTGATCCTCACCGACTACCCGAAAGGCATCAAGGCCTTCTACATGCGTCAAAATGAAGACGGGAAAACAGTAGCTGCCATGGATATCTTATTTCCTGGCATTGGAGAGATCGTAGGTGGATCTCAACGGGAGGAGCGCTTAGATAAGCTCAGCCAACGCATGGAAGAAATGCATATCCCTGCCGAAGAGCTCAGTTGGTACCTTGACACCCGAAGATTTGGTGCAACCCCACATGCAGGCTTTGGATTGGGCTTCGAGCGAATGGTACAGTTTGTCACTGGCATGGGCAATATCCGGGATGTAATTGCCTTTCCAAGAACTCCAGGAAACGCTGAGTTTTAAACGAAGCATATAAATGAAAATGCCTCCAAAAATTTCAGTTTTGGAGGCGTTTTTTTTTTAGCTGACTACCTTAATTCGCCAAGCCAAGGGAATACAAATCAGGCTAAAGAAAATAGCCAAGTAGCCCACATAATTGAAATTGGTCAATTGACCTAGCTCATTTTCTCCAATCATGAAACCCGCTGCAAGGGAAGCAAAACCAGCCGCTAGCTGTTGAACTGCAGAATTGAAACTCAAAAAGCTACCTCTATTTTCGGGCTGAGCCGTGCCAGTCACCAAAGCAGCAGCAGGCACATAGCGCCCATTGGAGGTCACAAAAAAGAAAGTAGTCACCACCAGTACCAAGGCAACAGGGGTAACGCCAAGATGCGTGATGATCCCAATAGGAATCAAGTTGAGTAACATGAAAATCGTAAAGATTTGCAACTTCCCATACTTGTCTGCCAGCTTACCTACCCAAGGGGAAGTAAACATGGTGAATGCCCCTCCGGCCATGTAGACATAGGTGAGTTGCAATTCCGTAAAGCCCACATTGGCCACATTGTAAGGACTTAGAAAAGGGATAATCATAAACTGCCCCAGCATCATCATGATGGAAAGGCTAATCGCGCGCATTTGATTGGGATTACTGGTCACTCGACTGACCACAGTAAAGGGATGATGACGCTTACTCCCTGCGCTGAGATGTCCTGTGATGGAGGGAATAAACTTGGCAATCATGCCTAAGCTCACAATAGATAAGGCCGATAAAATGTAGAAAGGCGTATGCCAATCGGATAAGCTCGCCAAAAAGAGTCCCAAGGGCACTCCCATAACAGACGCAAAAGAAAAGGCAGACATCACTAATCCCATGGCCCTACCCCGACGCTCATCTGGCACTACATCACCAATAATGGCCAAAATTAATGCCGAAGTGAGGCCTCCAAAAATCCCGGACACCACACGAGCTAGAAGCAAAATCG
>JACCDT011254223.1_pt1 | contig 11979 bp, 12 predicted proteins | sample 7446291 | NCBI WGS metagenome assembly JACCDT01 (sample SAMN15323446, study PRJNA562643) | freshwater metagenome | isolation source: river surface water | place: USA:Blue River Watershed | collected 2017-08-17 | reverse complement strand
TCCTGCCGTTCTTGCCGCTGCAAGACATCATGCGCCGCAACGGCCAAACCCAACCCGCTACCAATTAAGGAACCGCCATGTCATCGAAATCAATCGTCCTATTATTCGGCGTCTTTGCGGCTTTCATTCTTTTGACGCAAAGCTTTTTCATCGTGCCGCAAACCAATCAGGCGGTGGTGCTGCAATTCGGCGCCTTCGTGCGCGAAGTGAAAGAGCCGGGGCTTTTCGTGAAAATGCCTTTCGTGCAGAATGTGATGATATTCGAAAAACGGATATTGGAACTCGACCCGCCGGAAACGCCGGTGCTGCTGTCGGATCAGTTGCGGATCAACATCGACGCCTATGCGCGGTACCGCATCGTCGATCCGTTTAAATTTTATATTTCCGCCTACAGCGAAGAAGGCCTGAACAACCGTTTCGGCCCGACCATCAGCAACAAGATCCGCAACGAGTTGTCGAGGGCCACTTTGCCCGACATGCTGTCGGAAAAGCGCGACGATATTATGAAATCGATTCTGGATTCGGTGCGGATAGATGCCGGGAATTTCGGCATCGAGGTCGTAGACCTTCGTATCGGGCGCACCGAATTGCCGCCCGAAGTCAGCCAGTCCACTTTTGCCAGGATGCGCGCCGACCGCGAGCAACGCGCGAAAGAGGCGCGCGCGGTAGGCGCGGAAAAATCCCTGCAAATCCGCGCCTCGGCGGATAAAGAACGCGTGCTGCTGCTGGCCGAAGCGAACAAGCAGTCAGAAATACTGCGCGGGCAGGGCGATGCCGGGCGCGCCAGGCTTTTGGGCGACGCGTTCGGGCGCGACCCGCGCTTTTTCGAATTCTACCGCACCATGCAGGCTTACCGCGAATCCTTGGGCAATGGCGACGCCACCCTGGTTCTGTCGCCGGACCATGAATTCATGAAATATTTCAAATAGGCGCGGCGCGCTTTTTGCCCTTGATATGAATTCTCTCGCTCACTATCTGACTTTGGGATTCGCCATGATGCTGATCGTGGAAGGGCTCATTTATGCGCTTTTTCCGTCTACGATCAAATCCATGCTGCTGCTGTTGCAGGACGCAAGGCCGGAAAGCCTGCGCTGGGGCGGTATCGGCGCGGCCATTTTGGGATTGGCCATGGCGTATCTGCTGATGCTTTGAACGGCATAATTCTGCCACAACTTTAATATTAACTTTATTCGTCTTGTTCTAAAAAAGAGGAGTTTGGTGATGAGGCTAAAAAAATTAAATAGAAAATATTTTGCTTTCTTGCCGGTATTTTTCTTGGCCGCGGCATTGTGTTTGTTCGCGGCGCAGCCTTTCGCGCAGCCGATCGACGCGCAAAGCAGTTCCGTGACCATGCCCAATTTCGCGGATTTGACCGAAAAGCTGCTTCCGGCGGTGGTGAATGTGTCTACCACCCAGATCGTCAAGCAGCAGGCGCGGCAATTCCCGGAATTCCAATTCCCGCCCGGATCGCCGTTTGAAGATTTCTTCAAGGATTTTTTTGAACGCGGCTTTCCCAATCAAGGGGAGGCGATTCCGCGCAAAGCGACCGCATTGGGATCTGGATTTATCATCGACGCTGCGGGGTATATCGTAACCAACAACCATGTCATCGCCGAAGCCGATGAAGTCAGCGTCATTCTGCAAAACGACGCCGAATACCAGGCCGAGGTGATCGGCCGCGATCCCAAGCTGGATTTGGCCTTGTTGAAAATCAAGGCGGACAAGCCCTTGCCCTATTTGAAATGGGGCAATTCCGATTCGGTGCGCGTCGGCGAATGGGTGCTGGCCATCGGCAATCCGTTCGGCCTTGGCGGCACGGTCACGGCCGGTATCGTTTCGGCGCGGGCGCGCAACATCAATGCCGGGCCTTATGATGATTTCATCCAAACCGACGCCTCGATCAATCGCGGCAATTCGGGCGGGCCGATGTTCAATTTGAACGGCGAGGTCGTCGGGATCAATACCGCGATTTTTTCGCCCACGGGCGGCAGCGTCGGGATCGGCTTTGCCGTTCCATCCAGCTTGGCAAAGCCTGTAATCGAACAGCTGCGCCAATATGGTCACGCCAAACGCGGCTGGCTCGGTGTCAGAATCCAGGAAGTGACGGCGGAGATTGCCGAAAATCTTGGGCTTAAAGGCGCACCGCGCGGCGCGTTGATCGCGGGCTTGTCACCTAACGGCCCGGCGGATGCCGCCAGGATAGAGGTCGGCGATATCATCTTGAAATTCGACGGCAAGGAGATTTTGGATATGCGCCGCCTGCCGCTGATCGTCGCGGAAACGCCCATCGGGCAATCGGTCGATGTGACCGTCTGGCGCAAGAACCGCGCCGTGGATTTGCGCGTCAAGGTCGCCCAGCTTGACGAGGAAGAAGAAAAGGCGCTCGCTTCCTCGTCCCCCGGTAAAAACGGCGGCAAAGGCGGCGGCCCATCGGCCATTAAAACCGTCAAGCTGCTTGGACTTACCTTGTCCAACATCACTCAGCCCTTGCGTCAGCGTTTTGAAATCGGGCCAAAGGTCGAAGGCGCGCTGATAACCGCCGTCGATCCGGCGTCGGAAGCCGCGGAACAGGCTTTGCGCACCGGCGATGTCATCACCGAGGTGTCGCAGCAAAAAACCGCCTCGCCCGAAGCCGTCGCGGCGGCGATAGAGGCCGCCAAAAAAGCCAAAAGAAAATCTGTGCTGCTGTTGGTCAGCCGCGCCGACGATGTGCGCTTTGTGGCGTTAAAGCTTGACGAATAAAATCGGATGGTTTTAAAGCAAAAAGCCGGGCAATTTGCCCGGCTTTTTTATTCAAGATATTATTTTATCTTCCCCTAGATGCCCTACGTTGGGCAAAAAAATCGGCTCTGCTTAAACCCATGACATGATCCAACTGGCCATTCAGATGCACCAGTTCTTGGCGAATCGCGGGCACTATGCCCTTTGCGGCTTGGGCAATAGCTCTTTCCGCTCTGGCTTTCCGGTCGGCTGCATCGGCGCGTTCGACGGGCGTCAAACGGCGCGGGGTTACCAATGGTTCATTGGGCTGAAGTGGTTGAAGTTTTTGTATTGCTGGCATTAAATCCATCCCCCTGTATGTATACAACGATAATAAGGTTTAAAATCTCCCATACAAATGATAGTTTTATTACGCATGGCTAAAAACGTATCTTATCCACAAAGGATTTTAATTATCGCTGGACCGACATCCAGCGGCAAGTCGGCGCTCGCCCTGGAATTGGCTGCAAAATGCAACGGAGCCATAATCAACGCCGATTCGATGCAGCTTTACCGCGAAATCCCGATCTTGTCCGGCCAGCCGACGGCAGTGGAACAAAAACAAGCGCCGCATTACCTATATGGCTGCCGCGATGTGTGCGACCAGGCGTCGGCGGCGGCATGGTCGAAAGATGCGCAAGACGCGATTCAAAAAGCGCAGGCGCAAGGCAAATTGCCGATCCTTGTCGGTGGGACGGGGCTGTATATCCGCGCCTTGACCGAAGGCCTTTCGGATATCCCGGATATTTCCCCTGAAATGCGCGATCGGGCGCGCGCGGATATGGAACGTCTTGGCCCTGAAAAATTTCACGCATTTCTTGAGCAAAAAGACCCCGTCATGGCGGCAAGGCTAAAACCAAAAGACCGCCAGCGGATGCTGCGTGCTTGGGAAGTTTTTTTGCAAACCGGAAAATCGCTTGCGGACTTTCAAGGCAAGCGCGGCGAAAATAACGAACATGATTTTTTTACTCTGCTGCTGCTGCCCGAAAAGGCCGAAATCTATCAAAAATGCCAAGACCGGTTCGATATGATGATGCGCCAAGGCGCGCTGGACGAAGCCAGAGCGATCAACGCCATGAATATATCCCCCGTTCCGACGGCGCTAAAGGCCAAGGGCATCCCAGAGCTTTGCGCCCATCTGCGCGGGGAATTAAGCTTGGATCAGGCGGTTTCCCTGGCCAAGATCAAAACCCGCCAATACGCCAAGCGGCAATTCACCTGGTTTTCCGGCCAGATGCGGGCGGACTATATTTACGGGCGCATTTTTGATAAAAGGGACAAAGACTTTATGGATCGCATTATTCCGGCTTTGACAGCATGAACAAAAAGAAATCTATCTGCATTATCGGCCAGGGAAAATTGGGAAGCGTTTTGACGCGTTCCCTGCGCGTGGCAGGATATTCCGTGATCGCGATTCGCCGTGGCGAGGATAGAAAAATCCGGCAAATTAAAATGGCGGATGCGGTGATCATCACAACCCAAGATCAGGAAATACAAAAAACCGCGCGCGATTTGGCGCGGCGCGATTGCATCCGCAAAGGTCAGGTCGTTTTGCATTGCAGCGGCGCGTTGACAAGCTCGATACTGGATGTGGTGCGGAAGAAGGGCGCGCATGCTGCAAGCCTGCATCCCTTGCAAAGTTTTCCAAACTTGCGCCAGGGAATTTCCGCGCTGCCCGGCACCTATTGGTTTTTCGAAGGCGATAAGGCGGCGCAAAGCTTTTGCAAGAAAATCGTACGCGACCTGAATGGCAAATTCCTGATCATCAAGCCGCAACACAAGGCAGCTTATCATGCCGCCGTCTGTTTGGCCTGCAACTATCAAACGACGCTGATCGTGGCGGCGGAAGAAATCGGCCGAAAAATCGGCTTTCAGGGCAAGGATTTCCGCGCCGCGTTGGCCCCGATATTGCGCGCCACCTTGGCCAATACGCTGCAAATGGGGGCAAAGGCTCTGACCGGGCCGGTGCGTCGGGGCGATAAAGCCACGGTCACAGGCCATATCCGCGCCTTGCAAAGTCTTGAAAACCGCGATTTGGCGGCGCTTTACGGCGCTTTGGCGGCCTATACCAAGGCCCATATCGTCAAGGGTGACAACAAGCCTTGATTTTCCTATACTGCGCGGATGCTTAGCGTTGCGACATTTTATCATTTCACCTCTTTCCCCGATTGCGCGGAATGGAAATTGCCTTTGATCGAACTTTGCGTCGACGAAGGCGTCAAGGGCACGATTCTTTTGGCCGAAGAAGGCGTCAATTCCACCATCGCCGGGCCGGAACGGGGCGTCGCCAAGGTGCTGCAATTCATCCGGGGCGATGCGCGTTTTTCCGCGATGACGCACAAGCAATCTTGGGCCGCGGAAATGCCGTTCAGCCGTCTTAAGATCCGCGTGAAAAAAGAAATCGTCACCTTTAAAACCCCGGTCGATCCGAACCGCACGGTCGGAACCTATGTCGCGGCAAAAGATTGGAACGATTTGATCGCGCAGGACGGCGTGATCGTCATCGACACGCGCAACGATTACGAAGTGGCGGCGGGAAAATTCGCGGGCGCGATTGATCCGAAGACCAATATTTTTTCCGAATTTCCGCGATTCGTCCAAGAAAACCTGACCGATAAAAAACAAAAAATCGCGATGTACTGCACCGGCGGGATAAGATGCGAAAAAGCCAGCTCATATTTATTGCAGCAAGGGTTCGAGCAAGTCTATCATCTAGAAGGCGGAATCTTGAAATATCTCGAAGAAATTCCGCCCGAACAAAGTCTATGGCAAGGCGAATGCTTTGTCTTTGACCAGCGCGAAGCCTTGTTTCACGGGCTGCGCAATAAAAAGAAATAACACGGAAATAGGGAGTTCACGCCATGGCCAGACGCCGCCGCAGAAGCCGCAACCGGAAAAACCCGCTGATTTATGTTTTGGCGGCTTTGGTGTTGATGGTGATCGGATTCAATCTATACGGCAATATTTTCGTGCGCGGCGCGATCGAACGCCACGCCAGCGCGGTGCTGCAAGTTCCGGTCAAAATCAGCAGCTTGAATTTTTCGCTTATTTCGGGCGATGTCACGCTCAGCGGACTTGAAGTCGGCAATCCATCGGGCTTTTCCTCGCCGCATAGTATCGAGGCCAAGGATATCGAGGCCCGCATCGACATGGCGTCCTTGCTGCGTCCCGTGGTCGAAATCCAAAGCCTCCGCATTACAGGCCTGAAAATGTTTTATGAAATAACCCCGGCCGGGAACAATATCCGCGCCTTGCAGAAAAACGCCGCATCCACGGCGCAATCGCCCGCGAATCCGGCGCAAGCCCGCGCCGAAAATTCCCGCAAAGCGGTGATCCGCGATTTTTACGTGACGGAATCCAGCGTTTCGCCGAGCATCGATTTGGTTTTGCAGAAAAAATCGGCGGTGGTCGCTTTGCCCGACATCCATTTGCGCAATTTGGGCGAAGGCAGGGCCTTGACCATCGCCGAGGCATCGGATTTGGTGCTTTCGACCTTGGCAAAAAACGCTGGCGGCAAAATGCCGTCGAATCTTTTGGAACAGGGCCTCGGCAATGTCGGCAAGGGGATCAAGGAAATGGGCCAAGGCATCTGGGGCGGGGTTAGCAATTAGGTATTGCAAGCGCCGGTTCGGTTTTGCATCCAGGCCTGTGCTGCGGCGCTATGCTCAGGATCGTGCCTTGGCGTGTACGGCATTTGCGCGCGCGCTGGGCTTGGTTTCAAGCCTAAATTTCTTTCGATCTGGCCATGCAGATATTTTCCCAGCTCCGGCGAATCCAATTTTAAACGGTCGAGACCTTTCCCCCTTCCGTCCTGCGTCGCAATATCCACCCCGGCCTTTTGCATTTCGGCCAGCTTTTGCGCCACCCAATTCATGTAAACGAAATCCTGCTTGCCGCTTTGGCGCAGTGTTTTTCCCGGAATTTCATCCAGCATGATCGTGACGGCGTTGCGGTCGCTTTTCGTGCGCGCGGCGGGGTTGCAAAAACCGGTTTTGGTAAGCAATTGCACCATATCCTTGCCGCAGGCGGCGAGCGTGTGCGCCTGATGCGCTTCGTCCAAAGAGCCTTTGGGCATGCCCTTGTCCTTTAGAATATGCTGCAGCCGCGTGATGAAATCGAACGATTCCTGGGACTGGCTTTGCACTGCGATGGTGGTGCAGTTGTGGCGCGATTGGCCATAACCCTCATTGATCATCGCCTTTACTTGATCGGGGGTTAAAATCCGCGCGGCTTTTGCCATGCGGTCTAAAATTGTGGCGTTGTACCTTTTGTCCTGAAAGGAAAGCGATCTTGCGGTTTCAACAAAGATATTGGTGCTGCGCCCGCCCGATTGCATCATCCGCATGCCAAATTCGGCAAGCTTGCCATTGGGCTTGTCGCCGTCGAGCGCGAAATTGCGCAACGCCTGGCCGATCAGGCCGATCTGCCTTTTGATAAATCCGGGTTGTTTTTCAGTTTCTGCCATGCCACCCCGCAGTTTGATTGAAACAGTATAGCATAAAATATCCAAAAAGAAAACGCGCAGTTTATATGTCACAGGCCAATAGTTAACGGCCAATGTCTTGTATTCTTATAGGAAATATACTAGGCTGAGCCAAGAATTAGCTAGAAAAGCAGGGTATAAATGGAATCCTTTACACGGGCGCGGGAAAGGCTTTGGGCCTTAATGCCAGACGCTTGCCGGCCAGATGGCCGTATCGATTTAGAAGCGGGCGAAGGCAAGGCGGATGCGCCGGTGGTGCTGAACAATTGCTATAGTTTTGCCCTATGCGACATGGCAGAAGGCAGAGCCTGGGCGGCGCATCCGGGGCAGTGGGGCGGAAAAAAAATTGCTGGCCGCATGACAAGGCAAAAATTGGTGGATGCTTGCATCGCCGACGGCCTGATTCCGCAGCCTGGAAACCGGCCGCCCGATATGGACAAGCCAGGTTATTATCTGGTGGCGGCTTATTTTTCCGGCCCGGTCGAAGATTTCCATTTTGCCCGCCGGGAACAAGATGGCAGCTGGCTGCAAAAAGACGGAACCTCGCCGGTTGTTCCATTTGAATTTGCGAAATCCTGCGTTCTTGAAGGCGCAAAGTACAATTTCGTGCATTTTTTTTGGTGCCCGAATCGCGGCCTAATCACCGGGGAAAGGCGATATGCTGAGATCAAACATTATATTACGTCCAGAGAAACAGAAAGACATGGGCGCTAGGCCAATAAAATATTACCCAAAAACATAACTCAACATCTTATACCCTAACTTCGCCGCTAAGAAATCGCAGGCGTGGAGATTGGGTTTCGGCGCGAGTTCGACGATGTCGGCGCCGACCACTTTGTTGTGCCTTGTGATCGCGCGCAGGATTTGCATGGTTTCGTCCCAAAACAGCCCGCCGGGTTCGGGCGTGCCGGTCGCGGGAATCATCGACGCGTCAAAGGCGTCGATATCGAAGGTAATATAAATCGGGCCTTTGTCTAGAACGTTCACAATATCCATAACACACCAGCCGTCATTCCGGCGAAAGCCGGAATCCATGCGTTGGGGGATTATGGACCCCGGCTTCCGCCGGGGTGACGAAGAAGGAGCGCCCTTATCTTTCGCCCAGAATATTTCAATCCGCTTTTTATTTTTCTCAAGGAATGGAATCTCCCCCGCCGAAATATTGCGGATGCCGATCGAAACCAGCTTGATATGCTGATGCCCCTTTTGGTCGAGACAGCGGCGCAAGGCTGCGGCGTGGGAAAATGGCTCGCCGTCATACCCGTCGCGCAAATCGGCATGGGCGTCGAAATGGACGATGGTCAAATCCTTGTGTCGCTTGGCAAAGGGCCGGATCGCGCCCGCCGTGATCGAATGCTCGCCGCCGAAGGTAAAGGGGAATTTGCCCGCGTCCAAAACGCCCTCAACCAGTTTTTCCAATTGTGTCAGCGCCTGCGGCACCGATTTTTTGATCGGCGGCGTTTTAAGAGTGGCGACGCCGTATTTGCGGTACGGCTCGCGCCATAATTCTTCATCGAACAATTCCACCTGATGCGACGCCTTGATCATCGCCGCTGGCCCCTTATTCGTGCCGCCGCCATAAGACACGCTGGCCTCGAAGCCAAACGGTATCACCACCGCGCGCGCGTCTTTTGCGGGGTTGCTGTTGTCGGAAACGCCAAGAAAGCCGGATTTGGGGGGGAGATAGGTGAGTTTTGTCATGATTCACTTTTCTGCTCCTTCTCCCTTCGGGAGAGGGAATTTAGGAAAACATCTTCGCAAACGCGCGCTTCTTCCGGTTCTTCCAATATCCCCGGTGATAGGCGTCGCTCGCGAGCAGCGGCAGAACCGATCCCGCCTCGGCGAAGACCATTTGCTCATAGGCCACATCCACCTTGCCCCAGGAACACGCTTCTTTCAGGGTCGAGGAAGAACAAGCGCCGTCGCGGCTGTCGGCGACCGTAATTTGCACGGCGTATTTGTGCATTTCGACTTCCTTGCCCAGGATTTCGGCGCAAACCACCGTGTCCTGAACGAAGTTTTTGGGAACGCCGCCGCCGATCATCAAAAGCCCCGTTGTGCCGGCCTTGACCTTGATATCAGTCAGCTCGCGGAAATCGGCGATGGAATCGAGGGTCATGTGTTTTTTGGGATTGTCCACCTGATGCTTCACCAGGCCAAATCCGGCGGAGGAATCGGTAAAGGCAGGACAGAAAATCGGAACATTATGGGTATAGGCCAGCTCGATCAGCGAATTTTTCTTTTTCGCATGTTTGGTCAAATACTTGCCCATTTCATGAATGAATTCACGGGATGAATAGGGGCGCGCTTCAAGGCCGTTGGCGATTTCCAGGATGGTGTGGTCGCAGGCCTGCAATTCTTCTTCGTCGATATAGGTGTCGTAAATCCGGTCGATATAAAGGTCACGCAGTTCGCGGTCGTCGACGCTGGATTGCGCCTGGTAATGCTTGAATCCCAGCGCTTCAAAGAAATCCATGTCCACGATGGATGCGCCGGTCGAAACGATGGCGTCCACCATGTTGTTGGCGACAAGATCGGCATAAAGCTTCATGCATCCGCCGGCAGAGGTCGATCCCGCCAAGGTCAGGGTCACCGAACATTCCGGGTCTTGCAGCATCCTATTGTAAATTTCCGTGGCCCGCGCCAAATCCCGGCTGGTGAACGACATATGCCGCATTTGATCGACGATCGGACGCGCGTCGAACGAGGTGATGTCGATATGCTTGACCGGCTGCGACAGCAGCTCGGCTTTTTTGTTGAGGGCGGGTTTTTTCTGTGCGGTCATGGTGGCTCCGGGTAATGGGGTGTGGGGTAGTGGGGTAATGGTAGAGGAAATAACAAATCCCTACTACCCCATTACCCCAAACCCCACTACCCTTTATCTTAAGACATTTCCACTTCATAGGCGTCGCGCAGCGAAGCCAGGAAATTCAGCCTGGACACCGAATCGCCGTTCAAGGTGCGCCTGTCGGTGCGGGGCATGAATTCGGGGGTTTGCAGCTGCGGGCTGTCCCATAACTCCACATTCAGGCATTGGTCAAAGCCGTTAAAGCCGGATCGCATGGTATTGCAATAAGCGCCGAGCTGGCCCAATTCGATCCAATCTCCCTCGGTGACGTCATGCGGCAATACAAATGGGCCTGGCATAACGTCCAAGCTGTCGCATGTCGGGCCATATAAAATAAAGCCTTCCATGCGCGTTTTATGGTCGCTGCCGTTGTGGCGGATCAGCCGGGCGGGATAGCGGGTCTTGACGACGCCCGCGTCGAACAAGCTGCCATAGAGGCCGTCATTGATATAAAGCGCCTTGTCCTTGCGCGCTTCGACGCGCACGACCAACGATCCGGCGTCGGCCACCATCGCGCGGCCAGGCTCGCACCATAATTGGCAGTGGCTGGGCAAACGCAGGGCGGATACGCCCTCGCGGATCGCGTTCATATAGGCGCCCAAGGGCTGCGGGCTCAGGCCCGGATAAGCGGCCGGAAAGCCGCCGCCGACGTCTAGATAATCCAACTCTACGCCGGAACGGGCGATGACTTCGCCGGCCAGCTTTAAGGCGTGCTTAAAGGATTCCGGATCCATGCATTGCGATCCGACATGAAAGCAAAGCCCGACGCGCTGCGCCACCTGATTGGCATTTTGCAGCAATTTCACCGCATAGGGCGGCGACGCGCCGAATTTGCGCGACAGATCATGGGCGGCCGACCGGTTGGGCAGCGCCAGACGCACATGAATGCGCAAATCCTGGGCCGATCCGGTTTCTTCGATCATCTTTTGCAGACCGTCTTCGGAATCGATGGCGAAATCGCGGATGCCAAATTCGAAATAGGCTTTGCGGATGGCCTCGCGGCTTTTGACCGGGTGCATGAAATACATCCGGGCGCCTGGGGCGTGTTCGGCCACGGCGCGCATTTCGGCGACCGAAGCGACGTCATAATGCTTGACGCCAACGGAATGAAGGTTGCGGATTACCGCACCGTCCGGGTTGCATTTGACGGCATAAAGCACGTCGCCTGGAAAATTGGCCAAAAACCAGCGGGCGCGTTCTTGCAGCGCATGCGGGCGGATACAGTGCACGGGGATTTCCGGGCGCAATTCCTTGACCATAGCTTGTGCCGTCGCAAAAGACGGCATTTTGCCTGGGTTTTCCATCGGCGAGCCGCCATGAGGGGCCTCGGTCGAAGTACGGCCTAAGGGCCAATGGGCGAAACTGTATGACATTGATATTCCTAATAAATCCTTAAAATCTGTTGCGAAAAATCGCGTAAGCTACCCTTTGCAAGCCCGCCGCCAAAAATTTTGCGGCAAGATTGCGAATCGGCTTGCGCCGAGGATTTCGGATATCAATGTTGCAGGCTGAGGGGGATAAGCGAATCGGCCGCCAAAAGGCTAAGCCAATAGCGTTGCATCCGCAAAGAAGCGGGCGAAGAAAGCCTAAAATACCTACGGGCTATAAGCCATAGTTTATGGCTCTGCTGTTTAAAAAGCGGCCCCAAAAGTAAAGGTCCTTTTACCATCGATCTGATTCCTTATACTACTTTGGGGATTTTGGGCAGGTGCGTTGGCGTGTAACTTTTAATGTTTCAACTTTCAACGTTTCCCGTCCGCTGGCCCCGAATCAACCAACAAAAAGGACGTCTACGTCGTTACATAACCACACTTTTGGCTGGGTCGCCGGGGTTATTATCCGGTCTGCCGGGAGGGGCCATAGGCACGTGCGTTCGCGTCTACTTATA
>JACCDT011221593.1_pt1 | contig 11980 bp, 5 predicted proteins | sample 7446291 | NCBI WGS metagenome assembly JACCDT01 (sample SAMN15323446, study PRJNA562643) | freshwater metagenome | isolation source: river surface water | place: USA:Blue River Watershed | collected 2017-08-17 | reverse complement strand
GAGATTGATAGTGCTGGAAGTATTGAAAAGTTTAATCAGGGCATAGATGATATGCATGCTCAAAACGAGGCTCTTAAAGAAGAGAACAATCGTCATGCGCAAATCAATGAAGAACTTCATCGGAGGTCTGAGGATGCTATTGCGCGCGCGACAGATGCTACTAATGAAGAGGCTCGACAGACTGCGCTCCTCGCTGAGCAACGACAGAAGGCCGCTAAGCGTGCTAGAATTACACAGGCAATAGGTGGTGCTGGCGCAATATTCTCTGCATTGCCAATGATGACAGGGTTTATGGGAAGTGCGGGGGACGCCATCGCACCGGCTGCTATGGGTGCCAGCGTTGGCATGATGTCTGGTCAATGGTGGGGTGCGCCAGTTGGTGCAGCAGTCGGCGGCGGCATGCAGTTATTCCAAAATCTTAAGAAGCAGTCTGATGTTGTATCTGATTCTCTTAAGATGTCATCTATATCAGCAGATATATTTGGGGTAAAGTTGCGCACCATAGCAGATGCAAATATTGATGACTTTATTAAGAGCATGACAAATAATGCTAAGGCTGCCGATAAGGCTGCCGCAGCGATGCAGAAGTTCTCAGAAGCCTTAAGAAACGCCCCCGAAGGGTCTGCGGAGTATGCTACGCTCCAAAGGCTCAAGGACGTAGGTGGCGGTACCTCAAGCGGTGAAAAGTTTAACTCATTCCTTACTCAAGCACTTGATAAATGGGTGATGCCGGGGCTTGCCATGGCTACGTTTAACCCAGGCCTGCTTGGTGTGGGGGAATATGCTGGTGGGCTTGACCCCACTGATAGAGAAGGGCAGGCCAGTGCTATCCTCAAACAGCGCTACGCAACATCATTGATCGGAGGGGCGTCAGAAGAAGAGGCGCTTGGTGAAATATCTGCATACGCCAAGGAGGCTGGCTTAACCTACACACTGAAATCTATCAACGATGAACTTAAGGGTATTACCAGCAACTCTGCTGCACTTACAATACTGTCAAACGAGATGGACAATCTTACCAAAGAGGGTCAAAGCGTTAAGGATATCTTTAGGGACGTATTTAACCCAGAAGTTATTGCACAGATGGCGCACGATGACCTTCCATCACTTACGAGGGCACTACAAAATGCCGGTATGACATATGAAGATTACATTACATCAATGGAAGATGGCGACGAGAGTCAACGTGAGTTTGGAACTCAAGTTCGTGAAGTATCTAAAGAACTCAGAGTGGACTTGCAGTCCGCTATTGCAATTGTTATTGCACGACTTAATGAGTTGCCGGTAAACGCCGCCGATTTTGTTGGCAAATCTCAGGCGGAAGTCATGGCGATCCTTGACGCAATTCAAACTCAAGACGAATTGACAAAGGGTGTCCAAAAGAAACTAGACGCATATAATAAGAAGCAGTCTGCAAAGTCAGATAATAATGTTGAAAAACAGCGTCAGAATTCAGCAGATGCTATGGACGCTGCCCGCGAGGCTTCTGAAAAAGAAATCGAGGCCATGGAAGATGCCGCCGAAAAGCGCCAGAAGGCCATGGAAGATGAGATCGAGGCCGTTAAAAAGCGTTATGACGATGAGATCGAGGCAATTCAAAAAGCCAACCAGGCTAAGCAAGATGCATTTGATGATGAGCAGGAGCGGATTCAGCGAGCAAAGGACGCGCGCGCTGCCGAAATAGATTATCTACGTGCCATGAGCGAGGGCCGGTATTATGACGCCGCTGCCATCAAGAATGACATGGAAGCAACATACCAGCAAAACCAGATCGAAGATGCTCAGAATGCCAAGAACGATAAGGCTGAGAAGAAGATTGAGGGTCTTGCTGAAGAGCGTGATGCCAAACTAGAAACACTTAACGACCAACTGGAAAAGCAACGTGAGCATGATCAGAAGATGCTTGAGAACAAGCGCGAGCATGACCAAAAGATGCTTGACCAAATGCAGAAGACAGAAGATGCTAGACTTGATGCAGTTGAAAAGACTAACGATAAAATAGGAAAGTCTAATGATAAAACTGCGGTATCAATGGAAGAATTGATTCAGCAGATTATGAAGGCTGCTAAGCGCGGCGAAGGCGAACTTAATAAAGTTCTTAAAAAGTACAATATCAGCCAGGATCAAGCCATGGCACTCCTTGTTGACAAGGCTGGTCTAAGTGCAACAGATGCGGCGCGGGTAATTGGAAAGAATCTATCTGCTGCCGACTGGTCCTCTCTTGCAAAGGGTATCGAGGCAAAACTTGACAGCGATGAGAACGCCGGTAAGTATTTTGAGGCGTTCTGGCAATCAATGGATAAAGCACCAAATGGCTCAGCCGATGTAACATATAAGGGTACAAAGAAGCCAGCCCTTAAGGCATATGGTGGTTATATTTCTGGACCTGGAACTGCACGGTCTGACAGCATTCCGGCGCGATTGTCTAATGGTGAGTATGTTATCAACGCCCGGTCTGTTGCTAGAGTTGGGGTTGGTAACCTTAACAAGATTAACCAGCAGGGTAGGCTACCTGGGTTTGCAGATGGAGGGTTGGTTCCTGATGGACGCGGTATTTCTCAGTCTGTAACTCGTGTTGCTATGTGGGATTATATCCATTCGCTAATTGACAAGCGCATACAGCAGGCTAAGGATGCGTCCAAGAATGGTGGTATGGTCGATGCCAAGGGCTTCAATCTTGATGGGGTTCCTACTGGCGAGTGGGGGATGCCAACACGGTTTACAAGATGGACGACTTACGCTGGCCACGGACTGGCTCGCGACTATCAGCCTGACCCAGTTGCAATGGGAGCCCCGGTATACTCAGTAGGGCCAGGTAAAGTAGCCGGAATGAATGATGGGGTTAAGGACCAGCCACCGGGAATAAGTGCTGGCTCAGGCTCTCCGTCAAACTGGGTGCTAGTATGGCATGAGAAGAAGGGGCAGAAGTACAGCACATATTATCAGCACCTTAAGAAGAACTCAGTAACAGTAAAGCCAGGAGATATTGTTGATCATGAAACAATGATTGGTCGCCTAGGTAACTCTGGTAATACTACTGGCCCCCACCTCCACTTTGAGGTACGTAAGGGCTGGAACCCACGGTATACTGGGGACTGGAATAAAGAGATTCAGTCTATCTGGAACCTCCTTGCCGGTGGGTATATTGGTAGCGAGGGTAACCCCACGGCAGATGGACCACAAATGGCGGGAATAGTTAGTGGCTATACAAATACTATGCTCAAGGAGTACGTTGATATATATGCAAAACTTGGTATGTCTAGGAAGAAGGCCACTGAAAAAGCGCAGGGGGACATTAACTCTGTAGCAAGCATGGGAGACTCAAAATCCCCGGAGGCTGCGCGAGCATTCGCAAAAAGCATCATGGGGCGGTATGGCTGGCCAGCAATCGATCAATGGAAGGCTCTTCTAAATCTATGGAATCGTGAGTCTGGCTGGAAATGGTACGCCGACAATCCATCTTCAGATGCTTATGGAATTCCGCAGTCCCTCCCCGGATCAAAGATGCGGTCTGCTGGTGCTGACTGGAAGACAAACCCAGAGACACAAATTAAGTGGGGGCTAGGTTATATTAAGGACCGTTATGGTTCGCCACTTAAGGCGTGGGACCACTCGCAGCGAGTCGGGTGGTACGCTAATGGCGGAATGGTAATTCCCGCACTGCGTAAGGGCGCTACGATTAATTACGACAATACTCTTGCCAATCTGCACCGTGGCGAGAGTGTACTAACCGCACCGCTTACCAATAAGTTGAAGGAAGGCGTCGGTGTTGCTTCCGGTGGCGATGTAATATATAATGTTGATATTACTGTAAAGGAGAATATGTCGGCACGCGAGGCTGAGAACCTTGTGTTTAATGCACTTGACCGGCATTCCGCTAAAGTAGGGAGGCGTTAATAAGTGGCTATCACGTTACCACGTAACGCCTTAATTAAATTTACCAATCTCAACACATACGCTCAACGTAACCTGAATGAGATTACCGGATTTGCTGCTTCTGGTGGAGTTATTACATTCTATACGCCAGCGACAACTGGACTTTCAAATGGCTCTACGGTTGTTATTTCAAATATGCCTGGCGCTCCAAGCGCCACATGGAGTTTTGTTGTATCCAATGTGACTGCAACAAGTTTTACTACGCCTGGCAGCACATACCTCACATGGCCTATTGGAACTTTGCGTTGCTATGGCACCGGAGTACCAACAGTCAATATGTTTTACCTAGACGCTATTCTTAGCGGCACTACGACACTAAAGCCTGGTGACACGGTGGCGCTTGAAGCAGGCGCGAGTTTTCCCGCTACTGATATGGTTGCCGCTATTACTACAAACAATGAGGTCATATTTAAGTCCGGTACGGTATTCAGTGGCGGCGCTTCGTATCCACTGTATACAGCCTCTGGCGCACCTAATGACGTTGCTCCCAGCGGCAATAAACTGCTCAAACTTAAGACTACTGCTGCAACCAGAAGCCCAGGACTGACAAGCGTGTACTGGGCAAAGGGCGGCGGTGCGTCTTCGGTCACCCTTTCAGATCACCTTCGGTCTGGCTTTGACATCTCACCGGAATCAATTGAAGTGAAGCAACGGACTGCGAATGGAACGATGCGCAAGTCTCATATTGCATCTAAATCAGCATTCTCAGTATCATGGGATTTGCTCCCGGCAGACGCAGTTGCAACTGTTGACGGATATGCGGGCGGCAATGAACTAAAAGAAGTCTTTAACAATAACGTAAATCCATTTACCATGGAACTATACAACAGGGACTCTGCACGCAAGGGTTCAAGTCCTGATTCGGTGTACAATGTATACCTTGATGACTTCAAATACACCATTGAAAAACGAAATGTATACTCTCCGGACGGTCGGCTTACAGATTACTGGAATGTTCAACTTACACTGGTAGAGGTATAAGATGTATAAGACTACCCTTACCAACAAGATCAAAACTGATGGTGCAATCAGGACGCTGCCGCGCGTAAAGGCACGATTTAATCTCAATCAGTTTGCTGAATATGTAACGTGCGCAGATGCCAATAGAATAGACCTTGGCCGTCCACCGAAGCGGGACTACGGGCGTATTGTTTTTGCAGAGACAAGTAACGTCATTAAGCCGTTCCGGTATGCCCATGGAGTAACATATCCGATTATCAGGCCGTCAACCTCCGACACAGCAAAAGTGCAGCCGCTCGGCATTGTAGAAATGCAGGATAATAAGCATGATGAGGTTATGCAGTTTATACCGTCTGCTGATAATACGTATAGATACTTTATTTCATCACGATTCAGTACTAAGAATACTGATAGTTATGGTATTGGTTACGCTCCGTTAACCGGAAATTTGGCTGACATTAAGATAACCTACTGCTACCCAGACATATCTCAGAATGATCCGTTCTTTGTGCTGCAAGAAAGGAACTTGGCGCAGGCACCAGAAGGCCTATACGACGCGCCGGTAGATGGAACAGGAATTGCCACAAAGCCTATGTTCCTACATGGTAATGCAGTACACCTAAAGTTTAACACCACATATACAAAACCAGCCTGGTTTAAGGTTCACCTTGGATGGAGGCCGTATGACTCTGACACCAGCGTAATTACTGAAACAACTATTTACGATAGTGCAATTCACGGTGTTCCGCAGATATCTACTGGGCAGGTATACAGCGCTGTCAATATCACAGATGACGGTGGTTACTGCAAACTCTTTATTACTCAGGAGGGAACCAATCTAGCCTTTGATCCGCCCAATTTTAAGCCGGGAGACAACGTTGTTTTGAGTAATGTTGACAGTCAGGTCAATGGCATCTATAAAATATTGAAGACTGAATATGGTGGCGTTAGCAGAAGCATTACAATATCTGCACCATTTGTAGAGAACAAAACGTTAGACCCGAAGACAAATCAGGTATACTCTGCCGCCCCAGGCGAATTGACATTCTATATGCCGTCAGGGTGGAGCGGTACCGGTGCGTGGAGCGAGCAGGAGAATCTCTGGACAGAAGGTTCATCTAATCTTGTTGGTATCAATTACGTAAGGCTAGAAGTGCTTTCTATTGATAAGAAGGACGGCTCTGTAGAGGTAATTGAAATAATGCCAGCACTTTATGCAGACCTGACAGATAATGTTATGTCTGCCAACGTTGAAATGGAAGGCTCTACGACAGACCCAGTAATGCCGGTTGGAAATATTACCTCAAACAATGCCTCTGTAACGTTTGATAATTCAACAAAACTGTTTGATCAATCAAATTACCGTCGCAAAACTACGAGCGGCTGGGTGGGAAGCCCGATAGCAATGATGCTACTCAATAATGTTGAGTTCTGGATAGATGCAGAGATGTCAACACTGAGCACCGGAGCGCGTGAGGTTGTTCCGATGGGCGTGTTTATTTCTGAGTCATGGAACGTTGGCAAAGAAACGGCATCAGTTGATTTATCTGATTATGCCAAGATATTCATGGAGCGTAAAGCGCCAGATCTTCTGCTAAGATCGTCTTCGTGGATCGCCAAAAAGGATTTCACTGACGAGCAGAACATGTCAGACTACAAGAGTACCTTTAAGAACAAGGGCGGGTACTCAGTTACCGCTATTGTGCAATTAATAATGGCCGGTGCTGGATGGACGCAGGTAATGCCGTGGCCTGACAATGGTACGGAGGTAACAGAACCGCGCCTGCGCTACTTCTGGTGCCGCCAGGAGCAGACGGTGTGGGACGCCCTGCAAAAACTAGCAGAAAGCACTCAGACATCAATCTTCTTCGACCGCTTTGGGTATCTTAGGATTTTGCCACGCGACAAGTATTCTGATATTAATCGTGGTATAAAGTGGCGCTTTAGCAACACTAAGCAGGGCACAGATTTGCCTGATATCGTTGATATTACCCGCACCAGTGGTGAGCCACTGTCACGTGTTGAAGTAACATACAATACCTTCTCTAGCGTTAATGAGGGTGGCAAGGCAAACACTGTATTCTGGACTCCACCAGACAATATGCAGTTGCGACTAGCGGAACTTGTGTCAAAGATTGAAAAGGGTGCAACCACAATCAAGATCAAGCCGCGCGCCGGGGTGCCATGGGAGCCATCCGGCAGCCTTGTGTTTGGTAATATTGCTGTTGATTATGATGCTAGTGCATACTTCCGGACATTTGGCTTGCCTCGTGGTGCTAAGGGTTCTAGTGGCTGGACTAAGTGGTGGGTTAAAGACCATGACGCCATTCAAGAACTGAAAGAATTAAATGACGGGTATGATGTGGTACCGGCAAATATTTTATATGTCAAGAACGGCCTGTCTGGATCGGAAAAGACAACCACCATAGCGTATGACCTGAACCACCCAGAAGACGTAGATGAGTTCGGCGGCTGGAAGATCAGGTACGTTATCGACGGTGCTAACAATCAGGGCGGGAGTATCCCTGGCTCACAATGGAGAACATTTAACAGGCATAAAGAGAGTTGGACTCTTAACTGTCGTAGGTCAGAATTCCCGCGCGGAATTAAGATTCCTGCCAACTCGCCTATCCAACAAAATGACCAGTACCTTATTGCCTACAAGGACTTTGCAGATGACGATATTGTAGATATTGAAAGAGTTATTAGCAAATTTCAGTTTGTTGAGTCTGACGCCGGGGCTGCCGCAGGCATTACGCTATTTAATAAAACTGGAAGTTCAATTGATCGTTTCTATGCTGTTAAGGTTAAACTTGGAGATAAGTTCCCAGGAAAGAAAAGGAACGAACCAATCGTTAGGATGCACAGAATCAAGGACGACGGCTCACCGGAAAACCTTAAGTGTGACTTTGCCAAGGAGGCAGGTTCTAGCATTGAAGACTTTGAATGGTGCATCCTTGAACTAGAAGTACTCAAGGCTAAGGAGGGCGATGACGGTAACTACAATTATGAATTCAATGTATATCTTAACGGATTCTTGATTGGTACATTCCAAGATAAATCTACTGGTTCATTAGAGCCTAATACAAAGGCTGGCTTTTTTGTGACTAACGGCATCGTGGAGTGGGACGCTTTTGTGGCGATTGAAGAAGGTGGAGATGCGCCGATTAATCCTGCCAAAAATAAGAAGCAGCGCAAGCGCCTACGCAGTCAAATGAAAAAGACTCAGCGAAAGAAGAAGAAGGCACCGCGCGCCAACCGCAAATCTACTGCCGCTCATAACCGTGGCAGTAAGGTTAATAAGCCTAAGGGTCAGAACAAGACCAGGAAGAACAATGCTAAGAGGGGAGGTAGGAGATAATGGCTAAGAAGAAGGGCGGCTCTCCAAAGCCCGCGCCAAAGCCTGCGGCAAAAAAGCCCAACCCACCGAAGCCGCGTGCCGCTATTAAAAAGACCGGTAATGTTGGTAAGGTGTCTAAGAAGAAGCGCTTTACTGGTGGTAATAAACCGAAGAAAAAGCGCATTAGTGGCGCTGGAAATAAGAAGCGTAAGGTTCATAAGCCGAGAAACAAAAAGCGCCGGTTAACTGGCGAGAAAAAGGGCCTTAAGAGGATTAAGGGCCGTGGTAGAAAGATGCGAAAAGAGCGGCCAACTAAACGCTCTATTGCAGACCGTGCGTATGAAAAGTATCTTAAGAAAATGTTCCTACCGGAAGACAGCGTAGTATCTCGTTTTGAGATGAATAATGTTGTGCGCGAAAGGATATCCCGTACCGTCCGGTTTGAGAATGAAATGCCTGCCCTCTGGACGACTATTCTCATTGCAGCACAGGGGGTGGACGGATCAACGGCAGACGATATTGTTGTTGAGCGCTTTATCGGTGGGCCGTTCAGCGCCAGGATGTCATTGCAGAACAATGGCAATAAGGACATTTACCTCAACCGCGACGGCGTTGCAATCTTCAACATCAACGGCGGTACGTTGATCAAGAATGAGCACACCACATCAGTCACACTACCAAGTAAAGAGGCGCGGGGTGGCGAGCATAGCGTTCAGGTGGGCGGTGAGTGGGTTCAGTCAAAGCGCCAGGCGGAAGAACTTGGTCAGTGGATTCTAAGCAATCAGGGCGACGGTGGTGAATCGTACACCCTAGAAGTGTTTGGAAATATATTCCTTGATGTAGGTGACGTAGTAGTCATAGAGCATGCTGATATGAACATTACAGATTCCATGCGCTTTATTGTGACCGGAGTGGCAAATGCATTTGACGACGGACTGAAAACCTCTGTAAATGTCCGTAGAATCTGGCCTAACGCCGGTCGCTCATTGTCTCATAAGGCCGGGGTGCCGCAGAACCCCATCTTGCTATAAACCTTTAGATAAGATATAATGACTGTGGAGGACAAATGGCCGAGTACTATACAGATGACGTAGAAGAAGATTTCTACGATGACGAAGATGATTACGAAGAGTATGAGGATGAATATGAAGAGGATATCGAAGAAGACGACGAAGAAACCTTTGAGCCGGATGAAGAGGTCGGTGGTGATGCGGAAGTCTCAACAGACCAGTACGATGACCCATTCATTCCGGAACTGCTCACAGATATTAGCGGTTACATCGGTACAGTATCTATTATGGAAACCGGAAACGCAAAAGTGGACGTTATCCTAGACTTCAAAGACCTGGCCGGAATCTCAACATACGAAGTAAGGGTGACTCCAATTTGATAGAAGGACATTATAAACTATATTTGGATGGAGAATTGGTTGTTGCGTCCAGCAACCTCATCACTAACTTTGGTAAATCTACCATTCTCAGGTACATGGCTGGCAACATATCGTCCTACGCCGGGGCAGTTGCGGTCGGCGTATCATCTACGGCAGCAAGCAGTTCCGATTACGTTCTTGACTATGAACTATTTAGAGTTCCAATTGCATATCGAACAGCAAACCCGACTAACTCTTCGGTGGTATTCAAGGGTACCGCTGGTGCCGGTCTGTCCGGAAAGGTGTATGAAATCGGACTGTTCCCGTCACAAAACAATGATCTTTCTGGTGCCTACCAGACAGCAACCATCCACGCATTTGATAATGACGAGAATTGGCATGGGGTCACTGCTCGTGATACCACCAACACACGCATTGGAACGTCTGCAATCACACTGTCAGGAACCACCGGCACCATGACCAGCATCTATAACTCAGATATTCGCCTAAACCTATCAGGTTATTCTGCTACAGATGTCTTCAAACTTGCTTTTAATACATTCGATACCTACTGTACTTATATTATTGTAAAGTTTACCAACTCGCTTGGGCAGGAAATGATGGGGACATTCATTCCGGCCACTCATACTGCTGGCGCTGGTAATGCTCAGTATCAGATTGTGTCTCTTACTAAGAACCAGTTTAGCAATCAGAACGCAGATTGGTCAACAATCGTGAAGTCTGAAATCATTTTGCTGGCCGGTGGCGGAACGAGCACTGTATCAGTTGATGGACTTAAAGTTGTTGATGCAGATAACCTTAACCCGGAGTTCGGGTTGGTATCACGATCCGTTCTGGGGACAGCGGTGACCAAGCCTTCTAACCAGACACTCGATATTGAATATTCGCTGGTGGTTCCGCTATGAGGGTTTTAATTGAAAACCTAGAGCCATACAGACGATATGCTATTCAGGTACGTGGTTCTGGTGAGGTTGACACTGATTGGAGTCCAACGTATGTCATTCAGACTGAGCGTGACAGAATCGCGCCGCCGCAAATCCCGACCATCTCTATCGAGGGTTCTGACGAAGGCACCGGCAACTGGTACTGGTATGACAAAGACCTAGTTGTAACCTGGGGCAACTATTCTGTTTCCGATCAGAGCACGTGGGATCATAGCCACTACATGGTGCAGTTCGTTGCACATGATGACAGGACAGCACTATTCAAGACAACAGATAAGAAGTTCGTTCTAACGCAGGCTCTCAACGCACAAAACTTTGGTGGTAAAGGTCTACCAGCCTTTAAAAGAATCTCTGTGTGGGGCGTTGACAGGACTGGAAACCCGTCGCTAGCAGGCTCGCCATGGTCAGATGGACCGGACGCGGCTGGTACGATGAAGAGCACCACCTATACCTCTATCATCAATCCGCCACCAACAGCACTTACAAATGTCGTTGCAAACTTTGAAACCCGCGACTTGATCTTTACCTGGGACTTGCCGACCGGCAACCGCAACCTTGATAATGAACGCATTAAGATTAGTCTTAACAGTGGTGCAAAGGTTGTTTATGTTCCGGCAAACACCAATACATGGACACTTACATATGAAGAGAACGTATTTGCCTTTGGTGCCCCCGGCGACCCATCAATATCTTATTCACTATCAGTCTTTGACGCATTCGACCAGGAGTCTACTGCTGTCACTGGTACTGCTACAAACCTGCCGCCCACGGCGTCAGTGGGAGGGCTGTCGTCAGTTGGCATCGAGGGCGGAATCCAGACAGTATTCACAGAAGTAAATGCTACAAACTACCCAACCTACAAAGACCACAAGTACATTCAGTTGTGGGAAAAGGTAATGACTGATTCCAGCACAACGGAGGGTACTGCTGGGTCAACAACTGGCTACCGCAAACTATATGCTGCCACGGGCGGCACTGAATATGCATTTATTCCAGACGACCCCAGTTTTGCCTACCGATGGATACGAGCACAGTACGTTGACTGGTTTGAGCAGACTGGGCCTTTAACAAACTCTGGTGGTTCTTATCCAGTAAAGATGAAAAGTGCTGTCAATATTCAAGCATTTGCCCCACCAGCACCTACGAACCTTGCTGTGACAAATAGCATCACTGGCGATGCATTGACTGACGGTCAGGTGTATCTGACATGGACTCCACCTGAGGGAGACACAGGCGAGGTGCTATCTGGATATACGATTCAATACCAGCGCGTATCGCCACTCACAGCATCCATCCCTTCGTGGGCATCATATAAAGTCAATGCAAACAGGAAGTATGTACAGGATATTCAAAGCGGTTACACAAAGATCGTCTTTGCAGATGCTCACAATTTCAAAACCGGTGACAGAG
>JACCDT011696653.1_pt1 | contig 11982 bp, 17 predicted proteins | sample 7446291 | NCBI WGS metagenome assembly JACCDT01 (sample SAMN15323446, study PRJNA562643) | freshwater metagenome | isolation source: river surface water | place: USA:Blue River Watershed | collected 2017-08-17 | reverse complement strand
ATCCAAACGATATAGTACGATACGCTCGTACTGCTCAACTCGATAGCGCAGGAGCGCTCAACTCTGGGCTTCATTCGAACAATCTCAATTCACTGAAAAATTATTCTGGTAATGGTTGGATGTTTGATGTCCCCGTAACCTATACATCGGAAGGATATATACAACATGGACTTCTCCGAATAGGGGTCAAACCAAACTGTGCCAATCTCCTCATCGGCGATATTCACGGTGAAAGATGGTACGACTCAACCAATCTCGCGAGCCCTCTCAATTTCCGTATACCTCTCTTCCTCCAGATACCAAAAGGTGGAAAAACAACGAAAGGCGAAAAACCTGGAAAAAAACCAGAAGAACCATGTGAACCAGGTGAACCTGGAAATCCAAATTGTCCAAATCCACATCCAAATCAACCACAAGTGTCATCAACACCGTATGCAGGTGAACCTGTCAATGCAACAAATGCACCAGGACAAATCGCGAATAATGTACCAGCTGGATTACCTTCTGGAGCAGGGACAAACGTACCACCAACAACATACGTAGACTCATTTAATAATGTAGTTACTCCGACGATTCCAACGGCTGCTGCCCCATGATTCACTGGTTGATCTGCTGCAAACGCTGCATGAACTGTAGTTCCAGCCTTACCTGGATTTTAAGAAAAATACTATGAAAAAAATATTTTACTCTCTTTTATTTACTGCCGGAATCATCAGTTCATTTTGAACTCATGCGGCATTTTCAAATGTTTCCTGTGCGGGGAAGCTATGAGCAAGCGGATGTGGAACCTGTTTTGAACAATCATCCCCTATTTATACCTGTAATCCCTACCAGGCAAGCTGTAATAAAGAAATGATTAACTCCATGGGGGATACGGCGACAAACGTCTCTGGAGGTGGCAAGTTCATGAGACAAGTCTATCCTGGTACAATCGCTATGGAGCGAGTTCAGTCAACAACATCATGGACTGCTGCAGAAGCATCTTCTCAGATGTTTGAGCTCACGACTGATTTTTTTACACCAGCCGCACTCATAGGATTAAAATGATATCAATTAGCAGCCTCTGGCTATTATGGCCACTACCTCCCTGTCGGTACTTCAGTACGTTGGACACAGATGAAATCAACAGGCTGGATACGACCCGATTTGGCTCAGGCAGGTACTCTTCGAACCAGTCCAGCATATAAAGTAACCTTTACTCCACGTCTCTACACGGATGCAACAAACTATATAGATCATGCTCAGTGTGTATTTCTCTACGTCCGTTTCTGTGGAGATGGCGTCCGAGATACAGATCGTGGAGAAGCATGTGATGATGGCAATATGGTCAATGGTGATGGATGTAGTAATACATGTACAACAGAAACAGTAGCGACATGTAATGGGCTCACAGTTACTCCAACGAGCGTTAACAATGGAGGCTCAGTCACCTATACCTGTGCTGGAACCAATGCGACGAGTTACTCTATCGTTGTGACTGGCCCAAGCGGATCAACATTTGCATCCTATACGAGCCCTACAGGAACTATCATTGTCCCAGCCACTCCAACAGGAACATACACGGCCAAATGTTTCGTCAATGGTCAAACAACAACGCCTGCTATTTGTGAAAAAACATTTACCAATAACACAGTGGTTAATCCAGTCTGTACTGGACTCACAGTCACACCTACTTCAGTCACTAATGGCGGTAACGTCACCTATACTTGTACTGGTGATAATGTATCGAGCTATTCAGTTGTATTTACTCGACCAGATGGGAGCATCCTCCAAACTCTCGCGACATCAAATGGTTCTGTCACAATACCAGCCACTCCAACAGGGACCTACACAGCCAAATGTTTCGTCAATGGTCAGACAACAACCCCTGCTATTTGTGAAAAAACAATTCCGAATAATACAGTCGTAACGCCAATCTGTACTGGTCTCACAGTCACTCCAACATCTGTGACGAATGGTGGTAATATTACATACTCATGTACTGGTGATAATGTATCGAGTTATTCAGTCGTCATCCGTCGACCAGATGGGAGCATACTACAGACATCAGCCACTTCGAATGGAAGTGTTACTATTCCATCATCACCAAACGGTAACTATACTGCAGAGTGTTTCGTCAATGGACAAACAACGACACCAGCTATCTGCCAAAAAACAATTCCAAATAATACAATCGTACCAGTATGTGACTATCTCTCCGTCTCAACAACAAGTGTCACAAACGGAGGAAATGTCACTTACACCTGTTCTGGAACAAATACTTCGAACTATTCAATCGTATTTACTCGACCAGATGGAAGTACACTTCAAACACTCACCACATCTACTGGTAGTGTCACTATCCCCTCTTCACCAACAGGGATATATACCGCACGTTGTTTCGTAAATGGTCAGACGAGTACGCCTGCAAGCTGTGAAAAAACAATCAGCAACAATACCATTGTAGAAAATCCAGCCTGTACAAATCTCTCAGTTTGGACATCAGGAACGAATATCAGCTATTCGTGTAGTGGTTCAGGACCAATTACAGGCTATACCATAGAGAGAAATGGCGTCTACGCGTCGAGTGCACAATCAGGATCTATCAACGCTGGTTATGGAAATCATACCATCCGATGTTATGTCAATAATACTATCACCTCATCAGCATGTGAAAAAACAGTCACAATCAATCAGCAAACCAATCCAGCTATACAAGTCATCAAGGATGACAATGATAATCGTGATGATCGACAAGACCTACGAAATGGTGATACTGCGAGATTTAGCATCATCGTACGAAATGTAGGATCAGAGCCGCTCGACAATGTCACTCTCGATGATCCACGCGCGCCAGAATGTAATCGTTCGAGTTATGATACACGCCCGATGATCCAATCTATTGGTAACAGAGACTCTGTGCTCGACCCTGGCGAGAGTTTCACATATGTATGTCAAAGAAATAGCGTTGATACATACACTTTCCCTGGAAACGAGAATCGCATCTGTGTCAATGGACGAGGTGTCACATCGAACGGAAACGTCAATAGCTGTGATACAACTCGTATCTACTTTGGGGCTCCAGCAGAATCATGTGCATTTATCGATGTACAGTTCGATAGAGTAGCAGATCCTATTTCTCGAGTGAATGTGAGCTGTTCGCCAAGTGGTGGATACAAACTCGGAGTGATACGCGGTGGACAAATCTATGACCGACGCCAAAGTCCTATTGGCCAGTTTGATTTTGATTTAGAAGCTGGCAACTATACTTTCTCTTGTGTCCGAGATGGAGAAACACAGGTGCAACCTTCCTGTACAAAAACAATCAAAATCCTCCCACCAGAAGAAACTCCAGAGACTAGCAGTTGTAAGATGAGAACGAACCCACGATATGGTGGAGCACCTCTTCGATCACATCTCACTTGTGAATCATCATCGTACTCTCAATGTATGATCAATGTAACCAAAAACGGTAAACCATGGAAAACAATCTATGAATGTGACAGCTATATGACATTCACAGAGCAGGGTACTTACAGAGCTCATTGTACGCTCGATGATGGTGACGAAGAAGGCTGTAGTGCAACTATAGCAGTCGATGTTATGACAAAAATCCCAACAGGACCATTGTCAACAATGATAATCATCATATCTCTGAGTGCCGCAGGCTACATGACCTACCGTCGTCGTAAAACAGTATAAATATCCGATATTTGGAAGCCCTTTTGCAAGAGCTTTCAAACAACTTGCTCCTGAGAATACTTCACCAGTAACTCAGGAGCCTTTTTTTGTAAAATAGATCTATCATCATAGTCTGTAAGAATCTCAGCAATAACATCACGGGCATCTGGATATTTGATACTGAGCCCGTATTGTAGTGCTTTTTTTGAGATTCATTTTTGGAATCATTTTTGGACGGCTCTTTCTATCTGAAGACGATATGTTTCAGGATTTTGCAGGACATCACTCTCTCCTTCCAAAGCAATATCAACCATATGAGCATCGAATTTTTTCTGCAGGAGCTTGCTGCGAATATATCGAGAAGTTTTCCCGAGAGAAGCGTACTCATGGACACGACTCTCGATATTTTGTTGTTCGACTATGAGAGAGCTCAAATCCAGCATAACTTTTTCTACCAAAGATGTATCATCAGTTTTTCTTTCTAGTTTTTCACGAAGAAGAGCTCGCGAAGGAAAATACTTCGTGTAATACCATTCAGCATAATTTCGGAGTTGGATATAGCCCATATCTCCATTGTAATCAGAAGTCGGATGATAAAAATAGAATATTTGATTTCATAGTTTTTGACTACAATAAAAATACCCTCTCTGTTCCGTATGAATCATATGTGCTCAACACAAGCATGAAATATATCCCGTACCACAACAAACAATTGGAAAATCTGTCCTAAGTGTGATGGAGCCGGTAAAAGAAGACAAAAACCCTGAAAAAAAGCCCAACGATGGTACCAAAAAGAATTAATGAAATACAAAAAGTCTTGAAATACATGACCCCTGCCAGTTCGACCAAAAGGACATCTCGGTATATGTGATAATTGCACTGGTTCTGGACTCATCACTGCTGACCATCCCACGCCCGTCAACACAGATTATCCACATATCGCTATAATTGGTGGAGGAATAGGTTGAGTCGCTCTCGCTGTAGCTTGTTTTCATCGTGGCATTCCTTTTACTCTCTATGAACGTGATAAGAGTTTCGATGCTCGGTCTCAATGATATGGGCTCACCTTGCAACAAGCTAACAAAGCAATGGAAAGCTTTGGGATGTCTGGACTCAGAGATGAGATCAGGACCACGAGACATCTGGTTTATACACCTGAAGGAAAGTTGATTGGTGAATGGGGAACGAAAAAAGACACGACTCAGAATGGCAAACCTCAACAAAAAAATGTACACATTTCGCGTCAATCACTCAGGATGCAATTGCTTGAAAAATTGACAGGCTGTGAATCAGTACAGTGGTGACATAAATTGATAGATTTTTCACAAAATGATACAGGGCATATAAATCTCGTTTTTGAGATGAACGGCAGAAAAGAGAAAGCACAAGCGGATATGATTGTAGGCGCTGACGGTATTCGCAGTGTTGTACGAAAATGACTCATAAGCGAAGACAAAAATCCCCTGCAATACACCGGTTATATTGTCATCTTGGGCATCTGTGCCCTCAGCGATCTTATCAATACCAAAAGTGATTTACTCGATGGGGAAACTATATTTCAGACAGTAAATGGTCACGAACGAATATATATGATGCCGTATTCACAGGACTCGATTATGTGGCAAATGAGTTTCCCTGTATCAGAAAACGAAGCTCGATCACTCAGCGCTCTCGGACAAGATGCTCTCAAGCAAGAAGCAATTCGTCGAGCTCCATGGCACGATCCAATTCCACAAATTTTAGCTCACACTCCAGTCTGAAAAATAACAGGATATCCTATCTACGATAGAGAGATGCTCTCGGCAGAGCATTTCAAAAATGCAGGAAATGCGACATTGATTGGCGATGCTGCACATCCAATGAGTCCATTTAAGGGGCAAGGGGCAAATCGTGCCCTCCTCGATGCCCTCTTACTGTCTCGTATGATTTACGCCGAATGCAAACCTGGATCCGAATGGCAAAAAAAGTGACTCAGAAAAACTGTACTCGAAAAATTTGAATCTGAGATGATTGAACATAGTGCTTCAAAAGTTCAGGGATCAAGAGAAGCGGCACGGCTACTCCATTCAGAGGCAGTGCTCCATGATGGAGATACACCGAGAGGGCGCTGAATAAAACCTAAGAAATAAAAACAACAAAAAACCCAGGTTTCCCTAGAGTTTACAAAAAGCTTCCGTTCTATTTTCTTTTACTTTTTTCTGTTTCTTGAGTTCGCATAGCGAACGAAGAATGGTGCACTCGGCAAGGTTCGAACTTGCGACCCTCGGTTTCGAAGACCGGTACTCTTCCAGCTGAGCTACGAGTGCACAAAATGTCTCTTAACACAAGTAGCGAAGCGAAAATCGGTCTGAGAAACCGGTTTCGAAGACTGTGGAGCGCCAGATGAGGTCTGCCTTGAATGACAGAACGAATCCAGCGTAACTGACAGCTGAGCTACGAGTGCACAATTTGCCCATAACAAGCGAGATTATAGAGAAAAGAGCTATCTTGCAAAATTTTTTGAATTTTTAGCTTCGTGAGTATACTTTCAACACTAAATAAAAACATATGAAAAATATTTTTCCCCTCGCAATTATAACTATATTTCTGGTTGGGTGTACTCCGCTCAAACAAACTAATACAACAGTAAAAACAAATACCACTCCTCTACCAATTGAAGAAAATAAACCTACAACTAACGAAACAGCCCCAACAACTCCAGAAAAAACCACAAACACAACCACAAAACCTCAAATAGACAAAAAAGAGGCATCTCCAAAAACAGATACAAAGGATACTGTAACAACTGATGAGATGACCAAAGAACTCGACGCCCTGATTGATGAAATCGTGTCTGGAAAATAATTTTATAACATGATTCGCGATTTTCGCATTGAAAACCATCTTTTCCAACCGCATTTGCGCAATTGATCATACGGGAATTTTTTTGAACAAAGTACCGATAAAACAATAGAAGTAAGCGATTGCCCTCTCTCTGCAGCATCACTGTGGCATATAGATATACCATGAGTAAAACATCCTATCCTCGACCTCGAGGCCAAAGTCTCTCGTGTGCTCGCAACCATGGAAGTTCGTGGAGTATATGTAGACAGGACTATACTCGACACTCTCGAACAAGAACTCACAAAAGCTATCCAAAATATAGAATCAAAAGTCAGTGCTCAAACTGGTGAAGATACTGTTAACCTCGCTTCCCCCCTCCAACTCCAGAAACTCCTCTTCGAAAAAATGTGAATCAAACCACTGAAAAAAACAAAAACAGGATGGAGCGTAGATGAAGAAACCCTCACTATTCTCGCAGAAGAGCATGAAATATGCCGAGATATACTCACCCACCGACACGCGAGTAAACTCCTCGGCACGTACGTTCGTGGACTCCTCAAATACATAAACCCCCAAACAAAACGAATTCACACCAGCTACGATACTCTCGGAGCCAGCACAGGACGTATGAGTTCCAATGATCCGAATCTCCAAAATATCCCCGCAGGTGACCCGTGGAGTGATGAAATCAAAAAAGCATTTAAGCCTGAACAGACAGATTGGTCGTACGTCGTAGCGGATTATTCTCAGATTGAGATACGTATCCTCGCGTGCCTATCTGGTGATGCAAAAATGATAGCGACACTGAAAGAAAAAAAAGATTTACACCTCGAAACTGCGAAGGTGCTCTTTGAAAAAGAAGACATATCAAAAGCTGAGAGAAGCATGGCAAAGACTGTGAATTTTGGTGTCATGTATGGTATTACACCATTTGGCCTCTCAAAGATGCTCGGAAAAACTCCAGCAGAGTGTGCTGGCTATATCGACCGATTTTTTGGACTCTACCCTGCCACACGTGAGTATTTTGACCATGTCGTGAGTGAGACTTTGAAAGTCGGTTACGCAGAGACATTTTTTGGTCGTAGGAGAACTATCAGAGGCCTCTCTGATAAAAACTCGATTGTCCGTGAACAAGCCAAGCGAGAAGCTATGAACATGCCAATACAGTGAACTTGTGCTGATATCCTAAAGTATGCTATAGTAAAAATTGCTGACAAATTTAAGGCACAAAAACTCCAAGCACAACTCCTCATGCAAGTCCACGACGAGCTCGTCGTCGAATGTCCTGATACAGAGACAGAAATAGTTACAAAAATACTCCATGAAATCATGGAGCATATCGTAGAGTGGGACGTGCCTCTGTCTATCGAAGTATGAATCGGTAAAAACTGGCTCGAGGCGAAGAAATAAAAATTATTGTGGCTGATACTCAGGATGTTGTTCTATAAATTGCTCTAAAGTCAGATTATTGCGACCACTTAGTTGTGCTGTAATCTCATCTAATTCAGGATTGGTATTATTTGATGATGATACATGTTCACCTATCAAGAGACGTGATGCCGGGGCGAGTCTCTGTTTTTCAGTCGTAATTGCTAGAATTCATACAGTTAATGACGCAATAGCAAGACAAACACGAACAGTCCTACTAGACCATGCGGCTTGTCACAAGAACTGAGCAAGTTCTCATACTGCTTGACGAGTATCTCCTGGTTGAGATTGATAATCAACGAAGCCTCTTTTCGAGCTTCAGCCGTCAGGACTTCGTCCATATGCATGTAGCGGTAAGTTTCTCATACAATAAATTTAAATTAACTATTTTTAGGTTTTAAAATAACCATCTCCTGTGTGCCATCAGTAAGAGTAAAAGCAGTAGCCAGCTGATAAGCCACGAGTGCATGGTATAATTGTTTCTCTTTTTCACCATCTCCATTGCTTAGTGATTCTGCCAATATCAGGAGAGCCCACATGTCTACATCAAATGTTTGGTTATGTTCATGCTCTTCTTGTAGTTTTGAACTATTAAATGTGGAATCTGGGACATAATTGATAGTAATAGTAGATTCTTCATGGCCATGTACTCCTTCATGCCCAGCCTCCAAAACTTGCAGAGCATTGGCAGCCTGTGCACGAAATCTCTCAGCTAAAATAGCAGGATTATGCCCGACATGGAGTGGTGTGGTCTCAACAATTTTTCTATAAACTTGAGGATCAAATTTGTCACCCATCAGAGCCTTCATGAATGGTTCAAGACTTGCAGAATTTTGTTTAAAATTATCAAGAATAGTAGGTAATTTATCATTCGCACCACAGCCTGTACCATGACTCAAATCATTTACACTTGATTCATCTATATGTCCTCCTGGGATGAAACCTAAGTCTTTCAATTTTTGAACAACTTCTACAGAAGAGATAGAATCTCCACACATAAGCATAGCAGCATAAGCAGAAGTAGCTCCACCAGCCATCGCTGGTCAGAGATCATCAGTTATATGGTCTGAATCTGGCCTACCATCAAGACAACGTAATGAATATTTTTTTATATCGGTCTTTTGCAAGAATTTTAGAAAATCTGACGGTAAGGGAGCATTAATAACCTCTGGAACAGCTGTAATTTTGCCACAACCGATATGCATAGCGTCCATAACTTGAACAGAGACATTGTCTCTCATTGGTTCTTGCGCCTCTATAGGTTTTTCCAGAAGTCCAGCAATAGTTGCTGCCAGAAGAAAGGTTCGAGAGCTGATACCACTCAATCGAGAACTACTTGAAGAAAGTGTATTACGGAGACCATTCATAAAAATAACATTAAAAAATAATTTCGCGCATATTGTATTGCGAAAAATTATTTGTCAAGAGCCTCGTTACTAGGATTTTTTAGACTTTCGCCACTCCAAAAACTCGCTATAGTATTGTCTCATTTGTTCGACAAAGGCAGGATAAAGTAGAGACGGATTAACAAAACTAACATTTTCTTCTCGGGACAAGATTCAAGGAATATTGTTTGGTATCTCTTTCAAATATCATCTTGAAATTGCCTCACTAAAACGAACAGTCATGCTGTCAATAAATAACCGTTCCACTATACCAAAAATCTCTTCTGCATCTGCAAATGTCCTCTCCTGTGATTTTAAATAATTTATAAAACCATCAGAAATAGTACCACTGTCGAGTTCAATATATCCAGCCATCCGCCATCTTTCAGTAAATAGAGCGTACTGTATTTCACTCTATTGAGTAGCTTCAACAGTATTATCATCAACGTCATCAAAATCAGGAGAAAGTAAACCCATAAATATTATACAGTAAAACCATTAAGCTGACTTTTTTGAATCTCAATAGTTGCAGGACTATCCTTCTGTTCTTTCTTCAATTGCTCAATAAAACATCCTAATATAAGACATGATACTGCAACTCCTGTCGTCCACAATAAAGTACGATGAGTCTTAAGTGATTCTGTTAATACATTTGCTATTTTATGTCTATAAGCCGCAATAGGAGCAAGTGGCGTTCGAAATGTACCTCGAGAAATACCCAAAGTACTGTCAATTCTCTGACATGGAGTCGGGACAAGAGGTCAATTAAACATTTCGTTATAATAACCAAGATATATCTTTCGTCAAGAAAAGAGCTGAACTCATCACTGCACGAGTCGCACCAGCATCGGCACAGAGAGGAAGTGTCTTTTCTCAGATTCCGCCGTCAACCAGTATGGGAAGTTCTGGATTCTTTTGGTGAATTTCCGTGATTTTCTGTGTCATCTCAGGGATAAATGGGGTGCCAGCATATCCACCTTTGACCGTCATGACAAGGACATAATCAATCTCCAGAAGATATGGGTCGAGATGATCAGCAGGCGTCGTATCGAGGATGGCAAGACCGACTTGTTTCCCAGCATTTTTGAGAGTTTGAATCGTTTCGTGGATATCCTCATCACATTCAATATGAAACGCCACAGCTCATACCTTCTCAAAGCCGAGAATAATCGGAAAATATGCAGAAGGCTTGCGGACCATAAGATGGACATCGATAAGCGTATCGAGATGAATATGGGCGATATCCTCTGGTCGGAGCATGAGTGAAGGAACGAACTCACCATCTCCGATATCATAGTGAATACCAGCAACAGGTATACCCAGTGCAGTGGTACGAGCATCCCACGAAGTAGGGTCTTCTTGGAGAGCGAGTACTGATGGGTAGATAGAGATTTTTTGCATAGTTTGGAGTATAGGCTATTTTATTGTATTTTCAATGGTTCTGGGAGCTTATTACGAGTTGCAATTCATGGGTTTTTTTATAGAGTCTGTGAGTGTCCTTCGTCCATCTCCATCTCCATACGCACTACTCATTTCTTCAGGGTCTCGGTGACCCCGAGGCTTTTGTCGTGCGTGCAAAAGAATTGGGGATGCCAGCACTCGCTATCACGGATACAGACAATCTCCACGGAGCGTTTGAATTTTACCTGCTCTGCAAGAAAAAAGGTATCAAGCCAATTATAGGCGTAGAGGTGTTTATCTGCGAACAAGGCCAAAAATACGATGCTCGTGATGCAAAAGTGTACAGCCTCATACTCTTAGCAAAGAACTTCAATGGTTATAAAAACCTCATACAATTAACCACAAAAGCCTATCTCGATGGAAATGTAGGAGCCAAGCCTCAGCTCGACTTCCCTACTCTGGAGAGATACTCATCTGATCTCATTGCCCTCTCTGGCGATCTCACCAGTGAACTCGCTCAGCATGTCGTCTCAGGGAAAGATAATACTTTTCTCCTGGAGAGAATCAGTTACTACCAAAAAGTTTTTGGCAAAGGTAATTATTTCCTCGAAATAGGAGAACATCCTGACCGTGGCTCTCAAGGAGCCTACAATCAGAGACTCGTCGAACTGAGTAAACTCTCTGGAGCAGCACTCGTCGGCACCAACGATGTGCACTACGCACGATCAGATGATGCAGAGGCACAGGACTTCCTCTCCTGTATCGGAAGTGGTCGACGTCTCGATGATCCTGATAGAAAGACACTCATCGATGGGAACTACTCACTCCGTCCAGCCGAAGAAATGCGAGAACTCTTTGCCTACGCACCAGAAGCCTGTGAAAACACGCTCAAAATAGCAGACATGATCGATATAGAAATCCCTCATGGGAAACCACTCTTGCCGACCTATGCTCTGAATGACAAAGAAAAAATCAGAAAAGAAAATTATCAGAAATCATATCCCGCAGATTTTGAAACACTCACGGACCAGGAATGGCTCCTCCGATGGACGTGTTTTGAAGGACTCAATACGAGATATGGCTTCACTCTCTCCGATGATGACATTGTCGAATGCGTCCATAAAGAAATCAAAGCAGATATACCAACGCTCAAGGAACTCTCCCCTGCTGACCTGATAGAACTCCCAAAGACCTGGAGAAATGAAAAAAAAGAAATCATTTACACAAATCTTTCGGAAGAAAAAAGAGCTATTTTTGATCGACTCGAATACGAACTCGCCGTCGT
>JACCDT011437258.1_pt1 | contig 11984 bp, 10 predicted proteins | sample 7446291 | NCBI WGS metagenome assembly JACCDT01 (sample SAMN15323446, study PRJNA562643) | freshwater metagenome | isolation source: river surface water | place: USA:Blue River Watershed | collected 2017-08-17 | reverse complement strand
CTTTGCAATTCCGGCTAGCGCTCTGGCAGAGAGTTTCGAGAGCCAATTTAAACTCAACCCAGGATCTAAATTTATAGATATTGCTAGCGTTAAGACTAAACCTCAAGTTGATGTATCAAGAATGAATGGGGGCGCATCCCGTTTTCTAGCCACCCACCCGATGGCGGGCCGCGAAATTGGGGGAGCGGCCAGCGCCCGAGCGGATTTGTTCGAGGGTCGTAGTTGGATCTACTGCCCAACATTTGGTGATGGAACCAAGGTTGACTCAGATGTCTTAGAGGCCGGTCTCTGGTTGATTGACTCTTTAGGAGCGACGCCAATAGCGATGTCTGCCGCCCACCATGATTCGGCCGTTGCCTTGGTCTCGCATCTGCCTCAGATCGTCGCCTCACTTCTGGCCGGACAATTAAAGGGCGCAAAGTCAGAGGATCTAGACCTTGCAGGTGGTGGGCTTCGCGACACGACTCGTATCGCCGCCTCGGATCCCGAGCTATGGAAAGAGATCATCGTCAGCAACGCGCAAGAGATTCTTCCGCTATTAATAAATCTACAAAACGATCTTGGTTCACTCATCAATTCATTGGATGATCCTGCGAAAGTTGGTTCCGTTATTGCGGCAGGCAATGAGGGTCGATCGAAGATTCCAGGTAAGCACGGTGGAAAGGCTCGTGAATACACACAGCTGCCGGTTGTAATCGAAGATAAACCAGGTCAACTCGCAGCGCTTTTTGACGAATGTGCAAAGGCAGCAGTCAACGTTGAAGATCTAACAATTGAACACTCTCCTGGCCAGTTCACTGGCTTGATCACCCTTGCACTATCGGCAAATGATGCTGTTATCTTGCAGAAACATCTCGAAGAGTCGGGTTGGAACGTTCACGCTCCAAGATAGACTTGGGGCAAATAGATTTTAAAGAAGTGTTTTAATGTTTCACACCGCGCAGGGCAATGATGGGATGTAAGTAGAAATGATCGTTGTAGCCATCGATGGACCAAGCGGTGCGGGAAAGTCCAGTACTTCAAAACTTGTAGCACAAAGAGCAGGTTGGAATTATTTAGATACAGGCGCTTTGTATCGCGCTGTTGCGTGGTTAGCCCTTAGAGAAAAAATAACTACGGCTGAAGAAATTCTTGCCGCACTTGCTGACAACACAATCCACTTCATTGCTGATCCGAAAGATCCAAAAGTTTTCGTTGGCGATGTTGACGTTTCAAAAGAGATTAGAAGCGAAAAAGTTACCGGAATCGTTAGCGCAGTTAGCGCACTGCCGGAAATCCGCGCAGCTCTTTTGACTCTGCAACGTAGATTGATTAATAGTGCAGAACGCGGAATTGTTGTTGAGGGTCGCGATATCGGAACCGTTGTCGCTCCAGATGCTCCTTTAAAGATTTATCTTCAAGCAGATATCGCCGCACGTGCTGCGAGACGCTCCACCGAGATCGCGGCGCCGGTTGCCAGCGTTTCGGAATCTCTTAACCAACGCGATGAAATTGACTCTAACCGAGCAGTTTCACCTCTTGCAAAAGCATCTGATGCAGTTTTAATTGATTCAACGGAGTTGGATTTAGAAGAGACGGTAGAACGCGTCTGGGAGTTGTTGAAGGAACGTTCATTGCTCGGACTTCCAATCGTTGCAATCTTAGGACGACCTAACGTTGGTAAATCAACTTTGATTAACCGTTTCATTGGTCGTCGCGAAGCGATTGTTGAAGATACTCCGGGTGTGACACGCGATCGCGTTCAATACGAATGTGAATGGGGTGGACGTCGTTTCATCATTATGGATACCGGCGGATGGGAATCTAAACCTGATGGCATTTCAGTTCAGGTAAGCGCATCGGCAGAACTTGCGATGCAAGAGGCAGATGTTCTTGCCTTTGTTGTTGATGCGCACGTTGGTGCACTTGATGAAGATGACATTTTGGTTCAGGAACTTCGTAAAGTTAAGAAGCCGATGGTTCTTATTGCAAATAAAGTTGATAGTGATGTAGACGAGGCAGATGCGCACGCGCTCTGGAACCTTGGACTTGGTGAACCAAGATTTGTTTCTGCACTTCACGGTCGTGGAAGCGGTGATCTTCTTGATCACATCGTTCGTGAGATGCCCGAAGTTGGTGGAGCACAAACCCAAGACGGTTATCGCAAGATCGCACTTATAGGTCGACCAAATGTTGGTAAATCAAGTTTGTTAAATGCACTGGCTGGTGAGAATCGCTCAATCGTTGATGATGTCGCTGGAACAACGCGCGATCCAGTCGATGAGTTAATTGAATTCGGCGGATCGATCTGGCGCTTTATCGACACCGCAGGCTTGCGCAAACGTGCCAACCAAGCCAGCGGAACAGATTATTACGCGACCCTTCGCACGCAGAGCGCGTTGGAGCGCTGCGAATGTGCCGTTGTCGTTCTGGATGCATCTCTTCCAATTTCAGAGCAAGACCTGCGAGTGATCACCATGGTCGAAGAGGCTGGCAAGGCGATGGTTATCGTTATGAACAAGTGGGATTTAGTAGATGAAGATCGCCGCGAGCAATTGGATAAAGAGATTGACCGCCATCTAGATCAGGTTGAATGGGCGCAACGGGTTAATGTTGCGGCGAAAACTGGTTGGCATCGTGACCGGTTAGCTCCGGCGCTTCGCACTGCGATCGACAGCTGGGAACGACGCGTTCCAACTGCCAAACTCAACTCATTCTTGGGCGCCCTTATCGGAGCAACGCCACCTCCTGTTCGCGGTGGAAAACAACCAAAGATTTACTACGCAACGCAGGCAGGAATCGCGCCACCGAAGTTCGTTATCTTTTCAAGTGGCTGGATCGAACCTTCGTATCGCCGTTTCATTGAGCGCCGCCTTCGTGAAGAGTTTGGCTTCCCAGGCACGCCGGTCATGGTCGCGATTCGAGTAAAAGAGCGCGATTAATGTCGATTATGAAACGACTGTCTCTAGTCACCGTCCCAAACGCCCTCACCTTTCTTCGCGCTCTTGGAATCCCACTCTTTATCTATCTCGCCCTTGCTCTAGAGGCTGATGGTTGGGCGATTCTCACTCTGGCCGTTGGGGGCGCAACCGATTACTTCGATGGGAAGATCGCTCGCGCTTGGGGGCAGGAATCGCGTTTTGGCGAACTAGCGGATCCGGCGATTGATCGTTTATACATTGTTGCAACGCTAATCGTTCTCTATCTGCGCGATGCGATTCCGTTGTGGGTGATCTTGGTTCTGGTTCTGCGAGATTTAGTTTTAGCCGTCGCAACTTTGGCGCTGACGGCAAAGTCTCTACCCCCACTTAAGGTTACCTATTTAGGAAAAGCGGCAACATTCAATCTCCTATATGCATTTCCATTTCTGCTTTTGGCTCTCAATACAAATTGGTATGGAACGCTCGCCTACATCTTCGGTTGGAGCTTTGCGATCTGGGGGATCGCGCTCTACCTATTCACCGGAGCCACTTATCTCGGCGCTGCGGTTACATCTATTCGTAAATCGCGATAGTTTTCTCCCAACAAATAAGAGGAGTTTTTAGTGTCATCAATTCCAGATAACTTGCAATACACAAAAGAGCACGAGTGGGTCCTAGCTACGGGAAACACTTTCCGGATGGGAATCACTGATTACGCACAAGGTGCGCTTGGGGATATCGTGTATGTGCAGTTGCCGAAGGTTGGCGAGACTGTTGTTGCAGACAAGGTATGTGGTGAAGTTGAATCCACGAAGAGCGTCTCTGAAATCTTCGCCCCAGTCTCAGGAAAGATCATTGCTATTAACGAAGCCCTGAATAACGCTCCCGAAACTATCAACTCAGATCCGTATGGCGCTGGCTGGCTAGCTGAAATTGAAGTTGCGGCGCCGCCTGCTGGCTTACTCTCTGCCGAGGATTATCGTCAAATTACTGCGTAGAAATCTCAGTTTTACTGCGCTTTTTTCCGCTTGATTTTTTCCCTCGCTCACCCTAAGTTCAGCCTCAGGTTGAAGTTGAACCTCGTGGAGTTCTAAGTGAAGGGGGAGCGGTATGAACAAACCAGATACCAACGGTGAACTCACCAGCACCCTCCACCTCGGACTTCGCTCGGTAGTAGATGGTTCCCCGGAGAGCGCACTTACCGCCCTTCTCTCATCTGCCAGCGAAACAGACCGCTTAGCGATCACCGCAATCATTGACGGTCCAGCAGACCGAGCAATGGTGGTTATCCATCGCGGCCCGTCAAAGGGTGCGAGATTTCTCATCGATAGCGCTGAGGTAGGGATTGGTCGTTCAATTGAATCGCCTATCTTTCTAGACGATGTAACTGTCTCTAGAAAACATGCGGTTATTGTTAAAGAAGAGAAGACATTTAGCATCAAAGATCTAGGAAGCCTTAACGGGACATATCTAAACAATCAATCGGTTCTTAACTCACCCTTAACTACAGGTGATGAGATTCAAGTTGGGAAGTTTCATATGCTCTTCGTTGCTTCCAAGCAGAGTAAGTAAGCAGAGTAAGTAAGCAAAGTTTTTAAAGAGAATTTTTAGCCGTTTAACTAGCAGTAGGGGAGATTAACGTGAGCGTTCCAGCACGCGCGTATTTGAGCATCGGGGAAGTACTAACCAAACTCCGGGGAGATTTTCCGGATATCACTATCTCTAAGATTCGCTTCCTTGAATCAGAAGGTTTGATCGAGCCACAGAGAACGCCTTCTGGATATCGCAAATTCACCGCCTCAGATTTAGATCGCCTTCGCTATGTCCTTCTTCTGCAGCGTGATCAGTACCTTCCGCTACGCGTCATCAAAGAGAATCTAGAAGCCCTTGACCGAGGTTTAGATCCTGCTCCTGCTGGAGGAGTCGCATCACCTCGACCAACACTTACCACCGTTGATAACGCCGCTTCACCTGAATCATTCGGTGCAACATCTGATCTTCGCCTATCTCGCGAAGAGCTACTAAAGGCCAGTGGTCTAGTAGATGATCAACTCGTCGAACTCGAGTCATACGGATTCATCGCGCTACGTGGTCGTCACTACGATGCTGATGCGCTTGCCGTTGCAAAGGCTGTTGCTGAAATGGCAGGTTTCGGAATCGAAGCGCGCCACCTTCGTTCATTTAAGTCAGCTGCAGATCGCGAGATTGGTTTGATCGAGCAAGTGATCACACCGATTAATCGTCAGAAGTCAGCAGATTCAAAAGCGCGCGCTGAAGAAGTTCAGAAGCAGATCGCATCGTTATCAATTCGTTTACATGCCGGGCTAGTTCGCGCCGGTCTTAATCGCCCTCGCCAGTAATTGATTTGGCCTCTGGTCAACGGCGCAGATAGGACGATTTGATGTTGGTAAATATGGAAGTTGTCGGCGTTCGCATTGAGATGCCCTCCAACCAACCAATCGTTTTACTCAAAGAGATCGAGGGTTCGCGATTTCTGCCCATCTGGGTAGGAGCAGTTGAAGCGACCGCGATCGCCTTTGCCCAGCAAGGTATGGCGGCGCAGCGCCCGTTGACCCACGATCTCATCGCCAACCTTCTCGAGGTTGCAGACCTAACGATGACCGCTGTTCACATCACGGAGTTAAAGGATGGAATCTTCTACGCCGAGATTCAGATCCGCGATAGCCAATCCGCGCTGTTAAAAGTTTCAGCTCGACCATCGGATGCGATCGCGATCGCTCTGCGCACCAAGAGCAATATCTTGGCCGACTCTGATCTACTGGATCTCGTTGGAATCGATATCCCAGAACGCCTCCTGGAAGTCGAGGGCGTGGAAGATATAACTGGGGCCAAAGAAGGCGCAGCCACAGACCTAGATTTAGAGCGCTTCCGCGAATTCCTCGATCAGATCAATCCGGAGGACTTTGCAGGGTAGGGGCGAGAAGTCTCACCCTCTACTTGAGGTTTGCCTCGTGTCGGTCGTTGTTTACAGGTCTCTTCGCTCGTAGCCTTAGCCCTATAGAACTTCCCTAAAAACTTCCCCGAGCAGAATCGAGAGCGACGTGACCTCCCCAGTTACGCACGATGGCCAGAATGAAATCGGATACCGCGGCGCTACAGCATGTGCTGCTGCTGGAATTTCTTATCGCCAATTAGATTATTGGGCGCGCACCGGTCTGCTTGAACCAAGTGTTCGCACTGCAAGTGGATCTGGAACAGCGCGACTTTATGGTTTCCGCGACATTCTTGTTTTAAAGATCGTTAAGCGTTTATTGGATGCGGGCGTATCGCTACAAAATATTCGTACAGCGGTAAATCATTTGCGTAACCGTGGCGTCACAGAGTTAGAGAGCATCACATTGATGAGTGATGGCGCATCAATCTACGAATGTGCCAGCCCTGATGAAATCATCGACTTACTGCAAGGCGGTCAAGGTGTTTTCGGTATAGCAGTGGGTAAGGTTTGGCATGAGGTTGAGGGTTCATTGGCGACGTTGCAAGGCGAATTCAATGGCGAGATCGTGACAACCGGTGGTGAAAGTAACGACGAGCTTTCATTACGTCGAAAGGCGAAAGGCGCCTAAAAGACATATTCTTCCCCAATATGTTCCCAGCCAAATAGTTTGGAACTTAATCGGGGGAGTTGCTTTGACTTTAGAACATGGCGCATTTGTTGATCGCCACATTGGTCCAACCCACGCAAATGAAGCAGCAATGCTTGAGCAACTTGGTTTTGACTCACTCGACACCTTCATCTCAGCAGTTGTCCCATCGGCTATCGCAATGCAAGAGCCGCTTGAAAAGCATTTGCCCGAAGCAGTAACTGAAGTTGAAGCAATTAAGTTACTTCGAAGGATGGCGGCAGAGAATCAAGTATTTACATCTCTCATAGGCACTGGCTATTACGGAACCGTTACACCGGCGGTAATCAAGAGAAATGTTTTAGAAAACCCGGCCTGGTATACCGCTTATACGCCTTACCAACCTGAAATTTCACAAGGTCGTTTAGAAGCGCTCTTTGCCTTTCAAACCGTGGTCTGCGATCTCACCGGTCTAACTATTGCAAATGCATCAATGCTTGATGAAGGTACCGCAGCGGCTGAGGCGATGACTCTCGCACGACGCAACTTCAAAGGCTCGGACGAAGCTGTATTTGTAATCGATTCTTCGCTTCACCCGCAGAGCAAGGCGGTTGTTATCACTCGCGCCAAGCCTCTCGGTATCAAAGTTGTCGAAGTAGATATTAAGAGCAAAACCGATATCGCCGGACTTGATTACTTTGGCGTTCTTGTTCAATATCCAGATACCTTCGGTGAGATAAAGGATTACTCGGATTTAGCGGAAGCGGTACACAGTAAAGAAGCTTATTTAATTGCAGCGACCGATCTCTTAGCTCTGACTTTGTTGAAGTCACCGGGGGAGTGGGGCGCTGATGTGGCCGTTGGTAGTGCGCAACGCTTTGGTGTGCCTATGGGATTCGGTGGACCGCACGCCGGATTTATGTCAGTGCGTGCAGGTTTGGAACGTTCACTACCTGGGCGTTTGATTGGCCAGAGCGTTGATGTTCATGGCAATCCAGCATTTCGTCTTGCACTGCAGACTCGCGAACAACATATCCGCCGCGATAAAGCCACAAGCAATATCTGCACTGCCCAAGTTCTACTTGCCAATATGAGTGCGTTTTACGCAATGTGGCATGGGCCAGTTGGTCTCAAGAAGATCGCGAATCGCGTTCATAGCCTGACGCATATCTTTGCAACCGCACTTAAGGCTAAAGGCTTTGAAATTGGTAATGAAAGCTACTTTGACACTTTAACGATCAGCGTTGATTCGGCGGAGAAGACATTAAAGAGCGCTGCGGATGTGAAGATCAATCTGCGCAAGATTTCTCAGACTCAAGTAGGAGTTTCTTTTGATGAAACAACAACAGTTGATCTCATCAACCAACTTGCTGCGATCTTCGGAATTTCAATTGATCTTGCGGCGCAGGGGAGCGGTCTTCCTAGTTTTGCGATAAGAGAGAGTTCATACCTGGCGCATCCAGTTTTCAACACCTATCACTCCGAAACTTCGATGATGCGTTACTTGCGCATGCTTTCCGATCGTGACCTTGCCTTAGATCGCACCATGATTCCGCTGGGTTCTTGCACCATGAAGCTAAATGCGGCAACCGAAATGGAAGCGGTTACTTGGCCGGAATTTTCAGCCCTGCATCCATTTGCACCAGCCGAGCAAAGCGCGGGCTCGCGTCGCATGATCAAGGAACTCTCTGATTGGTTGGTTGCCATAACCGGTTATGACGCAGTTTCTCTGCAACCAAATGCTGGAAGCCAAGGAGAGTTCGCTGGACTGCTTGCGATTCGTAATTACCACGATTCACGCGGAGATAGCCATCGCACTATTTGTTTAATTCCATCGAGTGCCCACGGCACCAATGCGGCAAGCGCTGTTATGGCGGGCATGCAGGTTGTTGTTGTTTCTTGTGATGAATTCGGAAACGTTTCAGTTGCCGATATCAAAGAGAAGATCGCAGAACATGGCGCAAATCTCGCAGCGCTTATGGTTACTTATCCATCTACACATGGCGTATTCGAGTCAGCGATCGGTGAAATCTGCGAATTGGTACACAACGCAGGCGGTCAGGTCTATGTAGATGGAGCGAATTTAAATGCACTGGTTGGACTTGCTCAGCCTGGAAAATTTGGAGCAGATGTTTCGCACCTCAATCTCCATAAAACTTTCTGTATTCCTCACGGTGGTGGGGGACCAGGAGTTGGACCAGTTATTGCACGTGCACATTTAGCGCCTTTCTTGCCGAATCATCCGCTTGATGAGACCGCTGGCCCTGCAACAGGTCCAGGTCCAATTTCTGCTGCGCCATTTGGTTCAGCAAGTATCTTGCCGATCTCTTGGAGTTACATCCGAATGATGGGGGGAGCAGGGCTAACCCATGCCACTCAAGTTGCGATCTTGTCTGCAAATTACATGGCAAAGAAGTTAGCACCGTACTATCCAATTCTTTACACTGCAGAAAGCGGTCTAATCGCTCACGAATGCATCCTCGATCTCCGTGAGATCACTAAGGTCAGCGGTGTAACAGTTGATGACATCGCAAAGCGATTGATGGATTTCGGGTTCCATGCACCAACTATGAGCTTCCCAGTTCCAGGCACTTTGATGATTGAACCAACTGAATCTGAAGATGTGCGCGAGATGGATCGCTTTATCAACGCCATGGTTGAGATCCATCGCGAGATTTCCGAGATAACAGTTGGCGCTATTTCGGTTGAAGATTCAGCGCTGCGCCATGCACCTCATACAGCTGGCGCTGTCGTAGACAGCCAATGGGATCGTCGCTATTCACGCGAAATGGGGGCCTTTCCAGCGCCCGCTAGCGGCCTTATAAGCGGTGAACTGATCGGAACGCCCGGTAAGTATTGGCCGAGCGTTGGTCGTATCGATGGCGCATATGGAGATCGCAATCTCGTCTGTTCTTGCGCGCCGATCGAGTCTTACGCGTAAACCTTGCGGGGCAGGGCCAATTTCAAGTTACTTAACATAATGTAACTTATCGGCGTTAGGTCTAAGCAGGCGTGAGATACCCCAACGGGTCGTCTGCAGTAACGCCTCTATAACTATCGCCTGCGACATCTTAGAGACGCCATTTATTCGTTCTACAAAGGTAATTGGAACTTCTTTCTTCTTAGCACCTGCAAGGTGTGCCGCAAGCGCCATTTCGATTTGATAGCAATAACCGGTGGCCTGCATATCGCTAAGTTTTAGCGCTTTTAGAAGTTCAACGCTATATACCCGGAAACCGCCAGTTAAGTCATTTAGGGGTATTCCGAGAGCTAACTTGGCATAGGCAGTACCAGCACGAGATAGATATTGACGCCGCTTAGGCCAATTAACAACCGATCCGCCAGGTATCCATCGGGTTCCAAGAACGATTAACTTCCCAGGTTCAATAGCTGAAATCATCTTCTCCAAATCGAGAACTCGGTGCGAACCATCGGCATCCATAGTGATGACATGGGTGTAACTGGAATCGGCAAGAACTCGTACAAAACCGGCACGGTAAGCAGCACCTAGACCGCCTTTACCGGGTCTGCGAAGTATCGATACCCAAGGTAGATGCAAATTATCGACAATATCTGCGGTGCCATCTGGCGAGTTATCGTCAATAACAATTACATCAAAATTATTCACTTTATTTGAGCGAAAATCTTTTAATTGATCTAAAAGTTCGACAATGGAAACTGCCTCATTGTATGTTGGAATCAGAAACGCAATCTTAACTGTCATTGAAGCGCCCTCTTACGACTTCGTATAGCCAAGATGAGCGAAGTAAGTAGAACTAGAAGGGGAGCCACTCCCCCTAGACGATCAGATAACGTTTGATGGTTTGAAATTCTTAGATTGCCGGATAGCGAAGTTGAAATATTTTCGGCCGTCTGTGAGATCACTGCGCCATTATTGTCGATAAAGGCCGAGATACCAACGGTAGAAACGCTGAGAATCTCGCGAGAATGTTCTACTGCGCGAATTCTGGTAATCGCTAACTGCTGAGAGCTTTCTGGTGTGTTGGCGAAGGTGGCGCTAGTTGTTTGAACGATCAACGCACCTGCACTTTTCGCACTTTCGCGAACTAAACCATCGTTGATAATCTCATAGCAGATAATCGGTGCGATTTTCTTTCCTGCAATCACGTGCGGTACAAAACTATTCCCCGGTTTAAAATCATTAACGGACTTCGCATATGGAGAAACTAACTCTGCAATTTTGCGCAACGGCATGTACTCGCCAAACGGGGTTAGGTAACGCTTTATGTAGGCCGATTGCACTTGTCCAGATGAGTTATACATAACCGAAGCATTCGCCGGAGATCCGCTTTCGGTAAGTACTACGCCCGCAACAAGTGGTGTATCAAGCTCTTGAACTAAAGTCTTGATATCTGCTTGAACTTCCGGATAGTTGCGCGGGTCGATGTCGATCGCATTCTCTGGCCAAACGACTGCGTCGTACTTTTGCTTCACAAGCTCGCGCGTAGTGTCGCGATGTAGGTAGAAGACCGCCTTTGCTCGCGAGTTAAACTCCAGACCAACCGATGGCGTATTTCCCTGGATGGCTATTAAGGAAATCTTCTCTGATGAAGTTGGATTGTTTGGCAAAAGGGTAACCATGAAAAAAGAGAGTGCTAACAAAGCGATTGACCGAACCTTAAGGCGATGCAAAGCCAGCGCAGAGAGCAGGGTCGTAAAGCTAAGTAGCAGTACTCCCCCAATGGAAACTAGTGGCAGAAGCGGAGAGTCAACTTGGCTAAATGCGATTCTCGTCCAGGCGAAACCACCAAAAGGAAAGCGCGCTCTAAGTTCTTCGCAAAGCAAGAAGGTCAGAACAACCCAGTGCAGTGAACTTGTTTTTCGGTAAACCCATCCAACCGGAAGATAGAAAGCGGCTTGCAACAAAGTTAATAGAAGCCACGGCAGAGCCCCGACATACTTACTACTCCAATGGAGAACTATCCCGTTAAGAATCAAGCCGAATATAAATGATGCTAGAACTGGTCTTCTGCTATTCGATAACCTTCTAAAGAAAAGTGCGTAACCACCAAGCGCGAGATACCAAAGTCCTATCGGCTCAAATGCTGCACTTACCAGTAGTGCAGAAAGTAACAAGATCACCATTTGAGTGCAGTGATCAACCGATCAACGCTGGCGCCAAGCCCGTAGCGTTCTTTGATCTCATAGATCTTTGAAAGATCAGCTGGTTTCTGAGGCATTGAGATATCCAACTTAGGAAGGGCTACATCTCTTGCGCAGTTCACTAAAGTAGGTGCGATCTTCAAATAATCTGCGCCTTCAAGTATCTTCTTAGCAAGGGCTGGTTTAAGAGCTGGATGCGCATCACGCGCTCCTTGCTGAGCTTCATCGATATTGGCAAAGTTATTGGCAATCAGCGCTGCACCTTTCTCACCGATTCCCTTTACTCCAGGAAGTCCATCTGAAGGATCGCCTCTAAACATTGCAAATAGAGCGTAACGATCGCCAGGTATCGCATACTTGCGAGATATCCAGGCTTTAT
>JACCDT010571450.1_pt1 | contig 11984 bp, 2 predicted proteins | sample 7446291 | NCBI WGS metagenome assembly JACCDT01 (sample SAMN15323446, study PRJNA562643) | freshwater metagenome | isolation source: river surface water | place: USA:Blue River Watershed | collected 2017-08-17 | reverse complement strand
TTTGAAGTGAAAGCCATTTGGCTGCGCCACCGCAGAGATTTTCGACGCAAGACCATAGCCGCCCTCTTAATCGCCTTGGTCGCGCCACTTTTAACTTCAGTTGTCGCACCTACAACATTCTCATCGGTTGCTACCGCATCAGCCACCACTACAAAAACCTGGACCGTGCTTGGAAGTAATGGCACTGCGTATGCAGGTGCAAAAGCGCAGATTTTCTATTTTGATAAAGGCGATGTTGTAGAAGGTAAAACGACAATCGCAACTTCAGATGCCAACGGTCAGTTCACTTTCACTTATCCATCGGATCCAGATTATTTATGGCTTACCGTCCAAGTTCCAACTTCTGACTCTACGCATGCAATTTTTAATCGCGATTTAATTTCGGCAACGGATGCAAGTTCAAGCACGGTTCAACTTGAAATTGCCACGCACAAAATAAAAATTACGCTTCCAGACGGTGGAGACCCTTCTGCGAGTGTTTGTTTTAATATACCTAATAGCGGGACCAACAAGGATTTAAGTCTAAATTATCGAACAATTCGAACCGGTGTGCTGGGTATTAAATTACCTTCAACACTCTCAAGCGGCAAAAATTACTCATTGGATACTTACCCATGTGATCCATATGATTATTATCTACAAGGAAATACTTTCGGGCTCCGAAAAAATAGCGACGGAACATTCATTTTTTACACGGATACGTCCTACACAACAACTATTTCTGCTTCATCAGGCGTTTACTTACTGCCATTAAGGGGCAGCGATTTAAGTGGTCAACTCCTAAATTCAGACGGCAGCCAATTTACGCTCACAGAAAATAAATCAAGCTATTACCTGCAAGCGATCCCAGTATTGGAAAATAACGATATTGATCCATACCGTGACTGGGGTTGGGGCCAAGTTGCAACCAATGGGAAATTTATGATTGGGACAGATGCTTGGAATGTTGGACCTGGGAAGTATGTAATTTCATTCACTCCCTATGGTTCGATCGAGATACCCGCTTTTATTGGCGGGAATTTCTGGGTGAATTCAAATGGAAAATTCTCTACGACGTCGAATGGAACATATTCGAACTCATTATCATTTAGTTACACAGTTCCCTCAACTGGACTGACGAAATTCAAAGTTCTCGATGCTCAAGGTTTGGTAACAAACGGAGGAAATTTTTCAATTACTAGAAAGAGAAGTGACGGATCTTTTGAATACTGGGGCGAAATGGGTTTACCGGCAACCGGAATCGCATCGGTTAGATTTCCTGATGGAGTTTATCAATTAAAGGGTTCACCAAAAAATTCGGGACAAATTGGCGCCACCTATACCTACTCTGTGACCTCTGGCGCCGGTGTATTAAAAAACGCTGCAAACCAAACCGTATCCCAAACTGCCGGTTATTATGAACTAGCTACAAATACGCCCAACATAAATATAAAAGTTGTGTCCCCAATAGACACTTCGACAGTATTAAAAAACATAAGCATAAGTATTTATCCAAACGATAATTCTAATAATTCTGATTCTTATGCTTGGGTAGAAACCACGACCGTACCAGCTTCTTTTGCTATGAGTGACGGTTCCTACGATATCCAACTAAATCCAAATGATTATGAATTTGCTAGTAATTTATTTACGGTTGTTTTTTCTGGCGGAGTACCAGCCGTGAAATTTGGAACCGAAACTGTTAGCGCTGTTGCAGGTGTTTACTATCTTCCTTTGAGAAAACCTCATATGAAAGGTGTTGTAAAAGCACCTGATGGAACGTTGGTGCGTTATTCCCGAGTCGCGGTTTTCAGCGGATCAGATATCTATCCTATGAGTTACGCAATAACTGACAGCTCTGGTCGCTTCTCGGTAAATCTGGGATCGGGCGAAATGAATGGCACATACAGTCTTCAGGCTATGCCGCAGTGGGGAAAAACAGCGCTAGCTACTTCTGCTCGAGTTTCGGCGACCGTCTCGGCTGGGCAAGGTCCAACGAACCTCGAATTAACTCTAAGAACTTCAAATGTAATTGGAACAGTTTCTGGGCCAAAAGGAAACTCGAGTTACAACCAAGTCCGTGTGCAGAAATATCTTTCTGGTAAATGGATTGAAGCGGAAGGGTTCTATAAAGGAAGTTCCCTGCAAACCACGAGCGACGGTCAATTTGGACTCTTTTTGGAAGAAGGTAAATATCGATTTTGGGCAGACACCGATATGGAAAACGCGGGGGGAACTGCTGCTTATAGCCCAGATTGCGACGTCAGTTCAGATGCAAACACGATTGTTACTTGTAATTTATTGCTCGCCGCACCAAATGTTTCAGGAAACATAACAGTTGGCGGGATTCAGCCGACTTGGGTGAATGTGGGGCTGATTCCCTCAAATGCGATAACCAACAACACTGCTAAAGAAGAAATTTGGTCTAATGGCTCTTCAGATGGATATTTTGGAGCAACTGTCCCGGCAGGTCTCTATAGACTTTGGATTAACTATCGAAATAATAAATCAAGCAATTCAACCGTTCCTGGACCACTTTGTGAAGTTCCAGCCTCAGGCAACGTAACTTGTAATGCGACGTTACCGACAAATAATTTTAATTTCACTATCAGTAACTATTCTTCGACGCTACTGACCTCTGGAACCTATGCCGGAATTCAGGTTAAAGAAGGCGGCAATTACCTATGGACTTGCTGCTCTTACCCAGATCAAACCGGTAAATTCACCGCGTCGCTATTGAATGGGTCATATCGTGTGCAGGTAATGAGTGACATGGATGGCGCGACACAAGGTACAGCGCAGAATTACACCTTTGATGTTGAAACTGGAACAGTAACTAATCTCAAATTAGAGGGCACCACTTCCACAATTTCAGCTACTTCAGGGGTTTACGCACTTCAACTGAAAGCGCCACATTTAGCCGGTACCCTTTATGCACCAGATGGAATAACGCCAGTGCCTAATGTGCAGCTAATTGCTCGGTTTGCGAATCCGAATCCCAATAATAAACAGTCGTATCAAACTTATTGGGCGTATTCCGATAACTTAGGAAAATTTGCTTTCAGCCTAGGCACGGAGCCTTTGAATGGTGATTACACAATTCAAGCACTTGCTCCACAAGGGGATTTAACTAAAGGCAATTCTGATTTAGTAAAAGTTACAGTTTCGGGTGGAACAGGACCAAGCAACATCTCGATCAGATTAAAGACGCCAAACTTTAAAGGCACCGTAACAACACCTAAGGGAGTTTTTAAAGGTATAGGTTTAAACCTGCAGAAACTTGATGATTCGGGACAATGGCAATGGGTAGAAAATGGCTGGAACTTTACCGATGCCGAAGGAAAATACGCTTATTCACTTGGGCTTGGAACATATCGAATCTTTGCTGAACCTGATTTTGCACAAACTGGTTCAGCGGGAACTTACAGTGCGTCCTGTCAAGTTTCGGACACTTCTACCGTAACAACTTGTGATCTAACAGCAGCAGCGCCTAATACTTCAGGCACTTTTACAATTGGTGGAGTTGCTCCTAAGGGTGGAAATATTCGATTTATCCCTGCGGCAGGAATTGAAAACAACACAGCAAAAAATTATTTCTATGCTGGTTTTGGATCTACAGGAAAGTTTGGATCCAATGTTGAACCTGGAACTTATCGAATCTACGTTAACTACTACACAAATTCCAGCAGTAAATCGGCTACAGGCCCACTTTGCGTCGTCCCTGTAACCGGATCAGTAGTTTGTAATATTGATTTACCGGCTACGAATTTTAAATTTAAATTACTGAATGCTTCCGGAACAGATGTTTCTTCAACGGGGTATGTCGGTGTCGGCTTGACGTCAGAACTTAAATACAAAGGTTCAAGTTGCTGCACCTATTACAACGAGCTAACCGGACTGTTTGAATTCTCTCTGCTTGATGGTGCTTACACTCTAAATACGTACTCAGATGGCGCTAGCTCTTCTGGTATTGGACAGGTGTATACCTTTGACGTAGCAAGTGGAGCAGTATCCAATCTAAAGATTGCTGGAACTAACACGGTTTTAACTGCGACTTCAGGGGTATATACAGTTTCCTTAAGATCCCCCCCATTAGCAGGAAATGTTTATAAGCCAGACGGAACCACTCCACAAATAAATGCTGTTGTGAGGGTCACGAAGGAGACTCCTAACGGAACTAATTCCTGGGATGCCTACACCGATAAAAATGGTTATTTTGCGGTCAACCTAGGTGCCGAATATCTTGACGGGCAGTATTCGCTTCAGAGTTGGTCGAATGACTGGTCAGATACTTCTACTGGTAAGTCAGCAATTCGACTGGAAACCATAACAGCTGGTGCAGGTCCAACGAACATCACGTTAACTCTTAGGACTCCTAATCTCAAAGGAGTAGTTTCCGGGGTTAACGGGGTTTCAAAAAATAATTGGATTCAATTGTATAAGCGAGATACTTTTGAAAACTGGATCTATGTAAACGAATACCGACAGACAAATCAAAATGGTGGATTCGCCTTTTACCTAGATAGCGGCGTTTATCGAGTTCGAGCGAATGCTGATATGGAAGGTGCGGGCGGCGGAGATGGTTATAGCTCTGCTTGTACGGTGATCGTAGAAAGCGCAACCGCCACAACGTGCAATGTCACATTGCCGCCTCCAAATGCCAGCGGAACAGTGACAATTGGTGGAGTCGTGCCACGACCATCAAATGTTCAACTGACCCCCGATAACGGTGTTGAAAATAATCGAGCCAATAACGGTTATTGGGCGCCGGTATCCGCAAATGGTGGATGGGGGGTTACGGCGAACGAAGGTACTTACCGATCTCTAATTTATTCTTACATACAAGGTGCCAACTCAACAGTTCCTGGACCACAATGTGTAGTTCCTGAAACTGGAACTGTTACATGCAATTTTGCGCTACCTGCGGCCAACCTAAGTTTTAAAGTTAAAGATACTTCGGGCGCCGTTCTAACAAATAATGTCTATGCAGATTTGCAAATTAAGAGCGGCTCGCAATGGACCTATGGTGGAAATTTGAGTCCCGACAATTCAAATAACTCGGGACGCTTTTTGGCTTCCTTAATTAATGGTTCTTATAAATTGACAACTATCCCATACAGCTCCGGCAATCGAGGAGCTCCAAATATTTATCTCTTTGAAGTTGAATCCGGAACCGTCAAAAATATGCGTATTTCTCGCACTGGCGAAACTTTAACTGCTACTGCTGGCATATATGAGCTTTCCCTAAAGTCTCCAGCGTTTTCAGGCATAGTTTATGGCCCAGATGGAACCACTCCCGTTTCCGATGCTGAAGTTTCGGCTCGATTAGTTATAACTCCGGCTAACTTTGATGCAATTAATAAAGAGGGATATCCATCTTCATGGAGCGCAACTACAAATAGTGCTGGGCAATTCGCAATTGACTTTGGCGGCAGAACCGTGGACGGTGTTTACAGCATCCAGGCAGTTGCTCGAACTAACACTTTGACACTCGGCAGTTCACTTCCGGAATCAATTACAGTTGTTTCAGGCGTCGGTTCAAATTCAATCCGTCTAAACCTTCGTGCACCAAATGTCAGTGGAGTGGTTTCAGGTATAAAAGGTGTCTCACCAAATAACTGGGTTTCTGTCCGCAAAATTATTGAAAATGGTAATTATGAGTATCTAAATATGTGGAGAAGCACCGATTCTCTAGGTCGGTTCGCTTTTACCTTAGATCCGGGCAGCTACCAATTCACTGCACAATCCGATATTAAGAATGCTGGAGGTACAGGAACTACAAGCGAAATTTGTTCAGTTCCAAATTCTGGAAGCGTTGTCTGTAATATTTCACTCCCTGCGCCAAATGTGAGCGGGAAAATAACTGTAGGTGGAGTCAGTGTTGCGGGTTCAATTGAATTTATAAAAGTTCAGCCAACGGGGTTTGATTATTCCGGTTTATACGCAGGGACTGCTTCTGATGGCATTTTTGCAGTAACTGCTCCTGCTGGTACTTATCGCACCCGTGTGTATATCTACGATAAAGGTACAACATTCTTCGGCCCAGAGTGCGTAGTACCTTCTTCGGGTTCGGTAACCTGTAATGCAGCACTTCCATCAGCAAACCTAACCGTTAAAATTCTAGATAAAGATTCAAATGTCATGACCACTGGTGTAAGTGTTTATCTTGAAGCTATATACAGCAATGGAAGACTTGGATCTTGTTGCGCCCAGCCAGGAAAAGATTTAAGTAATCCAACTATCAAATACGGACTGCTTGATGGGAACTACCGTTTAACTTTAAATCCATTTGAACTCAAATATGGATCCAGTTCTAGTTATATAGTTGAAATTGAGTCGGGAACCGTTAAAAGTCTAAAACGAGAAGGTTTAGTCTCTGCGCTTTCGGCAACCGATGGCGTTTATTCAATATCTTTAACAGCACCAGTGATTTCGGGAACTGTGGTCGCTCCTGACGGCACCACACCTGTACCGAGTACCGAAGTTGACGCGTTCCTTGATGGGAAAGTTTGTATGTGGTGCCAGAATGCTTATGCATACAGTGACAACACTGGATATTACGGTTTTAATAAGTTGCCTGATGGAACTTATCAGATTGTCGCGCGCGCTCCTTGGACTGATTCAACTAAAGGAGATTCGGCTCCAACTTCAGTCACTGTGACAGGCGGTCTTGGAGCGGCAAACGTTAAATTAACTCTGCAAACCCCAAATGTTCGCGGGGTTGTTAGGGGAGCAAAAGGAGTTTCTCCATACAACTATATTTATGTACGAGAAATATCGTCTAACGGCAGCGAATTTTGGCCTGACTATGTAAGAAATAAACCATCGAGCGGCGATGGTAGTTTTGCCTTCACTTTACCTCCGGGCACCTATCAATTTGAAGCACAGGGAGATATTAAGAACGCCGGTGGAGTCGGCACGCGTAGCAGTAACTGTATTGTCACAGATACCAGCACGGTAATTAACTGTGATATTAATTTAATTACGCCTAATTTGAAGTTTAGAGTCGTAAAACCTGATGGATCCAATTTTATAAATTACTTTAAAGCCTATACAAGATTTTGGTTTGAAGGTGGATCAAGTTCAATTAAGAATTATTCACCTGGATATTCTTCTGATGAAAACGGGAATTTTCTCGCTAATCTTGAAGACGGCATTTGGGGTATTACCGTTTATCCAACCGAAGATGAGCCAAATTATTCGACCAAGCAGTATCGAATCGTTGTAGAGGCAGGAGCTGTTACCTCCGTCAAGAGTACCGATGGCGAGACAGTCACCGTAATTTCCGGTGTGTACCAACTTCCAGTAACCGGATCTAACTTGACCGGTTCAGTTAATTTTGAAGGTAGCAAATATAAGTATGGTGCCTCAGTAACAGTGCAAGAAAAGGTGGGCGATTTCTATAGAGGTATGGAAGGTCGATGGGTCTACGGCGACTTCGGCTTTAAAGTAAAGCCCGGAATTTACAGAATCTTTGTTCAACCATATGACTTACCATCAACTCAAGTTTCTTCAGCTTATTCATCAGATTGCGTTATCGAAGAGACCGCAACCACGGCAACCGTTTGCAATGTAACACTTCGCACACCAAATCTACTAGGAAAAATTAAAACCCCTACCGGCGATGATTATCGCTATGCCTATGTTTATTTACGCTACGGAAAAGATGGAAAATTCTCAAATAGTGAATATGTAAGAGTTGATGATTCTAAATTCGGAAATTTCCTAGAAACATCGACGACTTACACATTGGAAGTAAATCCAAACTGGGATCAACGCAAGGAATATGCCCCTCGCAGCTACGAAATTATTATGGGATCAAGCGGAATTACTAGTGTTAAAGATTTGACATCGCTAGAAACTCTCACAGCCATAGGCGGTTATTACAGCTTTAAGGTTTCATCATCTTCACTCAAGGGAGTGGTATTGCCACCTGGAACAAGCTCTGTTGGCGTAAGTAATGTTCACATAGCGGTCTCCTTGCCGGGCAGTTCAGATCAGTGGAGATATTCGACATCTACCGATCAAGATGGAAAATTTGGACTATTGGTTCCGGATGGCACATACGTCATTCGTGCGATTCCATACGGTGGGCTTTACCAATACGGCAAGTCTGAAACTCAGACGGTTGTAGTAAGTGGTGGAACCACCTCTTCACAAATAACTATTAGATTGCGTTCTCCAAATCTAACGGGTCGCATCGTCACCCCTGGTGCGAATCCAACACCTCTAGCAAATGTGAATGTAAACGCTTGGATTGCAGGCGAGTACTTCTATGCATGGACAGACTCAAGTGGACAGTTTGGTTTCTTTGTGGATAACGCCTCTCCAAACTGCACTAGCAACAGATGTCAGATCCAACTCAATTACTACAAGAGTTCTGATTACACACCTAAGAATTACTCCATTAGTAGTGTTACGAATATAGGAGACTTAGCAATAGGAGGAGTAACCACCAGAGTAACCGTCCTTGTCCCTCAGTCTGGAAGTACAACTACAGCAAATAAATATGGATGGGTTTCAGTTGAATCCGTCGACACGTCAACATCTAGAACAACATATGTAACTGGCGGTCAAACTGATGAGCTAGGGAAAGTTGGTCTATCGCTAACTGATGGCGTTCAATATCGAATTACGGCATATCCAGGATATGAATATAACGGTAAGTTTGCGCCAAAGGTTTATGAGATATCTAGCTATTCAGCTACAACTATGGGTCAATTCAGTATCCAATTTGATCGTCCAAATCTTTACCTTTCTGCATTCGGTTCTACCGGAGTAGCCAATAGCTATGGCTGGACTCGAGTAACAAAGTATGAATCTTCAACAAGTACTTATAACTTCCATTCGAATATCTATCTTGATGAAAAAGGTGAGGCTGCCTACACCCTTGCCGATGGCACCTATCAAATAACTGTTAGACCAGGAAAAACGGTAGGTACACAGCGCACGATCACTGTCGTAATAACCTCAGGAGTCGCCTCATGCAGCTCGGGATGTGCAGCTTTTGCGTCGAATAAGGCCACTGTAAATCTTCCGAACGGCAACATTTCAGGAAAAGTTGTTGATTCCACAGGTGCAGCTCTAAAAGGTGCACTAATCGTTGCCACCAGAAATGATGATTCAAATAAAACGGTAACTGCTGTTACTTCAAGTACCGGCGTTTACGAAATCTATCTAGATACCAACTATGCATGGACACTTGGATCAGTTGACCCAGCAAGTGGAGAGAAAGGTTCGACTTCACTTAATGCGACACCAGGAACTTCGGATTCAGTTGTTGCCGATAAAAACATAACTTTGGCGCCATAGTTATGTCTCGAAAAGTATTTATTTTCTTCTCATTTTTGATTTTAATTCTTTCAAATGCTTTTCCAGTTTTTGGCGTTTCTCCCACGGCGCCTGCAAATATTGTAGTAAAGGCGGGAACAACTCAGGCATATGGAAGTGGCACATTAGAAATTTCTTGGGATGCAGTAACTGGTGCTGTTGCTTATGGAGTGCGTGTAAAGAAACAAGTGGACGGAACCACGGCGGCTAGCGATACTGTTGATGGTGAACAAAATACAAAGATAACTTTTGACAAACTTGAAGGAGGTATAACTTACATAATTCAAGTTAACGCCGTAAATTCTTTACGCGAGTTGAGCTCCTGGTCTAGTGATTCACTAACTGCGGTTCCCAAGACAGCGCCTCAGGCCCCAAGTAAGCCCACTGTGGTCACAGGAGTCAGGAAGGCAACAGTTTCTTGGGTCGCTGTTCCAACGGCCAATAACGGTGGTTTTGAAATCTCTTCATACTCAGTCAAAGAGATAAATTCAGGAAAGTCTGTTTCTGCTGCGAGTACGGCAACTTCTATCGAAGTTACCGGACTTAGCAACGGAGCGGATGTGGAATTTACAGTTGCAGCAATAAACGCCGCAAATACGACCGGGTCAGTATCTGAAAAAAGCACCAAATACACGCTCGGCGACATTCCAAGCACCATGACGGCGCCTGTGATTGCAGCGACCACCACGACAACTGAGGCGCGAGTTAGCTGGCAAGCACCGGCATCTGATGGAGGAAGTCCGCTAATTTCCTTCTCGATTAAATTAATTAAAAATGGTGTTGATTTATTAACTCAAGTTATAGAAAAAATATCAGACACGGCTTATACATTTACTTCACTTTTGGCAGGTACATACGAGGCAAAGATTCAGGCGACAAATGCAGTCGGTGATAGCGTGCTCTCTCCAATATCTGGACAATTAACTTTAGGTGCAAGCGCTAGTGCAAGCGTCACGCCAACAGCAGCGCCAAGCGCAACAACTTCTGCAACACCAAGCGCCTCAGCTCCACCCCCATCTCCAAGCCCTACGCCCACACCAACTCCTTCACCAACCGTATCCATCAGTGGTGGATCGGGCGGAGGTGGATTCGGTGGCGGTGGATTCGGTGGCGGTGGAGGTGGTGGTGGATTTCTTCCACCTGCAGTTGCAGCTTTAGGCACACCCTCTCCCTCACCATCAGCGACTCCAACTTTTTCTCCGACACCTCTACCTTCTGTTTCTCAACTGCCTGTTGTGACTATTTCGCCAACACCAATTTCAACGAAACCAGCGCTAATTTCTCCCACACCATCACCGCGACCTAGTTCTTCAGTTTCACCAATTGCTCGTCCTGGTGTAACTACTAATGCAAAAGGCGAAGTCACTAAGACAGCCACCTTCGCAATTCCAACAAAAGTTACTGGTCCAATTAAATCCTTAACCCTTACTGGATCAAAGGCAACTATTTCCACTTCGCTAAAGAATGCGGTTCAGCCTGCCATTCCAGCGGTTAAAAAGGGAACGTTAATTAAGGTTGTAGTTAAGGGTGCTGATGGAAAGAGTTACACAGTGGCTTCAACAACCACCAAGTCAGCAGGAACTTATAAGTCTCCTGCCATTAAGTTTTCTAAACCTGGCACTTACCAAGTAACCGTCTTAGTGGGCAAAATTAAGAAAGTGATTACCTACAAAATAAGCAAGTAAATCGCTTGTTTTTAGGGGTTTCTTTGCACCCGCATGGATCTAGGGCAAGATAAGCCAATGGTCGAAACTACTGGGGGCTTTACCAGCGCAGGGCTTGCGCGCGAAGCCGAGGCTTTGGTTTTGCCTTCGCTGACACAAGCGCAAGCGATTGAAATTGGCGAGATCGGTTTTGCTAAAGCAAGTGCGCGGGCGCTGCCAGTAACTATCGAAGTTCGTTTAGGTGAGTGGACTGTGTTTAAAGTTTCTCTGCCAGGTTCAAAGCCTGAAAATGATTCTTGGGTAGCCCGTAAAGCGCGGGTTGTAATGGCGACTGGTAATTCAACTATTTTCGAAAGAGTTGCAGCTGAAGAGCGTGGTGTTGATTGGTATGTCGAAAAAGGTTTGAGTGAAGAGCTACATGCGATTCATGGCGGTGGGCTGGCTTTGAATGTAGTGGGGAGCGGCTTGACTGGAATTTTGTTGGTTAGCGGTCTGCCACAAATTGAAGATCATTTGTTAGGCGTAGAAATAATTACTGAATATTTAGCGCGACAGGGAGAGAACGCATGAGCATCTGGGTCTGCGGTGAAGTCTTAATTGATTTGCTGCCGGGCACACCAGAGCGCGTTGCTGTTGTTGGTGGAGGCCCTGCAAATACTGCAAAGGCGTTGGCGCGCTTGGGACATGATGTTCACTTTATAGATGGAATATCAACTGATGATTATGGTCAATCTGCACGGGCTGAGTTATTGGCCGATGAAGTTAAATTAGATTTGGCTTTAACAAGTGATAAGCCAACTTGTTTAGCGATTGTGTCTTTGGGCGCCGATGGCGGTGCGACTTATGAATTTAAGATTGATGGCAGTGCAACGTTTGATTTTGATCTGAAATGGTTGCCAGATCCTTCACGCCACAAGCCAAGTGTTCTGCATATCGGCACTTTGGTAACGATTATTGAGCCTGGAGCAAGCGTTTTATATGACTGGGCGCTGCAGGTGGCTGAGTTTGCAC
>JACCDT010180132.1_pt1 | contig 11986 bp, 17 predicted proteins | sample 7446291 | NCBI WGS metagenome assembly JACCDT01 (sample SAMN15323446, study PRJNA562643) | freshwater metagenome | isolation source: river surface water | place: USA:Blue River Watershed | collected 2017-08-17 | reverse complement strand
TTTGAGCCGTCGCTCATGTCGAACAGTTGGACGATCTTCTGCCCTTTTTGAAGTAGGTAGTGCATGCCAGTTTCTACAAAAGTTATCTCTTCTGAGTCGATGGTTATCTGCCTAGGAAAGCTTCTGATCTTGCCGCGACCGCTAAATGACAGTGAGTTAACCGATACTTCTTTGTTTACGAAAGTTTTAGTGTTTGATTGGTCCTGATAATGGGTGATGCTCATAGTTTTGCTCCAGATGTTTATAAATAGTTAAGAGTTGCCAGTGATGTTACTGAGGTAACTACTGACCGAACGGTTAAAGATTGGAGCTATCGCAGGCCATGGATGGTAACCGTTCGAGTACCAGACATGTAAGCCTGTGAGCTAATTCTTTTGGGTTGGCAGTGACGCTTTGACTTCGTAAGACGGAATCTAGTGTGTATACTTCCCGAGTTTTTTTGCCGTTATGACTAAAGCGTCCAGGCAGTTATATAGCCTATGAGTAGGAAGGTTGAGGAGACTTCGAAGAGCCTTTCGTCCAGCACCCATATTGCTAATGTCTAGTATGCGCCGCTGCGAACATCAAAACAAGTTTGTTTTTTACAACTTTTTGGTGCCTATTCGTCGATATGGATTGGATGCTCTTTGAGTTTTCGCGGCCACTTAAGTGATACAAAAATGCTACCAAATAAGAACGTAGCCAGAACCACCAGGCTGATAGCTACAGGTACATGCAGGCCAAGAGGCGCAGCAATCATCTTGAAGCTGATCCAGGCTAGAATTCCAGATAATGCCCACGATAGAGCCCAGAACTTGCTGGCAACGGCTTGGTATACAAAGAACAGTGCCCTAAGTCCCAACAGCGCAAAAACATTACTAGAGTAAGCAATAAATCGATCAGGACTGAAGGCCAGAACGGCCGGTACGCTGTCGACGGCAAAAATTATATCAGTTAGCTCAATAAGAATGATTACGGCTGCCATTAAGGTGAGCATGCGCTTACCGTTTATCTTGACGGTTAGTTTATGGCCCACAAATTCGTGATGGACTGGCAGGATTCTGGTCATAACCTTCCATAGTCGTTTGTCGGTTATTTCGACCTCTTCTTCTAGATCGTCGCCACCCCTTGCCTCTTGGAATGCCTTCCAAGCGGCGCGCATAAGTATAAGGCCGAAGATTATGCTTACCCACTCAAATCGTTTAAGGAGTTCCAATCCGGCAAGGATAAAGATTAACCGGAAAATAATCGCCCCTGCGATACCGTAGTTGAGCATGCGTCGTTCTAGTTTGCGGCTAACTCCAAAGCTGCTAAAGATCAGTCCAATTACAAACAAGTTATCAAGACTTAAAGCCTTTTCTATGGCCCATGCCGCCAAGTATTCGCCGGCTGCTTGGTGGCCAATGAAAAAGAACACTGGTATGGCAAAAGCTAAGGCAATACTTATATAAAATAGCGACCATCGGACAGCTTCGGGGAATTTGATTTCGTGATCTTTACGGGTGTGATGGACTTCGATGGCGGTGTAGCCGGCCAATGCAAGACCTACAATGGCATACATAAACCATGGAACGTGGTAGCTGTGGATTTCTGATGCCTTGCTGGAGGCGAATAAAAAGAGTGAATTCATGAATAGCAGTGTATGTTATCGACGGGCAGCTTGTCTATCACCTTCGGTAATTAGCTTGCCGACTAAGCTTCGCGGCCAGAGCTTATATTTGCGAACCACCCTTGTCTCGGCGCAGTACATAACAATCACGGCTTGGAGGTAGATCCAGAACAATAACCCCAGAACCAGTGCAAAGGTGCCGTATAGCGGACTAAGCTTATTGAGCTGGCTGGTGACCAGGTAGCCGCCAATTCCCTGAACGGTCACAATGCCAACGGTGCTGCTGGCCGCCATTAACATGCGGTCGGTGTGGTTGGCGGCATGCAGGCCTAGGGCAGCCGTGAATAAGAAATAGAATGTTGGCAGTAACAGACCAATACTGACAATCAGCGACAGTAGTTTAAAGAACAGTGAACTACCGAGTCCAGCGGTGTAGGTAGACAGAAGCGCTGCAGAATACAAACCAATACCGCCAACAATAATCATGGCAATACTCGTGAATAATGATTCAGGAAAACCCGGCTGCTTGCTACTCGAGATCCCCCAGACATGGTTTATGGCACTTCGGAAGGCGTCCATGCCGCCCCGAGCACCATACAGAGCAATAATCATACCTATCAAGAGCGGCCATCCTGAGGCCGAAGAGGCATGAATATTCTCGGTTAACTGCTCTCCTATTACCGGGAAATAGGTACTGATGGTAGCCATTATTTTTGTCTCTAACTCATGATTATTTTGTACTAATAACCCCACTATCGAAGCGGCTACCAGAAGCAAAGGAAACAACGATAGAAACCCATAATAGGTTATCAAAGCCGCCTGATAGCCGGCTTTTTGTTCACTAAATCGTTTAATTATGGCATAAGGTAACCCAATAACAGCGTGGTCTTGCTGGAAGCTGTTTATTCGAGCCAGTGTGTTGTCAATTATTTTCATTAATGTTCCTGTACATACTATACCGTAATCATAAGCATCTTAGGATATACTTACATCAGAAGAATAAAGAATGAAGCGCCTCTATCAGCAGATTGTTACGTTACTGGCCTCCACTGTCTTTGGGTGGGCTATTATTGTGCTGGCTGCCTTTCAGGGGATATGGATCGCAGTTTCTTCGCGCTATCCAATGGCATTTGATGAAGCCTACCACTACAATCTGATTAAACTGCACAGCGATATAATTTCACCAATTATTTACCAGCAGCCTGCGGGCCAGGCTCCGTATGGCGCATTAGCGCGCGATCCTTCTCAGCTGTACCATTTTTTGTTGAGCATTCCCTATCGATTGCTTGAATCCGTTGGAGCTAGCGAGTTTGTAACAGTAGTCACCTTACGTATGTTTAGTGTGGCAATGTTTTGCTGGGGGCTCTTTCTGTTCCGCAAATTACTGTTGCGCACTAAAGCATCGGCGGCAGCCGTTCATGCTGCGCTATTGTTTTTTATTCTGATCCCGACCGTTCCACTGCTTGCCGGCCAGTTAAACTATGACAACCTACAGTTCCCCCTGGTTGCTCTAACGCTACTGTCGACAGCCAGTTTCGCCAAGCAGATAGTGCAGCGTAAGTCATGGTTGGGTCAGGCAATGTGGACGGTACTACTTAGCTTACTTGGTGCGCTCAATAAATTTACCTTCTTGCCGATAATGGCTGCCGTATTTACCTACATGTTGTGGATGATCTGGAGACATCGACTTCATGGGAGGAAGCGAACAACCTTTAAGCAATGGCAGGCTTTGCAAAAGCACACGCGCCGAGTGCAGTTAGGGGCAATTGCGATATTGGCAGTACTGTTTTGTCGGTACTATGGAGTCAATACTGTACTTTATCAAAACCCTGTGGTTCAATGTCATCAAGTTATCGATCCGTCACGTTGTGCGTCGTTTGAGCCGTGGGAGCGTAACTATAAATTAGCCCAAACGGAGCAATCGGTTAGTCCTAATCCGCTACGTTTTAGCGTGGATTGGACAGGCGGAATGTTCTATCGGCTATTCTTTACTATCAATGGAGCAACGGGCCCAAAGCGCTACACAAATCATGTTGCTATGCCGATTGCTATGGCCGCCGCCGTTCTTTCGGTTTGCGGTGCGGTGATTACTCTGCGATATTTGCGTAGAATTCTTGCTCATGATCCTGTCTTTGTCATGATCCTATTTGCCGGGATGGTATACGTGGTTTCGCTTTGGGGGCGCAACTTTAATGACTATCTTAATCTCGGCCAGATGGTGGCCATAAACGGTCGGTATCTTCACCCCATCCTTTTGCCGTTTATTCTACTGTTGATTGCAGGCTATCAGCATGCCTTCCGGTTAATGCCTGGCGTTAAGCTAGTAATACTCCTGTTGGCGATTGCGTTGTTCTCTGTCGGAGGAGGAATAGCTGGATTTATACACTATAGCGATGCCGACTGGTATTTTGAGGGTCAGGTATTCCTTGTTAAACTCAATGATTTCGGCCGAAGAATAACGGCTCCTTTATTCCTGTGGCGGGCCTAAACTGCTGCCACCAGGGATCGCGTTTGATCTAGGACGATTTCAAGTTCGCTCAGATCATGACCTAGCTCTTCACTGACGGAGTATACATACCCACATTTGACGGCAATGCCGGTAATCGCCAGGTGCGATGGTCGGATCAGATTCATATGGCCGTCAGGCAAAATAGCCTTATGAACTTCCTGGATCACTTGCCCCTGACTTAGCTGGCCAAACAGAACATCAGTTTCATCGTAATGTTTGACGGCGTCTAATATCTCACAGGGGAACGCGACTGCAATACGGCCAGAGGGATGCGGTTCTTGAAGCAAGATCATGACAGTACACAACGATCCGACCACCAAACCACCCGGAAGGGTTCGTTGCGGTTCGTACTGGCGAAATGTTTCGAATGTTGACCACTCGGCTCTATTTGGAAAACTCATCTCAACAAGTTAGAACAAGCAGCCTGATTTGTAAAGTGCTCCAAGTGTCCTTGTTTAGGCTTGTTCGACGTATTTTTTGTAGTTATTGAGTATGGACTGCCATCCCTCTCGTTGCATATCACGAGGGTTTTCGTTTTCTGGGTCGAACGTTTCGGTAATTGTTACCGTTGAGCCTTCAGTGCTGAATAGTATGGTTACCTCTCTGCCATCATCCATGGAGTAGCTGATTTCCTTGAGATCCACGATATTTGTGTATGTACCACCAAACTCAAATTCCACTGATCCATCCTTGGCCGCCATAGTCGTACTAAATGTTCCACCTATTGCTAGATCGTTAGCGGCAGCAGGTGCTTCCCAATCATCAGATGCAAAGCTCCATTCCATGATGTGCTCTGGTTTGGTCCAATAGTCCCAAGCTTTTTGTATTGGTGCGTTAACGGTAACCTTTACAGTAATCGGTTCAGGTTTGCTAGTCATGACGTTGTCTCCTTCAGCCAGTCAATAACGCCTGGTGTAGTGTCTGAGGCTGGTAGCGCGTTAAGAACATAATATGGATCGCTATGAACCACATTCAGTAGCTCAACAATTTGATCAAACTTGTCATCTGAAGTTTCGATAATTACCAGCGATTCCTCGCCATGCTTAACCTCGCCCTCCCAGCGATATACGGACTTAATCTCAGTGCGTTTGACGCAGGCTGCTAGATTATTTTCGACAAGTGCTAGCGAGACTTGCTCGGCTTCTTCGTCATTTGGGCAGCTAAGTAAGTAGGTGGATAATTTCATATCTAGATAGTATCAGAGTGCACAGACTTCATAAAATCCCAGAATTCTGGCCAGCTCTTGCTGACACTTTCTGGATTGCTAAAGGACACTGAATCACCCCTTCTCATGGCTATAGCCTGTACGACACGGTGATCGGCCGAGTCTACAAGCTGCTGTGAAAGGGCTATCTCCATGGAGGCAATTCTATCGCTTTCGTGTTGTCGAAGACTGGGCCAGCGGGCCTCTCCTTGTTCGGGAGTCATCAGCTCGAAAGCTCGAGCAAAGCAATAATCTTCTGCTTGCTCAGGGATGAAATCAATTTTGCCAGTTTGTAGCCATTGTATGTAGGCTTTGGCTTGTTGACTTATAGTCTGATCTTTTCTGGGTGTCCACTTATGCTTGTTTTGCCTTGCGGACTTCCAGTGATCGACAGCCTCGTAAGTGAGCTTTAGTTTGTAAGGTACATCTTTTGGTGGGTCCTCTGTGTTGCCTAACAGAACCGAAGCACTTGCCCATTGAGAGGTGCCATTATCAAGCTTGAGTAACTGTTCCAGTGGCAAAGTAACTATACTGGGATCATCAGCAATCCTACGGTCTTTAAGCGTTCCATGTTTTATGAACTTCCGGTTTTCATTGCGTTTCCAACTTGCGAACTGAAGAAACCGATAAAGCGTACCCGATTCGCCAACATCAATTGGTAGGTTTGCCTTCCATTGCTCACTGGCCCTTGCCAGAGCCTGTAAATCACTGCTGAGAATTGTTTGTTTGGCAAGAAATTGGTCGATGTAATCTTCCCCGTTCAGGATATCTAATACCCCAAGTCGAATGATCCAGGATTTGTCTGAAGGGATATGCTTCACGTACTAATTGCGCCCTGGAGCTTAGCAATTTTAGATTGCGCTTCGATTAAGTCAGGCACGACAATATCGGGTATCTGATCTAGCGTTAAGGGGCCTTCATGGGCAAATCTCCCCTGCTGAACTTGCATAGTCATGGCACCAAGTCTGTTTCCAATAGAGATTTCACTCCTCACTCGGTCCCCAATAACAAGCGTTCTTTCATGCTCGCCTAAACTTATGATGTCGGCAAAGTCTTGGATAGTTTTGTCTTCCGGTTTGAATAATATTGACGTAAAGAACCGTGCGATTCCTTGTCGACGTACAGCTTTATGCATGTCGTACGAGCCTTTTCCGATCAGAAACTGTTGTATCCCCTGCTCATTGACGTATTCTACTAACTCGGCGGCCCCAGGCAGCAGCTTATCGGCGTCTTTATCGTAAAGTGTGCCCTTCCAGTCAAATATAACTCGCTCTATCATAGGCTGTACTGTAATCGATTTGGGGTGTCTATTCAAATGGTTGTAGACACGTTGACCAAGTTACAGCTAGTGGTACAATCAGGGTATGAGTAAAAACGAGAAAAACTTCATAAAGATCAACAAAAGTAATGGGTCAATTGGTTCTGCACTTTTCCTAGGTTATATCGGCGCTGCCGTATACTTTGTTAATCAAGTAGATGGGTTCTGGAATATTATTATTGGCTTACTTAAGGCAGCTGTATGGCCTGCTATTTTGATATACAACATCCTCCAAAGCTTCACGGCCTAACAAAAGCATGTTCAACACAAAACTTGCCGATGGAACCGTACACAAGATACCAGCGGATCTACAGAAAGCACTTAGTGTTTCAGTGGCAGCAAAGAAGGCTTGGTCAAGCTTAACCCCATTAGCAAGAAATGAGTGGATATGCTGGAGCGTGACAGTCAAACAAGCCGATACTCGGAAGAATCATATCCAACGAACCGTTGCTGAATTGCAACAAGGAAAGCGAAGGCCTTGCTGCTGGATGGGATGTATCCATCGTACCGACAAAGAGATTAGTCCGTCGATTAAAGGCATACTAAGCAAGCGAAAAAAGTTGGTTTAATATGGAGAATCACAGAATTTATAACATGCCTTTTGCAAGCGTTTACCCACTCTATATCGCAAAAGCAGAAAGAAAAAATCGTACTAAGTCAGAAGTGGACGAAATAATCAGGTGGCTGACTGGCTTTAGCCAATCTGAGCTTGAGGATGAAGTTGCTACCGAAACTGATTTTAGATCGTTTTTCGATAAATCACCCCATCTGAATTCTGCACGAAAGCAGATAACTGGCTTAATTTGTGGCATCAGAGTGGAAGATATTAAAGAGCCACTCATGCAAGAGATTCGCTACCTTGATAAGCTAATAGATGAACTTGCCAAAGGCAAAACAATGGATAAAATATTGCGTAAAAAATAGCACCCAATGCGGGTGCTATTTAATTTTGTTTAGATCTTCGAAATGATCCAAACGCAACCAGATAGGGTAAGTAGGAAAATACTTAGGCCAACTGGAGAACCCCAGCTAAACCATGAACCCCATGAGCGCCAGTTCTTTCTTGATTCCTGGTACCACTTGGTCATTTCTTCTTCTGTCATCTTTGACATTGAATTGCTCCATGTGAGTTGATATTCAGTCGCCTTTCGACCAGCGGCGTACTGACTCATTTCAATTTGAGTGCCAGTTGCTATGGTATCCAAGATGAGCAGTGCTTGGCATAGCGGAGTATGGACTTAATCGCTCTGCCAAGTAGTATACACAATTGCCGGTAAATGTGTATGAGTGGGATCTTTATGGTTTGAGAGGGAGGTATTTCTCAGTAGCAATTAGATGATCTACTTCTGTTTGAATTGCGGCAATATCTTCGCCGTTAAGGGGTAGGAAGCTGTCGTAGAATCCAGTATCACGAAACGGGAGTTTTACTGCTTCGCCATATAGTTGAGTAATTGCGCTCTTGGCTCGCCCAAATATATGCATATGAAGTGTGATGCCTTCAGGTTTGAAAACACTCCAATTGCCCATCTCTTGCCAGTTGACATTGCCGATTTCGATTCCTCTTTTTGTCATGGCTTCTTGTTGTGCAGTCTGCAATTGTTCGATAAGTGTGTTCATGCCATTAGTATATATAAAACTATTTGCTTTTGAATTTAGCCATTCCAGTTTGTGCCGCCCACTTACAGTTTGAATGCGTGAAGCGAATACGAGCCGCCAAACTCTTTCCATGCTTGTTGAAGTAAATCCCAAGTAACATGCTGGTTGGGCTTATTGCCCTTATCGCCATCAGGGTTTTGTATTATGACTCCATCCTCATCGTATCCAGTAACTAGAATCGAGTGTCCATCATAACCAGTATTTCCGCTCAGTGGCCTAGCGTTGACTTCGAGATGGACGAGCCAACCATCATCAAGAAATTTTTTTATATCTTCAATAGTTGCGGCACGGTTTTCGAATGGTAGTGCGGCGTCCAGATACTTGTGCATCCGTTTTGCTTCTAACTCAAAGTCGGTGTTTTCGACTTGAGATTCGTAAGCTTCATCATCGAGAATTGTTCGCAGATATGCTTTTGGATCAATTGTGAATTTATAATAGTCGAAATCCTCGATCCAGTTTACTTGAAACCCAAGTTTATGGAGGTTGAGCATCGCTACTGCCTTCCATGTACCTTTGCCTTCTTCATAGCCACAAAACTTTTCAAAGTCTTCCATGGTCCATTTTTTATCAGGTATAAAGTAGTTAAGCCCCATACCAAAACATGCCGGAACGCACCGAGTGTTTGAATTTTCTACTATAAATGGAACATTGTACTGAATCACTACTGTATTTTAGCAAACTATATTGCACATCTTACAAGTGCTTAAGTTGAATTTTCATAACTTCAATATTGTGTTTTCTGCCTTTTATTCGCTGGCCTCTTAAATACAATGATATTTGTCATTACCGTGTTTGTTGCGATCATTGCGATAGAGTGTAGCGTTGTTGCTATATTGTAGGATTGTAATGAAAATAGAGTCAGGACATGCCTTAATACATTAGCGCCATACAGTATTGGCGTTTCACTTGCCGGGCGAACCCAGGTCTTTCTAATAGTAGGAGCAAATGCTATAAGATCTATTCCCACGGCAATAACAACCGAAATTGTAGGGTCTTTTGTGATAACCCACGGAATGAGACCAAGTAATGCACCGCCAAGAAAATAATTATCAGTCTTAATGACATTTTTGAAACCGTACCTCAGTGAGAAAACAAAAATACTCAACGTAAAAATCCATGAAACTGCCGTAGGCAATGCTCCAATGCCTGCCCCTTTCGCTATCTGTCCAAATAAGGTTATCCCGGAGACGATTGACCATACAAACCATGTGTATGGATGTGGTGTAACTCTTTTATTGATGGCATCACGAATGTAGGGTATATTTCCGCCAATGGCAACGACCGTAGCAATTATTGCCAAAATTTCCTTCATGGTCGGGATATATCCGGCTTAGTCCTTAGATTAAGACCCAGCCTCGGTTTCCATTTTATTTAAACGGGTGTAGTAGTCAGGGATCTCTTTTAAATGTGCCCAAGCTATCTTTCCTGTTAGGTAAACGTCGCCGTTCGTTACGTTGGTCTCGGGATCATTTGACCCATGCTCAAGTTCTACGGCTAAGCCCATTCTGAATTGTTCGATATCAAACTTCTCGAAATCAATTCCAATTTTATTGCCTATCTCCCGCGCCTCTTCGATTGTGAATTCTTTACTCATAAGATCACTATACGCCCTTTATTGCAGGAACAGCATTTATAGTAGCCGTCACATATGTACTATTGCCTCCCGCTAGTGGACGCACTTCGCAACTATACCGCGGGATTATGTGTCTAGTGTCCGCGTATTGCAGTAGCTTGCTTACGCACGGTCTGTTGCTCGGCATAAGACTTCTGAAGTGCAACCTTAAGAACCTTCATTGCACTTTTTGAAGGTTTTGGAGAGACGACATCGTTGATGTCTACTTTTTTTGTGGTGAATGCATCGAGTAGTTTTTTCATCTTGTCCTTAAAGTATAGCAGCATTTAGTTGCTCGTCTGTAAGAAAATCGGGTAAAAGTTCAAAAAGTTGATCATCAACATTCTCTGTGAGCTTACCAATTTTGTTACGACTATCCTTGATTACTAAACTTATAGTAACATCTTTATGATTATTGCACAACTCCCTTAAATTATCCTGAAGTTTGAAATATGTTTGCTTGAATCCAGTGATTTCAATTGACCTTCTTTCAATAAGTTCTCTGTCTTTAGTGAATTGCCAGGCAATCTCAGGGATTTGGTGAATGTAATAGACCTTCACCTTATAGCCGTGTCTTGACGCGCGCTTCAAATTTTCAATTGCTCCACCCGATGAGAATGTACCATCGAAGACGAAGTTTATTTTATTCTTTATCACTTCGTCGTATATCCTACTTAGGATAATTGACGCACCACCACGAAATTTATCAGCAACTTTAGGATTATAACCTTCTATTAACTGTGCTATCGCATCCATGTCAATCCTAAGCGGTTTAGGATCGAGTCCTTTTATCAGCTCAACTGTAAATTCTGTTTTTCCAGCTCCAGGTAGTCCGGCTGTAAAGATCGCTGCAGGTGTTTCGCTTGCCTGCTGTTCTATATTCCTTATAAATTCTCGGGCGATTGGTTTCTTGTTCTTCTTCGCCCATTCGGTGTGATCCATAGTGTCAGTATACTACTGACCATGCTATACCCGTACGATATCTAGTGGATGCATGGCTCGACTTTATTGTCGATGAGAAACAAGATAATCTTCAATTATCTTTAACTGGGGGATATCAGAATTTCGCATCATATGACGTTTCCATTCAAGTAGCTTCGTAAGACTAATGAATGGTACGTCTTCAACCCACAGCGCATCTTCAAGTAAATCTTCAACTTTCCATTTATAAAATTGTGCACCTATGTCGTAGATCCCGTGTTTCAGTACTGGCTCATCGCCATAGAACTCTTGTTTCCAGCCTTCGTATTTGAATCTGTTAAATATCTCTGGAGTAACAGTAAGGTCAACGTCGTTATCGCCTTGCGCTAGACCGAGCGCAACCATAGTGCTGCTACCTACGACAACAAAACTATTCTTTGGTAGGTTTAATGCTTTGACTGAATCAGTGATTTGCATATGACAAGTATATCAATAATGATTCGAAGTCCGTCCGCTAGGCTCGCCCAATAAAAATAGCAGAGGATATTTACCCCACTTACCTTAGTTCGATATTTGGCTCCGCATAAAGGTCATGGACTTCATGTAAATTTAGTAATCAGTAATGTGCTTATAAAAACTATGTACGTGCCCAATGCTCCATACGCTAAAATCCCCGACCACTTACCCTTCCTCTTTATCGCCCACCGAAAACTTGATCCTGCTAGTAGAAGCCAGCATAAGGCATGTCCATACCTAAGAATTATCTCTTGAAATCCGCTAACGGCCGACACTTCTTCCGGTATGACTTTGAAATAGATTACCGCTACTAATAATGCAACCAGTGAGCTAGTGAAGCCGAGTAACGTATGGTGTTTATCAAAATACCTTTTCACATGTTAATTATATACAAAAGAAATCCAGTAGAGTGAATACTTCCCGGACTTCTTGTCACAAATATACTCTTTGCTCCGCATACGGGTCACGGACTTTTATGCGCAGCGAGTACATATATGAATATAATACAGATTCCGACTATTGTTCCTGGCCAAAGTGTCAACCTCTAACTTTCTGCAACACTTTGTCTTTTCTTTGCGCCGGTAGGCGCATGAGCCGAGCTGCGTAAGCTGCTGGACTCATCTTTAGAGCGGTGTGGATACGCTTGGTGTTGTAGTAGTAGA
>JACCDT010933855.1_pt1 | contig 11991 bp, 18 predicted proteins | sample 7446291 | NCBI WGS metagenome assembly JACCDT01 (sample SAMN15323446, study PRJNA562643) | freshwater metagenome | isolation source: river surface water | place: USA:Blue River Watershed | collected 2017-08-17 | reverse complement strand
CTTCACGAAGCACTTCTCGCTTTGCGTACCGACGAGACAAACGGGGGCAACTTCGTTCATCCCGTCGACGGCTTTGACATCGTCGTCACTCGTGTCGGAACGGGCAAGAAAGACACGAAATACACGATGGTTCCGGCTCGCGACAACAGCCCGATCGCTGACGACGTCGTGATGATGGAAGAAATCCTCGAATCGATGCCTGACCTCGAACAGCAAGCTCGAATGCCAACCGAGGAAGACCTCGCGAAGCTTGCTCCGCGCCGTTCGGCCGCACAAGCTGCACCCCCTCGCGGCCGAGCTGCTTCGGGAGCGGGACAGACGCGCGGTCGGGGTAATGCGAACGCAGTCGATCACGCGATGGATACCGAGGGCAAACCGGCCTGAGCATTGACGGGCAAACCGGGGCGCTCGCTTCCGCAGAGTGAGCGCCTTCGGGCTTACGAGGCACAACGAAGCATCGAACAGCGATTGCGCAGTTCGGGACAGGTCGCGACAAACGAATTGATTTCGTTTGTTCGATGCTTCGTTGTGTTTCTTAGGCGGGCTTTTGACGCGTAGGTGCACAGGGTAAATCATTCATTCATCGAGGAGCTGAACATGGCAGCCAAAGGCGCGACAACAGAGAAGTCGAGTACGAATACGAACGCGGGCACGATCGACGCAGAAGCGAAGACGGGCAAAGAAATCGCCACGGAATTCGGCAATGCGGGAAAGGGTCTCGGGCAAATCGAGGAAGGTGTTGCTCATCTTCGACGCCTACTTTCGCAGCACGAGACCACGGTCGAGGCGGCAGAAGAAGACCGTCGCCGCTTGCACGAGAAGCAGATGTACGATCTCGCGCAGGAGCGGCAGAAGATCAAAGACGATCAAGCCCGCGAGGATGTCGAGCGCGAGGCCGCACATAAGAAACGCGAAGCTGAAATCGCCGAATCCGAAAAAGAGCTTTGCGCCTTGCTCGGAATCAAGCCGAAGACCGGCGAAGACAAACTTCCGACGCGGGCCGAGCTTCGTGACGCCTTCACGAAGAAAATTCAGGATACCGAGAAGGCCGCGGAGGAAAAGGGCAAGAAAGCGGCTGAAGAAAAGGCCGCAAGTGACAAGGCGCTCGAAGAAGCGAAGGGCGCGACGGCGAGTGCATTGCTTACGCAGGAAAACAAGCATCTCAAAGAGCGTGTCACGGCGCTCGAAAAGCAGAATGCTGAACTGCTCGCAAATCAACAAAAGGTCGTTGGCGATATGAAGGACGTCGCTACGGGTGCGTTGAATGCATCGGCCGGCGTTCAAAAGAACGCAAACGAGTCGATGTCTGCCGCCGTGCAAGGCGGCCGAGCTTCCCCGACGCGATGATTCGCAAGGTGCGCCTTCCGCTTCGTGACGGCGCACATGTTTCTATTCCCGCCCAAGATCCGTGCATGTCCCTTCCGAATCCCGACCCGTTTCGGGAAATCAACGGAATCACTTTTTGGTGGCAGAACCTAAGCTGCGCTTTTCGAGCCGATCGGCTCGAAAACGGGCACGGAACGATCGGCGTTTTCAACATCGAAGACGACCTTCAATGCATATTCGCCGAATTGACTGTGCGCATGCCGAAGCCCGTCGAACTCGCGGGTGACGAGCTTCTCGTCGATGCCTATCCTGCGCATCCTGACCCCGACAAGGTCATTCGATTCACGGCGATGCGGCTTCGCATCTTCAGAGCAACGGGCAACTTCGTTGAGCAAACCGAGACGATAAACGGGCACTGGAAACGTCACGAAGCGTCGATCTGGCAATTCGCAACGTGTGACTCGTCGATCGTGATGCGCGACTACAAGTGGCACGGCCGTGCTCCCGGAAGAATCGTCGTAGTCAAACCGGAGGATCGACCTAGACACGTCCGAAGGTATCCTAAACATCGAGGCCACGGAGGCTATCGCGTTTCGTGCCTTGATTGCCGTACAGCGCTCGAACAAGCTCATGAAGATGCTCGCGACGACTGGCGAGCGAAAGATGCCGTAAAACGTCTCGGAGGCTGAAGGAATGACTCGCGCAGCGTTGACATCGCCGCTCTGCAAATGCGGCTGCGGATTGCCCGCTCCGAGACGAGAGAAGGGTGGGTCAGGTCGCGCGTTCAACAAGTACGTTGCGGGGCATTATCACCTCGACACGAGTACCGTTCCGAAATGCGCGTGCGGCTGCGGACGAGACGTGAGTCGCGCAGGTAGGAAATGGCGAAAGTGGGCAAAGGGCTGCCATCTAAGAAAGCACGGCTTTGACGCAAAGGAAGCGAAAATAAACGAGCGCTTACTTCGTGTTTACGGCATCACCCGTGCTGCGTATGAGCAACTGCTGTCGAATCAAGGCGGATCATGCGCGATATGCGGCATTCGATCGCCCGGCAAAGACCGCACGATGTGGTGCGTCGATCATGATCACGATACGGGCGACGTTCGTGGATTGCTTTGCGGCCAGTGTAATGCCGGAATCGGAAACCTTCGTGACGATCCGATTATCATCGAACGTGCTGCTCAATATGTACGAAAAGGAGGCTTCTTTTGACTCGCGTAGCATTCGTGGCGGATTGCCATCTTGGAAATCACAAGCGCTTCGGAGGTCCGGTCGAGTCGTCGCTGAACCGGCGCGCTCGCGAGGGGCTCGACGTGCTTCGTCGTGCCGTTGTCACCGCGCGGCACAAGGGCTGCTCGACGTTCACGGTTGCCGGAGACCTATTCGACTATGACCGACCCGAGCCGCAACTTATCGCGGCAACGCAGCGCGTGTTCGAGCAACGGGGAGGCGAAGATCATCTCGGAATCTGGGCGCTCGTCGGGAATCACGAGCAGGTGAGCAACGCAGAAGGCGATCACGCGATGGGGCCGCTCGAACCCGTCGTCAACGTCGTCGAACAGCCGACCTGGGTGAACATTCCGCCGTCGCACGGGGGTCGACCTATCGTGATGGGGCTCATTCCGTTTCGTCGAGGGAAGGCTTCGGACTGGTTGCCTGAAGCCGTGCGCCAGCTATTCGCTGACGTTCCGCGGGCTCATACGCGCATCCTTGCTCTGCATCTCGGCATATCGGACAGCAAAACGGCTCCCTGGCTTTTATCGGCACCTGACGCGATTGACGTGTGCACCTTGCGCGACATCGTGCGCGAGTCAAACGTGCGCGCTGTCTTCGCGGGAAACTGGCACGATAGGCAAATCTGGCGGTTCGACGACCTGACCGTATTGCAGATCGGTGCACTCGTGCCGACGGGATTTGATAATCCGGGCATGCACGGATTCGGAACACTCGCGATATTCGACGATCGCGCAAGCGATCCTGTGAGCTTTCACGAGATTTCTGGGCCGCGGTACATAAAGGTGACGAAGGCGAGCGAAATACCGCAGTCCGACCAAAACAAGATTTATGCTTCGGTCACAGCGCCTCGAACGGAATTCGGAGCAGTGTCCGCAGACTTCGGTCGAGCGGTCGAATCGGGACGGCTTGTCGCGGCCGAAGTCCTGCCCGACACGAGTGAGAATGCTGCTGCGGCGCGCTCTGCGGCCGACGCCGCAAAGGCTGCGGGTACGCTCGATGAAGCACTATCGAAGTTCGTCGGGGAAATGCACGTTGCAGAGGGTGTGAAACGAGATGACGTGCTCACTCGTTCTCGCAAATACCTCGGAAGGTGAGGGATAAACTATGAAATGGATCATGCGTTTGATTGCGTTTTTTGCTGCTGCGTTCGGGTTCAGGAAAAAGTGGGGTCAAGCCCCGCCGAAGGCGAATGATCGTCGCCCGGTCTGGGAACTCGTCATTGCGGACATGCAATCGCGCGATCAATTCGGTCGCGAGAAGTACGGCGTTCCGCTGCAAGCCTTCAATGGCCGCGATGCGCTGAAGGACATTTACGAAGAGCAGCTCGATCAAGTCGTGTACTTCCGGCAATTGCTTGAAGAGCGCGACGAAGGCGAGCCTCCGAATACACGAGAAATGCCCGCATCGATTCGAGTGAATGCACGGGACCTCGCGCATATCATCTCGGAAAACACGCGTTTGTATGCACGTGTCGACGAGCTTCTCACGGATAACTCGCGCCTTGTCGAGGAACGGCGTGCAGTGCGCGTCGAATCGGGAAATGCACGGCTGCGCGCAATGAACATCGTCGGCGTTGCGGAAGTACCAGTCGAAGTGATTCCGGCAAGGGCACACGAGTATTACGACCGATGCGGTTCGGATCTTTGCGAGGGGACGTGTGCAGTCTGCAATCTAGCCGTTTGCAAAAAGTGCGGTCTTTTCGAGGGGTGCTTGACGACGGACTGCCCGAACGAGAACTCGTACAAATCGCATTCGGATAAGATATACGCAGGCGAGATCGACTTTTTCGACGGAACGTGGGTTGAACAATGCAGCGCGTATTCGCCGCGTGCATTCGACGAAGGTCATCCTTTTCCCGTCACGATTCCGAGGAAGCCGTGAGCTTCTGGAGTGCTCTCAAAGAGGTCACAAGAGCACGCGGAAGGGCGAACGAAGCACGGGCACTCGACGCAGCAAAGAAGTCATCGCACAGGTGGGTGCGCAGCGTTCGTGCGGGAACGCAGGCCGAAGATAGGGAGGGCATTGACATCATTGTTTCGAGTGACGTCGGGGAGCTTTTCATTCAGGTAAAAAGCTCCGTAGCGGGTCGAGACAGGTTCCTCGAAAAGAACCGAAAGAAGCATATCGAAGTCGTCGTCGCAAACTGTACAGACGACGAACTGAAAAAGCGAATAGACGCAGCAATAAATCGTGCACGTGAGCATGTAATCGCAAAACGGAAGAGGTAACGGCGATGATGGAAGACATTTTCCCCGATGAAGTGCGCATATTGACCGGAAAGCCGACGATCGCATTGATTGCAAAGCAATCGATTGACTGGGCCGGCGTTCGTGAAATGGCGAAATGGGTCAAGGAACATCGGCCCGGCTGCTTGCCAGCCGGATATGATCCGGAGGCTGAAGATGAATCCGAAACGTATCCTCCGGAACTTCATTTGCCTCCGGAGATGGCCTTGTTTCCACATGGTGGGCTTCGAGATCCCGGAGGTGACCCGCTCGATCCGAACAATCGCCTGAGCGACAACGAACTGCTTTCTGAGCTTGCGGGCCGCAAATGCTACGACAGCTTCGGAAACGCAGCGGGCCGTCGAACCAACGCCGAATACATTGCAAACATCATGGGCGGCGTTGACAAACTGCCCGACGAAGTCGCATCCGAACTCATTCAGCGCGAGATGCGTAGCGGTGATTCTGCGCCGCTCGTCTCGCGACTTCAGCGTGCGTTTGCGCAGACGATTCGTGAAGAGCGCGATCGTGTGCCTCATGCAAGCGTCCTGTATCACGCGAAAATGACGTTCTTTTTCGCCGGGCTTTCGCGTCGCGTTTCGCAGGAATTGATGCGGAACTACGTCGGCTCCGATCGCGATCATGAGGGCAGCCCGAGTCAAGAATCGACACGATTCACCTTTCACTACGGCACCTTCGTTGCGCCCCCGTACGTCGTCGACAAGCCGGATGCACTCGCGGCATTTCGCGCCTCGTGCGAAGACGGATATGGCAACTACAAGGCATTCATCGCTCGCGAAATCGAAGAGTTCGAGCGCCGGAATCACCGTGCTCCGCGGGGCATGGAGCGCAAGCGCATTCTCGAAGCGTCAATCGGCGTCATGCCCTGGTCTTTCGAGACGTCGTTCATCTGGACGACAAACCCCGGAGCGCTGACGAAGATGCTCATCGAGCGCGACAATCCCGTTGCCGATGCTGAATTCGCGAGATTTGCGCAAGCCTTGAAGCAAGTATGCGTCGCGCATGCGCCAAACCTGTTTCCTCGATTCGTTGCTGAAATGCGAGGCCCGCGCTCGTGAGCGGGCAGGACAACAAGAAATCTGAAGAGCAGGGGCTTCCGTGGCTTGACCTGCTCTTCGTTGTCGTCGCGCTCTTCTCGATCGTGTTCGCTGCGCGATTCGGGTGGGCTTTCGCCGGAAAGCTTCTCGGACAATGAAAACGGTCCTTAATTGGTTCAAGGGCAAGCCTTTTGCGGTCATTCAAGAGTCGCGAGGCGTCGTCGAAATTCGTTGCGATCCCGGCTGCGGCTCGGTGGTCGCATACCGTTTGCTTGAAGCACTAAAAGAAGCGCGCATTGATATGCGCGGCGTCGAAATCGATAACGACATTATGGCGTGCAAAGTGCTTGTCTCCGGGCTCACGCCGGAAAAGCTATTCCGATGAATAGGCAGGAAACAATCGAAGCGTTGCGTACGGCGAAATGGGCGCTTTGCGATCTCGGACAGGTCGATGCAGCAGACATTGCCGAGCAAGCAGAGATCAACCTAGATCACTTCAAAATGACGCCTGAAGTCGCACGCAAGCTTGCCGATTACATCCTGCCTCGCGGCAAACGGGGACGAATTAAGCTCGTGCTCGGCCCGCCGCAGTATGCCCGCGCGATCGCCTTCATTGCAGCCGTTCTTAGGAGTTTTGAAGATGAATGAACCGATCGCAGTTCGTCAGATCGAACTACGCGATTTGATGATTCACGAACACACGACAATCGACTTGCCGGAGCGTGGAATCGTGCTCGTCACGGGGCCGAACGGCTCCGGCAAGTCGAGCCTCATCGAGTGTGTTGCCGTCGCGCTCTGGGGGAAAACCCTTCGAGGGACACCCGCCTGGGTTGACGGTGCGAAGACATCGCTTTCGCGTGCGAAGCTCGCAGACGGGCTGTGCGTCGAGCGTAAGCGGGTGGGCGCACGGGGACGCATCGACCTCGAATTTCGCCGCGAACACGGCGATCAGACAATCCAGCCCGTCTACGAAACGACCTCGAAGGCACAAGACGCGCTCGAAGACATCATCGGCCCGTTCGATGTATGGCGTCGGGGGCACGTCTTTTCGTCGGCCGATGCTGCGCACTTTTCGCTCGCTTCGGATGCGGAAAGGAAACGTTTGCTTGAATCGATGCTAGGCATCGACAACTTCGATCACGCGCTCGAAGAGTGCAGAGCAGATCTTCGAGAAGCATCTTCGGCGTGCGTGAACTGTCGAAGCACGATCAGCCTGACCGAAGCGAAGTTGGAATCCGAACGCCAGCGTCTTGCTGACGCAGAAAAGCACCTTGCAAGCGTTTCCGAACCATCCGCCGTTGGTGTCGGTTATGCCGCGCTCGGAAGCCTCACGGCGCTCGATAAGGACATCGCAGACACACGGCAAGCGATTCAAAAAGCGCAACATCGCCTTCGGCTTGCGGATCGTGCTGGCGTTCAGCATGAGGCTGAAGCAAATCAATGCGATACAACGCTCGGCAAACTACACGATTCGACCTGCCCGACGTGCTCGCAGGTGATTCCGCCCGAGCTTCGAGAGCAGTTGCGCATTCAGGCATCGGCTGCGCGGGGACGGGCATCGGCTGCGCGGGAAGCGGCTCGTGCCTCATGTGCAGGGGTTCAGGATGAGATTGCCGACCTCGAAGGCGAGCTTGCGGAGCTTCAGGCGCAGCGTTCTCGCCTTTCCGAAGCTCAGACGCGTGAGCGTCTTGCAAACGCGGCACGCAAGGAACGCGAAAAGCGTATCGAGCAGGCGCGAAAAACGGTTGACGAAGCACGGGTACGCATCGCGGAACTCGAAGCAAATCTCAGGGATGCACGAGCTAACTATGCCGCTCAAATTGTCGAAGTCGATACGTTGACCGCGGTCGAGTCGGTGCTCGGATTGCGGGGAGTTCGAGCGAACATCCTGTCGCGTGCTCTCGGAGGGCTCGACATGGTCGCGAATTCGTGGCTCATGCGGCTCGGGCTTTCCGGGCTTTCTGCTCGACTGCGCTCGTACTCCGAAAAGAAATCGGGCGGTGTCACGGACGCGATTTCCATCGAAGTCTTAGGCGCAGGCGGGGGTCACGGATACAAGGCGGCGAGCGCAGGGGAACGTCGACGAATAGACCTCGCGCTCATGCTCGCGATTGCTGAAATCGCGGCTGCTGCGCAGGGTCGCCAGGTCGGAACGCTCTTCTTCGACGAAACGTTTGACCATCTCGACGTTGCAGGGGTGCAAGCCTTGCTCGCTGCTCTCGACGACCTCTCTCGCGAACGCTGCGTCGTTGTCATCACACATTCCGACATCCTTGCACGAGCGGTGCGGCCAGTTCGACGGATCGAGCTTGCCGACGGGCTCGTGATTACCGACGGCGATGTCGAGGGCGCGCGGGTTACGGACACGGTTCGACGTCTTCAGGACGCAAGTTCGGAGTAAACGACCAAGATTTGCGTATGAGCAGTCTCGTTTCGGCCGACGACCTCGTTCGATCTCTCCTGAAATACCTCAATCAACCTGCGTTTTTTCGGCAAGTTTCCGAGGAAATCATCGGGCTCGGTCCCGAAGACTTCGACGCGCTCGCGACGTGTCGGCAGCTCGGAGGCGAAAAAGCCGTTGCCGAGCGCCTTCGTGCGACGATCGGCGACAAATTCCCTGAAGGGTTTTTCTTTCCGGATATCTGGGTTCGCATCCCCCCGAAAAGCCCTCGCATGACGCATAATCTCTGCGGACGCGTGTACAATCGCGGGCAGTGGTATTCGATCACGAAGGAAAGCGACGAAGCTCTTGCCGTCATGAATGAGCCGTTGCATGACGGACAGCCGGACGGGCCGCGCTTGTTCGAGGTCAAGAAAACGCCTCCGAAAGGGCTCGAACCGTGAATCGCACGGCCATAACGGTTCCGGATGGTTTCGTTTTCGCGCCGGAAGGGTTTTTCGACGAGTTCGCGCTCATATTCGGGAAAGCACTCGAATCGAAGAAGGCGAGTACGCAGCGTCGTGCGCACAAATTGCTGCGTAAAAAGCGATCTCTTGTCGGATCACTTTGCAGCCTATACGGTGCACGACTCATCGGTACAAATCACGAATTGGTTATTCCGAAGCACGTCTTCGGCGCGTATAACTTCGTGAAGGGCCTTCAACGACAGACGGACCTCGGAGAGGGCGCAGTGAACATGCACGAACTAGACTCGTGTGTTGCTGCGGCAAAGGCCCATAGAAATCGCGATTTTACCGCCGTGATGGAGACGACTTACGCCCTAGGCGGCAAACGCGCAGTGCGGGAGCTTTTAGGTGCGAAAGTAGGAAAGTAATGAAGCCGTCACGTCGAAAGCTGATATCGCTCGGATATGTCGAAATCCCGCAGGGAATCAACTACGCGTATCAGGAAAAACTTCGTGCGTTGAAGAGGTCAGGTGTGAAGGACGCGCATAGGGCTGCGAAAGACGCCTTTTCGTCGCTCTACGGAATGCGTGAATCGGGCGGGGCGATCGGTCGCTTCGTTCCGCGAACTGTCGCGGATACCTACGACATCGTGCACAAGCTGCTGAAATTCGATGCGCGCTTCTCCGAATCAAACCCGTGCGCGCTCTCGGCCGCAGCATGCTCTTTACGGAATTCAGAGTTTGCCGCCGCGTTGAAAACCGTCTACGCTCTCGGCGGAAAGACAGCGGTTTTGACCTTCGTACTGGAGAACAAACGTGACTACGATGCTTCCTGCGCCGGGTGACCCGAACGCGGCATACTTCTTCGATTTGCAGGGCTTGCTTTACCCTTTCTGGTCAACGCAAGCCCCCTGGGCCGCTCGAAAGTTCATCGAGTTCGTCCGTGTAATCATGCGCGAGCGGAAGCCTGCTTTTGCCGCATTTGCGGCGGACCTTCCGTTTCCTACTTTTCGGCACGACCTCGCGCTGCGGCATTTCGGGGCCGATAGGCTCTTCAAGGGCGATCGGAAGCAGCTCGATCCAGTAAAGAAAGCGCAGCTCCTAGAGCAGCTTCGCATCGCTGAAGAGCTGCTCGCGGACGTCTTCGGAATTTCCACGTTTAAGCATCGCGGCGCGGAAGCCGACGACATCGTCGCCACGTTCGTTAATCGTGCACGAGCGCAAGGCATGAAAGTCGTATTCGTTGCGCACGACCGCGACCTCATGCAGCTTGTCGACGAGCCGAACGTCGTGATGTGGGACGGCCGAGAACGCATCACCGGACGCGCAGGGGTTATGAAGTCGCTCGGAGTCAATCCCGAGCAGGTCGTCGACTACTTCGCTATTGCGGGCGGGAAGAACAACATTCCTGGCGTGTACGGGCTCGGGGAGAAGGCCGCAGTCGAGATCCTTCGGGCATACGGGACGCTCGAAAAGGCGATTGCAGCAGCCGAGAAAAGCGCCTTTTCGGTTCCGACCTTGAATCAAGGCATGCATAAGAAGTTCGCTGCGGGACTCAAAGACGCACGAGCGTCGGCCGAACTCGCACGACTCGACCGGAAGTTGCCTCTCGCATTCGACGACGTCGAAGCCCTGCGTATCCCTCCGTTTGCGGACTGGGATTGACCAAGTATTCATTCGGAGGCTACGATGCGAATCAAATCCGTGAAATGGGGCCGAACGAAGCGAAATAAGGATGGCAGCTACAACAAGGCCGAAATCGAGGTCGAAATCGGCGCCGGAGAATCGTACGAGGAAGGGCTTTCCGTCGCGCAGGCGGCTGTCGATCTCGCACTCGGAGACGCTCCGACGGAAGCCGACGTTTCTCGTGCAAGGGCTGTCATTGCGGCATCTGAAGCGATCAAGAAACTGCCGAAGAGGGGGTGATGCCTTCCCGCAAGGCAAAACCGATCATCCTCGGAACGTCGCGACGCGCAGGTTTGTCCGGCTTTTACTACGTAATCGTGCCGGACTGCGCAGCGGGTAAAAGAAACCGCTATACCCTCTATCGAATCCCGAATAGCCCGAGTAAGAAAATACGCATACTAGGGCGCGAACTTCCGTACCGCCTATGCGTGAAAATCGCAAAAGGTAAACGTCGATGAACACACGTGCAATCGTCGTTCCTGCGGCGTTCTCAGACGATGCGACTGCTCGTCTTGTCGATAACTTCGGTCAAGCGGAAATTCGCAAGGCAGAAGAGCATCGACAACGGCTGCGCGCAAAAGACTGGGATGCATGCACGCCCGGCTTCCTATTTCCCGTTCAGCGATTCGATTTCGACTCGGGTGCGCTCGGAAAGGAAGACGGGCTCGTGCGCATCGGGCTTATCGAGCACGTCGTACAGCGGGCGATTCATATTTCTGATGGTCTTCGCGTAAGACAAACGCATTACATCACATCCGTCGAGATATGGACGCCGAAGTGGGTTATTGCAGTCGTTCGAGCGACGTACAAGCTCACGTGGAGATCTCGACGGTATCTTGTGCGAAAGATAGCGAAGGACAAAACGCGGCAGGAAGCAATCATGTCCGTTTTCAACCTAGCCGGTGATGCGGCTGTTGCCGACATGCTTCGGAGGCATTCTTGACAGACGGAACCCTATCGCCGAAACAAGCTGAAGAGTTCATTCGCCTCGTGATCGGAATGCCGCGAGGTGGGACGTCGTCGCTCGTAGAGGGTCTCGGAGATGCGAAGGGGCTGTTCGATATCGGCCGCATTCCGCCGCCTGGTTTTCTGAAGCACCTACGGCGCAATGGCTTTCGTGTTATCAAGCAACGACGTGGCGGGTATGCGCATCACGCGACGAGTTTCGTAGAGGCATTCGTTTGCATTTTGAATGCGCTTGAACTGTCGCGAGATGAGCTTTTCGAGGCCGTCCGTGTTGCCGCTGCGAATCCTGAGTTTCGTGAAGCCGTATATACTGTCGGCATCCTAGGCCGCGCAGAAGATACGGCCGCCTTCGTTCGAGCCACCCTCGCGAATCCTGGCCCGTGCCCGAATAACGCATCAGCAACGACGGAGGCTGCAACGCCATCCCGAAAGAGGCGAGGCAAGCGGTGACGGCGTCTGAGCTGCGCAAAGGGCTGGCCGTGTGTCCGCTCTGCGGCAAGACGATTCTTGACCGACGTCTTGAAACGCACGGGGACACGCCCGAATGTCTGGTTGTTCGTGTTGCGAAGCGGTATGCGAATCGAGGCTGGATACGAGCCGGGCAGCACGCAAGCGTCATTCAGCGCGCGAACTTGCCTATCGAGCGTG
>JACCDT010402087.1_pt1 | contig 12001 bp, 7 predicted proteins | sample 7446291 | NCBI WGS metagenome assembly JACCDT01 (sample SAMN15323446, study PRJNA562643) | freshwater metagenome | isolation source: river surface water | place: USA:Blue River Watershed | collected 2017-08-17 | reverse complement strand
CCTTTTTCAACTCCGATGGCATCCCAAATTTCAAAGGGACCATTTTCCCAACCAAAGCCAGCTTTCATGGCATCGTCAATTGTATAGAATGCATCCGATATTTCAGGAATTCTATTTGAACAATATTGAAACATGGCTGCGAAATTTTTTCTATAGAAATCTCCTGCTTTATCTTTTCCAGTTATTAAAATTTTAAAACGATCAATAGGTTTGTCAATTGATTTTGTCAATTCTAAAGTTGCAAAAGAGGCCTTTTTATTTGGTCTATAATTTAAAGTGTTTAAATCAAGTGTTAGAATTTCTTTGCCTTCTTTTTTGTAGAAACCTTGCCCTGTTTTACTACCCAACCATTTGTTTTCCATCATTTTAGATACAAATTCGGGAAGTTGAAATAAATCATGGGCTTCGTCTGTTGGGCAGTTTTCATAGATTCCATTAGCAACATGTACTAAAGTATCCAATCCAACCACATCAACTGTTCTAAAAGTAGCCGATTTAGGACGTCCAATAACTGGTCCGGTTAATTTATCGACTTCTTCAACGGATAACCCCATTTCTACTACTTGATGAAATAGGCTTTGAATTCCAAATATACCGATTCTGTTTCCAATAAATGCTGGCGTATCTTTTGCAACGACAGACGTTTTTCCAAGAAATTTTTCTCCGTATACTTTTAAGAAATCCACTACTTCATTAGACGTTTGGGGTCCTGGAATGATTTCAAATAATTTTAAGTAACGAGCAGGGTTGAAAAAGTGTGTTCCACAGAAATGTTGTTGGAAATCGTTGCTTCTTCCTTCACTCATAAAATGAATTGGTATTCCTGAAGTATTTGAAGTAACTAAAGTTCCCGGCTTTCTGTAGGTATCAATTTGTTCGAATACTATTTTTTTAATATCTAAACGTTCAACTACAACTTCAATGATCCAATCACAATTCGCGATTTTAGGCATATCATCTGAAGTATTTCCAGTAGTTATTCTAGTGGCAAAACGCTGCTGGTAAATAGGAGATGGTTTCGATTTTAAGGCAGTTGCCAAATGATCATTTACCACTCGGTTTCTAACTGATTTTGAGGATAAATTGAGTCCTTTTTTTTCTTCAGCTTCGGTCAATTCGGTCGGTGCTACATCTAGCAAGAGCACTTCAACTCCTATATTAGCAAAATGACATGCAATGCCACTTCCCATTATACCCGAACCAATTACCGCAACTTTTTTGATATTTCGTTTCATCAGGAGATTGGGTTTATTTTTCTTTGAATATTTTTTTGTCGGCAATTAACTGGTTTATGATTTCAGCAACTGCTATAAAATTTTTGAGTTGTTCTTCTGTAGTATGTTTTTTGATGATTTCATTGAATTGCAATACAGTGTTTTTAGAAAGCTCTCTTTTTTCTTTACCTTCTTCTGTAAGGTAGAGCAGTACACCTCTGCCGTCAGATGGATTCTTTTTTTTGCTGATAAGTTCTCGTTCTTCCAACATTTTTAACGTACGTGTAAGACTTGTAGCTTCCATACCCATTTTCGGACCTAAAGAAGTGGAAGGCGTCCCTTTTTCTTTATCGATACTCAATAATGTATAGCCAGTGGCCATAGTGGCACCATATTTAGAAGCTTCTTCATTATACATGCGCGCAATGGCTTGCCAAGTTGATTTAATGATATAGTCTATCGTTTGATCTTTCATACTTTAAAACATTCTATTTACAAATATAATTAAAAAATACTATGCACGCATAGTATTTAGAATAATTAACAAAATTTTTATATAAAAAAAACTCCCTAAGGAGTTTTAATAGTGTTAGTTATAAATTTTAGCATACAACTCTTTGTATTTCTCAACAATAATCTTACGCTTCAATTTCATAGTAGGAGTAAGGTGGCCGCCTTCAATTGACCAAATATCTGATGTTAGTTCAAAGCGTTTCACTTTTTCCCAATTGCCAAAGCGTTCGTTAATAGCGTCCACTTCTTTTTGGATGCGTTTGATAACCACATCATTTTTGATGATTTCTTCAGGAGTTGCTCCAAGATTGATTCCTTTTCGGTGTGACCATTCGGCTAAAAATTCAAAACTTGGTTGAATAAATGCGGCAGGCATTTTTTCACCATCACCAATTACCATGATTTGTTCAATAAAACGCGATTGTTTGAAATGATTTTCTAACATTTGTGGCGCTATGTATTTACCCCCAGATGTTTTGAACATTTCTTTTTTACGGTCGGTAATTTTTAAGAAACCATCTGCATCGAATTCGCCAATGTCACCCGTATGAAAATAACCATCTTTAATTACTTCGTTCGTTTGGGCTTCATCTTTATAGTATCCAATCATTACGTTAGAACCTTGGCATAATATTTCTCCATCTTCGGCAATTTTTACAGTAACACCATCCAATACTGTACCAACAGAGCCTACTCTAAAGCCTTTGTTTCTCATATCATTTACAGAGATCACAGGCGACGTTTCAGTTAGACCATATCCTTCCATAACAGGAATTCCTGCGGCACAAAATACTTTCGATAAACGCGTTTGTAATGCAGCACTTCCACAAACTAATAATTCTAATTCGCCACCCAAACCTTCTTGCCATTTCGAAAAAATAAGTTTGCGCGCAATTTTAAGTTTGAATTCATACCAAGCGCCATTTTCTCCATAAGGTTTGTAGTCCATTCCTAAATCTAAGGCCCAGAAGAATAAACGTTTCTTGATTCCGGTTAAATCGGCACCCTTTGCATAAATTTTGTCATAGACCTTTTCTAAAAGGCGAGGAACAACCGACATTACATGTGGATGCACTTCTTTCAAATTATCTGATATTTTTTCAATGCTTTCTGCAAAATAAATGGAAATTCCATAATATTGATACAAATAGGTCAGCATTCGTTCGAAAATATGACAAATTGGTAGAAAACTCAACGCACGAGTATCTCCAGGACGAAGGGGAACTCTTGGTGCGCTCATTAACACATCGGAAACGATATTTTGATGCGTTAGCATTACGCCTTTTGGTCTTCCCGTTGTTCCGGAGGTATAAATGATAGTAGCCAAATCTGTAGTTGAGACATTATTTTTACGATCTTCTACCACATCTTGATTAGAGGTGTCTGCGCCTAATTCAAGTACTTCGGTCCAGCTTTTACATCCTTCAATAGTGTTATAGGAAAAAATTTCCTTTAGATTGGGTAAGTTCTTTTGAACAGCAATTAATTTATCATAAACTTCTTGATCTGATACAAAACAATAGCTAGACTCTGAGTGATTCAAAATGTATTCGTAGTCCTCAGATGAAATTGTTGGATAGATTGGCACAGTTTGAGCACCAGTTTGCAATGCGCCAATATCGGTCATGTGCCATTCGGTTCTATTTGTAGATGAAATGATAGCAATTTTATCATTTTTATTTACTCCTAATCGAAGTAACCCTCTTGATAGTGCATTGGCTTTGTCGAGGTATTCTTGTGTAGAAGTTTTGATCCATTCACCATCATATTTGGTTACTAAGGCATCGGGTAAATTATATTTTTCTAATTGGAAATAGGGAAAGTCGAATAAACGCGTAATATTTGTCATAAATCACAATTTATATTTCTTGCAAATTATAAAAATAAATTCAATTGAGCAATTTAGATTTATTTATATTTTGAATAAATTAATCTTATGGTTTAAAACTGGTTTTCTAGTCATTAATTACTTGTGAGAGGGTAATAAAACAAATAGATAAAATGGCTAGTAAGATTCCAAAATAATTCCATTTTGAAAGTTTTTCTTTGAAGAGAATTGTACCTGCTAAGCTGCCTAATATAATAACTCCCATATTCATTGAGGCAAATACGGTAGTAGGTTGATCAGCTAGTGCTTTATGTGCTTTTAAATAGCATAATATGTTACCAAAATTGAGGAGTCCAATACCAATTCCCCAAAAACAATTTTTCCATTGTATTTTGTCATTTAGGAATATGCTTCGGAAAATTAAAAATACTACAGTAATAAGTAGTGCTCCTAAAAAAATAAAAAATAAAGCAGTAGTAAAAGGCATTTGAAGGGAACTGCTTACTTTTTTGAATAAAGTGTCGATGCAACCAAATCCCAATAAAACCAATATAGGATAGTGCCAATTAGTGCCTTGTTGATTTGCTTCTGTTTTTTTATTTAGCGTAAAAAATATTGCAGAAAAACCAATTAAAATTCCTGCAATTTTTAAAGTTGAAAAGCTTTCGTCAAAAATAAAAAAAGCTGCTAAAATAGGGATGAACAATGACAAACGTTGGGCCACATCTGTTTTTACAATACCAACCTGTTGAATGGATATATTTTGAATAAAGAAAACTAGTGGTAATAATATTGAAAGACTAAGCAATAAATAAATTGAGGAGTTGTTGGGGGCTGATGCTAATTTGGGTTGGTTTATAAAGTAAGCCAAGAATAGCGCTGTGAGGTAATTCCAACCTATAATTTCAACGATATTCAACGCATATCGTTTGGTGATTTTGAGGAGTATACCCACAGAAACACTACAAAAAATACTGATGACTAAATACCACATCCTTAAACGTTAATTTCGGAACCGTTTCCAAATACACACTCACTTAAAAAAAAACAATAGTTATAAATAAAAATACGATCATTTCCATAACAATCATTACACTAAACAATAAAATTCTAATGGCCACAATTGTTGCAATAATTTCCACTAACTTCTTGGTTACAATTTAAACATTTATGGGGTGTATTCATTTTTTGCATTTTTGATATACAATAGTACAAAAAAATCAGCCTTCAATAGACTGATTTTTTATAATTATTTCTGTTGTTCAATCCAGTTTCTGGCATTCACAAATGCTTCTAGCCAAGGTGAAACTTCGTCTTTTTGACCTCTGTCTGGATAATGTGCCCAATTCCATGGAAATGTAGAACGCTCAATGTGAGGCATCATGACCAAATGCCTACCCGTTGTATCACACAACATTGCCGTATTGTAATCAGAACCATTTGGATTTGCCGGATAGCTTTCGTAGCCATATTTGGCTACTATATTATAATTGGTTTCGGGTTCAGGTAAGTTGAATTTTCCTTCGCCATGTGATATCCATACTCCAAGAGTTGCTCCTTCTAAACTAGACAGCATGATGGAATTATTTTTTTGAATGGTTACCGATGTGAAACCACTTTCGTGTTTTTGCGAATCGTTATGCTTCATTTTACCGTGGACTTTATGTTCGGGATGAATCAATTCTAACTCCATCATCAATTGGCAACCGTTGCAAATTCCTACAGAAAGGGTGTCGTTTCTTTTGAAGAAGTTACGAAGTGCCAAATTGGCTTTCTCATTGTACAAGAACGCACCGGCCCAACCCTTTGCAGAACCCAACACGTCTGAATTAGAGAAACCTCCTACGGCTCCAATAAATTGAATATCTTCTAAGGTTTCACGTCCCGAAATTAAATCAGTCATGTGTACATCTTTTACATCAAATCCAGCCAAGTACATAGCGTTGGCCATTTCACGTTCGGAGTTACTTCCTTTTTCACGAATAATTGCAGCCTTGGGTCTGGTACCAGAAGGAATTACAGGTAATTTGCCATCAAATTGTGATGGAAATGTATAGTGCAAAGGTTGATGTCCTAAATTGTTGAATCGTTCTTTGGCTTTGTTGTTTTTTGTTTGTTTTTGATCCAACAAGTAAGATGTTTCGAACCAAGTTTTTCGACTTTCTGCAACAGAAAAGTGGAATGTATCTTCAAAATTAGTTATAGAAATCACATCGCCTTCTGTCACCGATCCGATGTTGAAAATTTCTATTCCATTGGATTGGAAAATAGTTTCAACAGCCGCATCAGCTTGAAAAACCACCCCAATATTTTCGTGGAATAAAGTTTTAACGGTATTCATTTCGCCTAAAACAGTTAAGTCGTATGTGGCTCCTAATCCAACTTCTGCAAAGGATAATTCCAATAAAGTTGTTATTAATCCGCCACTACCAATGTCGTGTCCGGCTTTAATTTTTCGTTCTTTAATTAACACTTGTAAGGTGTTGAACGCTTTTTTAAAAAATGCAGCATCTTTTATAGTTGGGGTTTCGTTTCCTACTTTACTTTGTGTTTGATAGAAGGATGAACCGCCCAATTTGAATGTGTCTTGTGAAAGGTTGATGTAGTAAATAGTTCCACCCTCACGTTGTAATACAGGTTCTACTACTTTGGTAATGTTGGAACAATTTCCAGCTGCCGAAATAATAACTGTTCCTGGAGCTATTACTTCGTCCTTTGGATATTTTTGTTTCATGGAAAGCGAATCTTTTCCGGTTGGAATATTGATTCCCAATTCGATAGCGAAATCCGAACATCCTTTAACTGCTTCATACAAACGGGCATCTTCGCCTTCGTTTTTACAAGCCCACATCCAGTTGGCAGATAATGAAACCGAAGCCAAACCATCTTTTAAGGGAGCCCAAACAATATTGGAAAGGGCTTCGGCAATGGCATTTCTACTTCCAGCAACCGGATCAATCAAAGCTGCAATTGGTGCATGACCAATAGAAGTTGCAATACCTTCTTTTCCTTTATAATCCAAAGCCATTACTCCAACATTATTCAAAGGTAACTGTAACGGACCTGCACATTGTTGTTTGGCTACTTTTCCACCCACACAACGGTCTACTTTATTCGTCAACCAATCTTTACAAGCAACCGCTTCTAGTCGCAATACTTGATTTAAATAAGTTGGAATTTTATCGGTACGATAAGTTGGATTGCTATAATTTCTAGTTACAGTAGCATCAGTCATGATGGTTTTTGGAGAACTACCGAAGAAGTCTTCTAGAGCATAATCCATTGGTTTTAAACCAGTAGATTTGGATTCAAATGTAAAACGATGATCGTTGGTTACATCACCTACTTCATACATGGGCGAACGCTCTCTATCGGCTATACGTTGAAGGGTATCCATTTCTTTTTGACCGATAACCAATCCCATACGTTCTTGTGATTCGTTACCAATGATTTCTTTGGCTGAAAGGGTAGGGTCGCCCACTGGTAATTTGTCCAAGTCAATTAAACCACCTGTTTCTTCAACCAATTCCGACAAACAGTTCAAGTGTCCACCAGCTCCGTGATCATGAATTGATACGATAGGGTTGTTGTCGCTTTCTACTAAACCACGAATGGCATTGGCTGCTCGTTTTTGCATTTCTGGATTGGAACGCTGAATGGCATTCAATTCAATTCCAGATCCAAAAGCACCCGTATCTGCTGAAGAAACGGCTGCGCCCCCCATACCAATTCTGTAATTTTCTCCACCAAGAATTACAATTTTATCACCCGCTGTAGGTTTCTTTTTGATGGCTTGATCTAGTTTTCCATAGCCAATTCCACCCGCTTGCATGATGACTTTGTCATAACCTAATTTTCGAGCGGCTTCTTCGTGTTCAAAAGTTAATATAGATCCCGTAATTAGAGGTTGACCAAATTTGTTTCCAAAATCAGAAGCACCGTTAGATGCTTTGATCAATATATCCATCGGTGTTTGGTACAACCAAGGTCGGGCTTCCATATCATTTTCCCATTCATGATTGGCTTCTAGGCGCGAATAAGAGGTCATGTAGACCGCTGTTCCTGCGAGTGGCAGCGAACCTTGGCCTCCTGCTAAACGGTCACGTATTTCTCCTCCCGAACCAGTAGCAGCCCCATTAAAAGGTTCTACGGTAGTAGGAAAGTTATGGGTTTCTGCTTTTAATGAAAGTACCGAATCAAAGGTTTTTTCTTCGTAAAAATCTGGTTTGTCGGCACTCTTAGGAGCAAATTGAGTTACTTTTGGCCCTTTTACAAAAGCCACATTGTCTTTATAAGCCGAAACTATATCATTAGGATGAGTTTCGGAAGTTTTTTTGATTAATTTGAATAAAGATGTAGGCTGTTCTTGTCCGTCGATTACAAAAGTACCGTTGAAAATTTTGTGACGGCAGTGTTCTGAATTGGCTTGTGAGAAGGCGAAAATTTCAGAATCCGTCAATTTTCTTTCTAATTTGTTGGAAAGTGTATTTAAATAGTCAACTTCTTCCGGACTCAAAGCCAAGCCTTCTGTTGTATTATAGGCGGCAATATCATCGATTTCTAAAATGGGTTCGGGTTGTAAGTTGATGGTGTAAATATTTTGATCTAATTCCGAATATTTTTGAAACAACATCGGATCAAAATCTGAAAAATCAGCGGCTACTTTTAAAAATTCTTCGATACGAATAATCTTTGTAATTCCCATGTTCTGGGTAATTTCAACTGCATTGGTACTCCAAGGAGTGATCATTGCCGCGCGAGGTCCAACAAAAAAATCCGCTAATACGGATTTTTCGATTTTATGTGCATTGCCAAAAAGCCAATTTAATTTGTTACAATCTTCTGATGAAAGTTCGTTTTGCGTTTGAACGGCAAAAACAGTGTTGGATTGGTTTCCGAAGAAATGAATCATTGTGTAGTTATTTTAAACCTTTTGTGTTCATCAATGTGATTCTAAAAGGTATGTTGTTGTTGATCTTGCAAATTTATTTGAATTGTTTGAAGTAACAAAATTATAGGCCTACGAAATACAAAAAAATTAATCGATGGTAGTCCAATTGTAAGCACCTATATCTGTAGCTCCCGTTCTGGGTTGATTTAGTAAGTCATTAAAGGTAGAATATTGTGGCTTAGCGGTTCCTTTTGCAGCTGAATTTTGACTGATAATAAGTTTGTTATTTAACGGGTCTTTAAATGCAGGTTTGTGAATTGTACTATTCGTAGCAATAAGGCATGAGGTGTATAAATTGGTATTAGAAAATTGGTACAAATTATTGGATGACAAAGTGTTACCGTAATCAAAAAATTTAATCAAACAATGGTCAAAATTATAATTGAATGCTGAAGTTGTACCTTTTTTTTGTAAGTTGATGCCAAGATTACTCGATCCATAAATAATGCAATTTTTGAAGTTTGCTTTGATGAGCGGTTCGATCGTATATCCGGATTCTGTTTTAATAAAATCATCTAAGGCAACTGCTGTTTGATTGGGTCTTGACCAATAATTGGCAAAGGTACAGTGAATGAATTCATAACTACCGCCAAAACTCCCCGCAAACGAAGCTTGACCACAATTGTTTATCACTAAATTACGCCCTTCCATATTTCCGGTACGGGCTAAAATGCCCACATTGGAACAATTGTAAATCTGTGTGTTTTTTAAATCTAATGTTGGAGTAGGTGTGCCGTCATTTCCTGAGACCAATAGTCCAACTGTTGCATTCTTTAGTGTTAAATATTGGATTTGATTGTTAGTGCTACCTTGTGTAAACCACACGGTACCCCATTGGCCTGGAACATTGGCAAAATCAGGTTCCAATCGATCGCTTTCAAAGATTACTTCGTTTTCCAATGCATCGGTAGTAGAGGGGCTCCCTTGCACATGTAACGAGGCATTATTGGCAACTATTAATCCCGATTCGGCATGAAAGTGAACTCTTGCACCAGGATCTACCACTAGGGTTTTAGTGCTGGGTATTGCGGCATATCCATAGATCACATAAGGTTTGGTATTTGTCCAATGCAATTCATTCCCGTTAACGGCATCATTCTCATCCAAATAAAATCCATAGATAGCATCTTCTCCTATGGGTAAAGTTTCAGTAGTGCCGTCGGAAAATTTTTGAGGATATAAAAAAATGGCATCTTGAATTAAAGTAACCAATTCCACTTTTTGTGTTCGAGTTCCTTCACCAAATAAAATTTGGTCAGTATACAGAAAATCAGTAGTGTTAGCATCTATTACATCAGCAGTTACTTCAATAAAAATAAACATACTGTCTTTGGCCAAAAGTTCAACATTTTCAAATGTTTTTCCTGGCACACCATCAACCATCAATCGATATTTGGATGCATTGCCTTTGCCAAGAGCGACCCTAGGAATGGATATGTTTTTATTACTTTTGTTGTATACTTTTAAGGTGTAGGTACTTGAACCGATATTGGTAAATACAGTATCTAAATAGACTGTATCTTTTGAAAAACGTAGACTTCCTGTTGCCGATTCAAAATCAAAATCATTGCGGCAAGAGGTTAAAGCCAAAGAAAATCCTAGGATTAATAGTAATACTAAACGATACATGTATTGCGATTTTTTGTAAAAGTACTTATTAATTTGAAATTGTAAAAGTTAATCAATGCAAATGCACGCCACTAAAACGAAAATTATTCTCTTTTATTCTCGTAATTATGATTAATTTTACAAAAAAAAGAACCACTATGTTTGATAGAGATACCATGTTGCAATTGTGCAACGAATGGAGTAAAAATACCTTGATGAATACGTTGGATATTGTTTACACCGATGCGGGTGAAGATTTTCTAACCGCTACTATGCCAGTCAATCCTAGAGTGCATCAACCTATGGGGTTATTGCATGGTGGGGCTACCGTGGCGTTAGCAGAAAGTGTTGGAAGTGCTGCATCCTTGATGTTTGTAAATCCGGAAAAACAAGAAGTTCGTGGTATTGAAATTTCGGCCAACCATTTAAAAAGCAAGCGTGAAGGTATGGTGACTGCTACGGCAAAAATCATTCACAAAGGGGCGAGTATTCATTTGTGGGAAATTCGAATCGTGGATGAAAAAGGAGCATTAATCTCACTTTGTAAATTAACCAATATGGTCTTATCTAGAAGACAATAATGTCAGTTTTTAATACCTTACAGTCGCTAATTTCCGATCAGAAGCCTTTTGTTTGCTACTTTAAGCCAAATGAAATGCGTTGGCAATTAGGGGTGCAATCAACAGATGATGTGCATCTTTTTATAGGCCAAAGTGGATTTGTATTTATGCCTTTTGATAGTGGTGATCCTGTGGTTATTCCTTTTGATGCGGCTCATTTTTCATATGGAATACTGGATGCTTATGAAGAATGTACTTTCACTGAATGTCAAACGGCCACCGATCAAAAAGAAACTTTTGAAAAATTAGTTGCTACAGGAATTGCTACAATAAATGAAGGTATATTGGATAAAGTAGTGTTGTCACGAAAACTAACGATTCCAGGGCATTTTTCTATTTTAGCTTCTTTTAAAAATATAATTAATACCTATCCCACAGCTTTTCGGTATTTGTTTTTTCATCCGAAAATAGGGGTATGGTTGGGTGCATCACCCGAACAATTGGTTCAAATTAAGAAGGATCAATTTGAAACGGTAGCTTTGGCAGGCACCAAATTAGTTTCCGACGCCGTAGATTGGACTCCTAAAGAAATGACCGAGCAAAAAATAGTGACCGATTATATAGTTTCAAAAATTAGTGCTCGGACAAAAAATATAGCTGTTTCAGAACCACAAACCATACAGGCAGGAAATTTGGCGCATTTAAAGTCGGTTATCACAGGCCAATTGACCGCTGATTTCTCAGCACTTGACTTGATTACTACCTTGCATCCAACACCGGCCGTTTGTGGGCTACCAAAAGCAACGGCTACAGCGTTCATTTTAGAAAATGAAAACTACAATAGAAGTTATTATTCCGGTTTTTTGGGTGAATATAATTCCCAAGATGCTACCGATTTATTTGTAAATTTGCGCTGCATGCAGTGGGAAAAGGGAGTAGTTCATGTATATGTAGGTTGTGGCATTACGGCTGATAGTGATCCCAAACTCGAATACATCGAAACGGAAAACAAATCCATGACCATGCGAAATGTTTTAGTAAAAATTAATAATAATAAGCTGTGAAATTAGATATACTCGCTTTTGGAGCTCATCCCGATGATGTAGAATTGGGTTGTAGTGGTACGTTGGCCAAAGAAGTAGCTTTGGGCAAGCAAGTCGGTATTATTGACTTGACTCGAGGTGAATTGGGCACGAGAGGTTCGGTTGCTATTCGAAATGCTGAATCGGCTGAAGCCTCATCAATTTTAGGTGTTCAGGTGCGTGAAAATTTAGATATGCGTGATGGTTTTTTTGTAAATGACGAAGCTCATCAATTAAAGGTGATT
>JACCDT011135235.1_pt1 | contig 12008 bp, 18 predicted proteins | sample 7446291 | NCBI WGS metagenome assembly JACCDT01 (sample SAMN15323446, study PRJNA562643) | freshwater metagenome | isolation source: river surface water | place: USA:Blue River Watershed | collected 2017-08-17 | reverse complement strand
TCGGTGACGATATGGCGGTCCTGTTCATGGACGATGGCCGGGTCTTGTTCCGTCACCGCTGCCTGACCGGCCGGGCCGGTGACCCTGAACGGCACCGGATCATCAACGCCGCAGCGTTACGGATCGGCGGCGGACACACAATCGTGTCGGATGACCCGGTGACGATCACTCCGTCGATCCTGTGCGAATGTGGTGTCCACGGGTATGTGACCGACAGTCGGTGGGTCGACTGCTGAAAGAACCGGCCCGTGTCTACACTGTTGACGCCACACCGCGAAACCAGGTAGCCTCAACCCCATGGCGTTGCCCATCCAGAAACGGCTCGAGAAACTCAGCAAACGCCGAGAACTCGTCGACCACGACTACGCGAAACTCAAAGAAGACGCACGCCCGCTGATCGTCGAAGCACGACAGGCAGGGGTCGAAGCCAACGAGATGGCAGCACTCACCGGATGGTCACGCGCATGGCTGTACCGCGAATTCCAAGACGAGATGCGCAAACCAGAACCGGTAGCAGACTAGCCGGTAGAGTCATCGGCGTTGGCGACGGCGCCGGTCATCATCGTGAACCCGATCCGAAGATCGTCGATGTCACGGTCTGTCACCTCGAACAAATGCGGTCGACCGGGAAACAACGAATCCCACACCTCGGCGGCTGCGCTACGACTCTCAGCATCGGTGTACCCGGCGTCATGAAACAAGGCGACCAGCCATTCCTTCGCTGCGTGGACCGTCCACCCGACACCCGGTGCGACAGCGACACCAACCCGCGGGTCCGTTTCCCCGCCGATAAGGTCGACAACCTGGCCGAGCGGGTTCTCAGAATCGAGGACCATTCCGCCGCCTGTCACGTCGACGGTAGGGTCGGCGGCAGCGGTCAGCACCGGCGCACCACCTGCGATCGTGTGGACCACATATCCGACCGTTGAAACCGTCGACTTCTCAACAGAGATCCGGTACTGCGGGGCACACGACGCGTCGAACGCGGCTGTATCGTCGCCGTGAGCGCACAACACTGCGATCCCATCCCAGTGTTGCAACGCTTTCATCATCGCACCCCACCGGGATTTCGCGTCGAACCAGTAGCCGGACGTGTCGATCGCCGCGTTCGGGTCCTTCGCCAGTCGTTCCCGTGCGACACTGCTGGACCTTGCCCGTTTCTCGACCCACATTCCGAGATCGGCCCACACTGCGCTGATCGTGTCGATGACGATGACGTTGCGATTCCCGTTGTCGGGTCGCGGTTCTAGTGTAGCCGCGATGAGTTGCTGGTGAAATGACGCCCACGATCCATCGAGGTCGACGATCTCGTAGGGTCCGAGGGACTGGTACTGGTCGGCGACAGTACCGCCGACCTCGAACACGAACGTCCGTCCGACAGCGTCGGCTGCGGACAGTTTCAACGCTGTGGTGGTGACCCCTGATTTTGGTCGCCCGTGAACGAGGATGAGCGGGGTCGCGGGTATCCCTGACGGCGGGTGTGTGGTGAGAGGCATGAGTGGTTCGCCCCTTTCGAATCGTGTGGCCCTAACGAACCCTCATGCTATAGCACCCGTGTCGGTGGTGCCAGTCTTTCGACCGGTGCGCTCCACATAATGCTGGTCGCATCCGCCCATCTGATTCCACGTCCTAGCCGAACACGACAAACACCGGACCGGCCGGGTCCGAGGCTGCGTCGAATCAGGGTCGATCCCCACCATCGAGAAGTAGCGAAGATCAGCAGGACTGTGAACTGTGTTGTCAATCATGGTTCACCTATCGGCACCCGGCCCGCCAAGGTTTAGCGGCAACAAAAGAAAACCCCGCGGTCATGCACGAGCGATGATGACATGCTCAACCGGGACGCGTTTCTCGGCGTTCTGCCCGAACCCGTGGCGAGGCGTACCAACCGCTCGAAGATCGACGATCTCAGCGTGCCGCGAAACCTCACCAACCCACCATTCCATGACCGGAACATACGTGTCGTCCTTGATGAAGGACGACACGTTGACAAACCACCAGAACGGCGCTGCACCTTCGCGGTGCTCGTTGACGAAACGGGCGGTGCCGTCCATGATCCGCTGGTGGATCGACACGTACTTTCGCCCGAACGCGACCGCGGCACCGGACCCGACGGTGAGCCGGTCACCCTTAGCGAACACGTAGCCTTGCCTGTCCGATTTCGCTTTCCCTAACCCGCCGCACCTCGAGCACTGCTCACGGTCAACGGATCCACAAGATGCTTCATCGGAGTCGCCGCCGTTGGCTTTCGCCCATTCCTTGGACGGCACCCACCCGCGGCCCATGCACTTCCGGCATTTCTCGTTCTCCGACCCCAGGTACTGGTCGGAGTTGTGCACGGCGATCCCGTTAGCGACGAACGAATGGTCGTCCTCTACTTCGAGATCGAACACTTCGGCTACACCCGACGGGGCGACAGAACGGACGGGATGCCAGTTCGCCCCGTCAGCGGTGTGTGCCGACCAGTAAGCGAACCGTGCCGGGGTGAGGCCATCGGGGTCTGGGGCGAGGTTCTGTGCTTGCCGCCATCCGACCGTGTGCATCGACCCGAGCGACCGGAGCGACCAAACCCGATGATCAGGAGTGCAGGTGAGCGGACCCCCTCCCCCGCCTTCGACTGTCACGACAGACTTGACGCCCGTTGATCCGGCCCACGTGACACGCCGCCACCGTCCCCGGTGCGTGAGCACCAGAGCGCCGGGCTGGACGTCTTCGATCGGGATCTGCCCTTCCTGCGTCGTCACGAGCGTCCCGGCTGCGAGGCACAGCCGGTTTCCGTACGGGAAACTGACACCGACAGCGTTGACTTTGCGACCGTCGAGGACACGTTCGAGGCGGGTTCGCGCTGTAGCTCCTGGGACTCCGAGGGTTGTCGAATCCCCGTGAACCGAACGTTCGTGGCACGCCGCGAACTCTTCTTCGATGTCGACGCCGACGGTGTACAGGCCGGGCATCCGTTCGGCTAACTCGTGGATCCCGCCGACGCCGACACACGGGTCGAGCAGAGTACCGACGCCGAGCATTCGCCCACGGATTTCTTCTTCCAACACGTCGATGATCGTGTCGGTGAACTTGGCGGGGAACAGCCGTTTGATCGCCGCGACCCGATCGGCTGCCACGTCTGGTTGGGTCATCGGCGGAGCGCCCACACGGTGGCGTTCCCGCCGTGTTCGATCGTCGCAGCGACATCAACGTCGACATCGACGAACTGGCGGACAGCAACGGTCGCGGCTTCAAGGAGGTCGTACGGGTCGGTGGTCACCAACGATCGTGCCGCTGTCGTCTCCCCGCTTTCGGACAGCGACAGAACCCCGATCTCGCGTCCCACGTGCGAGTCCGTGTCCGGGGTCACGGTCACCACTCCGGTCTCCGATTCGGACACGACATACCCGTAGGGCCACCGGTCGCCGTCTCGGAACAGGCACCGTTCAGGTACCGGTCACCGTTGAGGTCTTCGAGCGCCCTAACAATCTGATTCGTCATCATGGTTTCTTCTTTCGTGTGTGAAGTGGATGGTGAACCCTCGCTGGGTTTCCCAGAACGCTGCGCTGACCTCATCCCACGCCTGAGCGAGAACCGTTGCTCGACCCGGGCGGGCCGCGTCTGCGAGCATCGTCCCGACCCGTTGCCGCCGCCAGGCGGGATGAACAAACACGTGAACCGACCAGGCGTCGGCATGGAACCCTTTCCATCGCAACGCCCACCCGATCGTCTCACCGCCGAGTTCTGCGACGGTCACAGCACCTGACCATGACCCCCGGTTCGGGTCTGCGCAAGCGGTGAACGCCGACCACATTTGGCCTTCGGGCAACGTCAAGTCAACCAGGACACCGCGGACACGTTCCGGGACTCTTCTCGCCCGGTAGGCGCGCAACCTCAGGTCCGTCAGACGGGTAGAAGTGGCGGTCACAGATCGGGTGCCGATCCGATCCCAAACGAGTCGGCGATCCGGCCGAGCGGGTCATGATCGAGCACCAGGCGATCGAGGATCGTCTGAGATTCGGCGGGCACCCGGACTGGGAGGTGTCCGCCTATGTCGTGTTTCCGCCATCCCCAGCGTGCGGCAATCGGTCGTTTCGTGCGTCTAGTGGCGGCAACGGACGGGTAGTATTCGGTGCGGTTTGCATCGGCGATGAGAACGCGGTGGAACCTGTCGCTCATGCCGAGTTCGCCGACCACCCTGATCATCAGGTGGCCGGACTCGCCGATCGACCACTCGGTGATGCGCAGTTCGTCCATAGGTCAGTCTGGTCCTCTCGTTGTTGGAGCCTTATGTTCGATCGTGTCGAGGCATCGCCGCAGTGTGGTGCGGACACGTTCAGCGAGATCGGGGTACTCCCACCATGCAGGGGGGACCGGGACACCCTGACCGTCGCCTATATCCATGCGTACGATCGTTTCGCCGGGAGCGTGCACTTCGAGGTATGTGGCTTCGCGTTCCTTTTCGACACGTTCAACATCAGCGAGGACGAGCAGAAGCCGTGCGAACTCGCCGCGCGCCTCGAACAGATGGGTTAGGAACGCTCCGAACCGGTCGGCGTCCACACCGCACACCGTTCCGTCGGGATCGCCGGGGTCACCGTACTCGGCGGTGAACTCCGGCCATCCTGCGATCAAATATGAGGGGGTGCACCACAGCGGGAGACGCGACCCCCCGAACGTGACAGATCCCGTGACCCGATCGTCGGCGACAACCAGCCCCGGGTAAAGGTCGACGGTTTCTTCGGGCGGTATCCGCCACGGCCCGCCGGTCACGGGTACTCGTCCCATGTTCGACGGTCGAGGATCCGTCCGGCTTTCTGTTTGCCGACGCGCCACATTCGACAGTGCCGGTCGTTGCCGTCATCAACCACAACCGTCTGTGCCTTTGCAGGGTACCCGCAGTAGTACGGGGACCACGACCCCCACTGTTTGAAAAAGAACGCCGGACCGTTCCCGTTCCCGTTGCACCATGAACATGGTGACAACGTTTGGTCGAAGGGGCGGCGTTCCCCGCATTCCGGGCAGGTTTGATCGAGGACCAGATCGCGAAGGTTCCGCACCCACTGAGGGTGCACCGGCCGTGCCGCAGTGCCGGATTCTCCGCCTCCAACCAGCCAGTCAATCCCGGACAAGTCAAGGCTTTCGGCAATATCGCCGAGCAACGGTTCAGCGGAAATCCAGCGGGTCCCGTCGATGAGGCGAAGGTAGTTAGCTCGCCAATTGTATTTGGGTAGCTCGATCGTCGTCCCCCACCAAATGTGATCGGGCCACGATCGGGACGCACCTGGGGACCAACAGTTGTCGACGCCAAGATCATCGAGCGCAACGTCAACGCAGTCGCGGAGGAACGAGCCGGGCGCTAGCGCTTCTGCCATTGCTTGCGGGCGTTTCGTCAGCACCTGGTACGTGTGCTGAGGCGACGCGCACATGCGTGCGATGATCTCGGCGACAAACGGGCGGCCGGTGGCGTGCTTACGGTTGGCGAGGTCCGGGTGGAACAGGTCCGACAGACTGTTGACGAATATCTTTCGCCCTCGCCGTTTCCGCCAGTACTGATCGAGAAGGTGAGGCACAACGGTTATCCCACCGGACCAGTCGAGACCGCCGCCCTCCGGTTTGACGGTGAGTCCGACATGCTGGGAGGCACCCATCGCGGCGCCGCGAGCAACCGCACCGATCGCGTAGCAATGGTCGCAACCCTCGCTGATACGGGAACAACCGACGATCGGGTTCCATGTCGCACCGGGCGATCCGTCCTCACCGCGTGTCCACTCGATGCTGGTCTTGTCGCCCATCAGACTTCCTCGCTGAAGTTGAATGCTCCGTCTTCGACGCGTATCGGGCCGCCTAACAGTTCCGCTGCGATCGCACAGTACCGTTCGTTGATCTCCACCCCGACAGCGGGGCGCCCCAACCGCCGCGCAGCTACAAGCGTCGACCCGACACCCATAAACGGGTCGACAACGGTCGCGTCTGCGGCGCATTTGCAGATCAGTTCTTCGAGGAGTGCCACCGGTTTCTGGTGGGGGTGAAGCCTCCCGTTCGCTGCCGTGGACTGGACAGGCGGGTACGAAAGAACATCGCTGGTACGTGCCCCGACGAAACCCCGGCCGAGCACATAGATCTCTTGGTGAGCCGGTTTCCACGGCAACGTCAGGTCCCCCATGCCGAGAGCGCCTTTGGTGTCCCACACCAGCAGCATTCGTGTGCCGTCGGGGCGCGGTGCACGCCACGACCCGAACACCAGAGCGGGACGGTCGCCCCACATGTTCAGGAACGTGTCGCGTTCTGTGGTGTCACGGTCGCCGACGATGGACCGGGCGATAGTCGCTGACGGCATCCCCGACTCGTATCCGATCCCGTACGGAGGGTCGGTGACAGCGACAGCGGTACTCTCTCCGTCTAGAGCCGCCCACGCGTAGCGCCAGTCCCCGTGGTAGATGGTCACAAGCTCGTCTTGATAGTACGGGTCGACGGTAACGGTCATAGATCGAGCACCAGTTCCGAGTCCCAGTGTTGGCATGTCTGGCAGACCGCCGAGTGGACGTGGCCGAGAACCGCAAGATCGGTGGCGTCAACGACAGCGGCTCGTGTTTCTCGTGCGGACATGTTCCCGCAGTGCACACACGTGACGTTCAGGACTGAGAGTTCGTGTAGTTCAACGTGTGATTCGCTGACCACCCGGACCGGTCGCTGCCAAAAGAACCCGGCGAGGACCCCGTAGACGGTCGCTCCGACGACTGACACCCAGTGTCCGAACGCTACCGCTGCCACAAGGTTGGCCACGGCAGCGACAGCGAACCCTGCCCGGTAGAACCGAAACCCTCTCGGTGCCCGGGTCATGCGCTGGTGATTTGGGCTGCGAAACGGTACACGAACATTTCCCAGTTCGGACCCGAGGTCGGGGCGGTCACCTTCCAGGTTCGCACAGCCCGCGCCGCAGACCGGTACTTCGCCGCATAGTCGGGGTGAAGGTCGCCTCGGTCTGCTTCGGCGTTGAACGCGTCCGCTACCGCTTGGCGGCACGCCAAGAACGTGCCTGCACGGAGCGGGACCGCACCGGACCCGGTGTCGAGGACCGCGGTGAACAGTGGTGCGGGCCGCAACTCGGTGGCGGTGTCGGTTTCGATCCCAGCGAAGATGTCGTCTACGTCGGACGCGGACGCTGCGGCGATCTGTCGGACCCGCAGACAGGTGGCGTCGGATGGCCGGTTGATCCCGGCTGTTCGTGCGGCGACACGAATGTCGCTGTCGGTCGGTGTTGGTGAGATGTCTCGAAGGATCGACCACAGGTGGTGGGCTTTGCGTTCCCGTGCTGCTTCCGCATACCGATTCTCTGCCATGTCCACACTGTAGACGTCGGCGGGGTGTGGTGCAACACATTCCTCCACGAACGGTCCACACGGGGGGGCGGGAACCGTGCTGCTTGTAAGCTCGGCCCCCTATGGGTTTGATGGTCGCACTACTCCCCTACCAGGTTGACGCAGACGACATCGGGTTCACGGGCGGACTACCCGTCGACGAGTTGCATGTCACATCCCGCTACTACGGGACCGACACGACCCCCGACGTCGTACCGGCGCTCCGACAGGCCGCCACCGGCATCGGCGCACGGTTCGCCCCGTTCGTCGCCAACATCGACGGGTACGGACCGCTCGGCTCCGACACCCCGCAGGCGCTCGTCTTGCATCTCGACGCACCAGAGTTCCACGAAATCCGCGACATGCTCCCCGAACCGGACCCTGACGGGACGTTCACGGTGTACCCCACCTATCTTCCGCACCTCACTCTCGGCTACGGGATCCCCGACCATGCTGCCGAAAACGTTGACGGCACGGTTGGGATCAAGTTCGACCGGATCGCGGTGTGCGACGGCGACGACTGGTTCGTTGTCCCACTCACCGGCACCCGGGCGGAGACCGCAACGACGTCACCGTTCGAGGTTCTGCAACACTCGCAATCGGAACCGAGGCTTGCGTCCGGGGACAGTGCGCACACCGCTGCGATCGCTGGGCGCAGGAAGGACCGTCAACGCTGCTATGGGGGGACCCCACAGTCGTGCAAGTCTGTTCGTTGGATCCGGGTGTATGAGGCGCTTCGGAACAAGGGCATGTCGAAGCGGCGCGCGGCGATGATCTCGAACAGCATGTACAAGCATTGGGTGACCGGGGTGCCACGGCGCCGCGATAAACGTCCGATCGTCCGGCGAGCATTCCCCTAACCCGCCCCGCACCGACAACAAGTCGGTTTCGGATCGAATTGCATCGACCCGCGCACCGCGGCGATGAAGGCGGCGCGCGACGGCGGAATCGCGAAGCCGAACAAGGCGACGCACAACCTCGGGTTCAAACAGTCGGGCCGCGGAGAGGGGCGGAGAGGGGCCGCAAGAGTCGTAACCGCGCCGTGGCACCCTGCCGAGGATTCTTGACCTTCGTGTTCCTCTGGCAGCGCGGTCGCCCTGACTTCCCTTTCCTGTGTGTGGGGTGGGGGGAGTTGGGCGCGAAGGGGTGCCACTCAAGTAGTACGTCTAACTAGGATGCGCGACCATGACGCACGAATGGGAAACCGAACCCGACCGCGAGTCCTGGACTGACGAGACGACCGGGTACCCGTGTCTCATCAGGCGCGCCCCAGGGGGGGCATTGTGCGGGTACGTCGCGGTCCCTGAATCGCACCCGTTCTTTGGAGCGTCGTGCGCGTATGTAAATAACCATGACGATAGGATCGAGGTTCACGGCAGCCTCACCTATGCTGGCAAGTGCGACGGCGACCCGATTAAAGGTGTCTGTCACGTGAGCGACGGCGAGGACGAGGTGTGGTGGTTCGGGTTCGACTGTGCCCACTACATGGATTGCGTCCCGCGCATCCCGAGGTCCAGGCACCTGCCGTATCGCAACTGGGCCTACGTGCGCGCCGGGGTTGAGTCGATGGCTCGGCAGCTTCGCGCGCGCGCCGCGGCTGTACCCGATTGAGCAGGAAGCGACCGAGCCGGGTTCGTCCACGACTAGGGTGACTCCTGGTCGCAAACGCGACACCACCCCCGAGCAGTTGGCGCTGCGTCAATCGGGGGTGGCCGGTATCCCAGGCAAAGGATCACTCTCATGATGACAGGTACCCGATCCCCCGCGGGTCGTATTCGTGTTACGAGTTCATCTCATTTTGTGGCGCTGATGGTTCTCACGATCCTGATGGGCCTTATCTCCGTCGCTTGCACCCCGACCGACGTTCACACCGCTGCCGCTCGTCTCGGTGTCACAGTCACCGACGAACAGGCGCAGGCGATCTCCGCCGACCACAACGCTAAGCCCGAGGTCATCCTCGCTGTCGCTCAGACCAACCCGATGGCGATCACTCCCGAGCAGGCCAAGGCGATTGCGTGGACGGCCATGGTCGTCGAACAACAGCGGGCCGCCGCTCTCCCGTGCCGTAACAGTGTCTGCCCGACCGCTGCACAGTGGGCGAAGCTCCGTACGTGCGAGGGTGGCCACGGCAACCCGTACCTCGCCGTCAACCCCTCGGGGAAATATAGAGGGGCCTATCAGATGGATCGGTCGTTCTGGCTCAGCTACGGCGGTGATCCTGACTACTCCTCCCCTCCCCGGTGGGAACATGCCCCTCCCGCGATGCAGGACCGGGTCGCGTTCGCAGGGTACCGGGCGCGCGGATCGAACCCGTGGCCGCACTGCGGTCGCCACCTCCGCTGACAGATGGCAGCGGAGGGCAGCCTCGGGTGTGCCGCTGGTGACCGCGGACCCTAACGAGGCGGCGTAAACTCTCCGCCTGCTATGGGTGTCCTCGAAACCGATTTTGAGGCGGCCCAGTGGGATGAGGCCGTTCAGCATCTTCCGCTGGTCCGCTGGTGTGCCGCAGCGTTCCCTCCGCACGTTTACGACGACGCCGTGTCGAACGGGGTGTTCGGGTTGTTGCGCGCGGTCCAAAAGTTCGATCCTGCACGGGGTGTCGAGTTCTCGTCGTACGCTGTCCCGGCGATCCGTTCGGCGATGATCCGAGGCCGCCGCAACGAGCGCCGCGAACGGTGGCGTGAACACGCCCGCACCGGTGTCGATGTCGATTCGACTCCTGTCGACGACTTGTCGTCGATCGCCGCATCTGACCGGCCCGACGACGAAGCGTTGTTCGCAGTGTTCCGCACCGAAATCGAACGGGTGTTGCGTTCGGTCGCGGCCGATGATCTCGATCATCGGATCGTCGACGGTCTCTTGTCCGACGGGTTCGCCGGTCAGGACCGGCTCGCGGCAGCGTTGACCGAAGGGTCAGGGTTGACGTTCCATGGCGTCCAGTACCGGGTGAAACGGGTTCGTCGGGCCGCAGCGAAGGCTTACGGTTCGGGGTGCCGGTAGAACACGTCGACGGGCACCGCTGCGAGTGTTGCGAGCCGCGCCACTTGCACACCGGTTGGTCTCGTGGTTCCGTTCGCCCAGCCGATGACGGCAGGTCGGTCGGCCCCGACCGCGGCGGCGACAGTAGAGGCCGGGTAGCGGTCTGCGAGCCACGCGAGGGTCGCGGCGACGGCGCTGGGGTCGGGTTCCCCTGTTTCTGGTCCGGGGATCCTCAGCCGTGCACGGTCCCGGACCCGACGGCTGGTTTCAACGGTTTCGGGGACCGGTGTCGGGTGCTGTTTCCCGTCGACGGTCCTTACGAATGTTCCCGTGGGCACGGTGAACGGTACGGTGCGGCTGGTCCACCGAGACCGGGGACCGCACAGAATGATGGTTGAGCGCCGCCGGTCTCGCCGACTGGACGCTACCCTTAGAACCGGCGTGTTCTACGTGGGAACACAAGTTTGGGAGGATCGAACCCGGTGGTACCCCTGTTTGAACCGTGGAAAGCGGATGCTGCGTGCGCCGGGTCGGATCCCGACTTGTTTTACAACGAACTCGACCCGGACGACGCGAAACGGGTGTGCAAAGGTTGCCCGGTTGCCGACGATTGTTTGCAGTCCGCTCTTTCTAACCGTGAACTTCACGGTATTTGGGGTGGCCTGACGACTAGGGAACGGGACCGGGTTCGCCGCCATCGCACTGTCGCGTGCCCGCAATGCTTGAGGCTGTTCAAACCGGGCGGGGATCAGCGCAAGTATTGTTGCACGGGGTGCGCTACCGAGGCACGGTCGGTGGCTCAACGAAAGTGGGCGCGCAGACACCCCCGCCAGACCGTTTGACCGGCACCGCTAGCCGTACCGGTTCGCCCCGATCCGGTGCGTGACTCAGCGGATTCGGATGTGGAACGGTTCGACGTGCACCGGAGGTCGTAGACGGCCCACATGCGGTCCGGGTCGTCGTCTGCGCCTAGCCCGCAGACCGTAACGTCGGGTCCGCTGCCGGGCTGGTACCGGCCGTCGTAGCGGTGATGGTAGTGGCCGTGGACGACAAGGCGGGGGGCGGCCCGGTCGACGATCGCTGCGACCGCTTTCCGGTTCGATACTGATGCGCGTAGCAACCGGTCGGAGATCCCGGTGTCTTCGAGCATCCCTTCGAGCGGGTCGCACCCGTACGGGGCGTCGTGGGCGACAACCACGTCGACCGGCCCCGCAGCCGCCGCGGCGGCGACGTCGGCGGGGGAGATCGTTTCGTCGGGCCACCATGACACGTACGGGACCCGCCGGTCCTGGTCGATTGACACTGCGCCTCCGACACCGAGGACCCGTACACCTGCGAAGTCGACAACGGTCCCGTCTGGCACGTACAGGACGTCGGGTGCGACTGTCGGCCACAACGCCACAGGCCCCGCCTGTTGGCCCGCTGACAGGGTTCTGATGGTGTCACGGTTGTCGTGGTTCCCTCGGATCCACATCACCGGCACACTGGCTGTGTCTGCCGCTGTTTGGACGGCCCGAATGTAAACCTCGGGGAACTGGTAGCCGAAATCTCCGACCTGCCAGATCAGTTCGCACCCGTGTCCGACAGCGACGTCGGCTACCTGGGGCCACACACTGCTGTTGCAGTGCGTGTCACCAACAAACAACACTTTCACGGCATCTCCGCGATCTCGTCGGCGACGAACAC